>ENA-OQHF01001360-OQHF01001360.1-human-gut-metagenome-genome-assembly--contig:-NODE-1360-length-13652-cov-2.330869_pt1 | contig 13652 bp, 17 predicted proteins | sample MGYA00242559_ERZ504709 | MGnify/ENA primary metagenome ERZ504709 (study PRJEB26092, sample SAMD00036203) | human gut metagenome | host: Homo sapiens | study: EMG produced TPA metagenomics assembly of... | reverse complement strand
ATGCTGCTTGCGCATAGCCTTCACGTATTTCGATAATGTCGTCTGCATATTATACCTCTTTGGGTGCAAAAATAATGAAATAATTTATATTTACACCTTTTAGGGTATAAGTAGTTTGTTATTTGTCAAGATACGCCTATGCGGGTATAGTAAATTAATTGGTGAGAAATATTTACTATTGTTCAAAATAAGTCAAATAAAAAGCCATTTTCTCTATTAGAACTAAATTATTTTTTTAATCAAGTTCGTAGATTTTTGGGTTTTGCCCACAGCCAAGTGCCTTCTAACTGTTCATTAGGAGTTAAAAACTCAATGTCAATAACTTTATGGGCGAAATCAATATTTTTTCTTAATGTATCTATCTCGATATCAGAAATGTGAAACTTGAAGTTTTTTTTGATAATTTGACCTGTGTCGGCAATATGGATTTTGCAAACAGCTTTATAATCGCCAATCTTCCAGAACATCGAATTTTTATATAATCGAATAATTTCATTGTATTCACTTGACCGTTTTACTATATTAATATCGAGCTCTCCTGTTTTCCGTTGGTTCTCAATGAATGTATTTAGTTTATAAGTCAATTGTTTATGGTTTTCGCGAAAAATAACAGACTGAAAACCGATAAACTTTTCAATTAAAACATCTTTGTAAGCATTAATCGCAATAGCATTTTGCTGTTTCGCCATTGTTGCAATACCAGTTGGGGATTGCAGTTCATAGAAAGTTTCGCTATACCAAACCCATTTAAGGTTATGTTTTGCACCGTCTTTATCTTCTAACTCTAATTCAATGTTATCAATAAGCGCATGTTTTTTTCTTGCTAAAAAGGATATTCGTATGTTAAATGCATTGCCAAATTTAATAAATCCAACCTCAGCTTCTTCTTCATTGAATATTTGAATTTTTGGTTTTTGCAGCCAATGGTAAATCCAAGCAAAAATTTGAGGTAGCCACGCTAATGCGCCCAATATTGCAATAATGTCAATTATTTTCATAATATAAAGAATAGTTTGCTATTTACTAATCATGTCTTGGTATCTCAGATATATGTTGCCGGTGTGAGCTGCGGCTCTTTTCTTTTGCCGTAATAAATCGGGTAACGATATTCGTTCGTCAAGGATGGCCATTATATCGGTTCCGTCCATTAAAAACATCAATTTCCGTCCGGATGAGAACGCACTAATGGCATCTGGAGAAAAGCCGTTAATAGAAATAAATAATCCAAGAGTATTATCGAGTTTGCGTTGTAATTTGCCGGAGAAAGCGTCTAAATCATCTATTGCTGTTAATTCATTTCGCCATTTTGCTTCCAATAAGTACTCGTCGTTATTAAATGTAAAGCTCCATCAATTTGTTCTCCTGTGATTTTGAAAGATGACTTCGGAGCTAAATCGTATAGCAAGAATAAATCATTCAACAATTTTCTAAAGCATATCCTCTTGCTTGAAAATCTTTTGTACTGGCGAGATTGTAAAAAATTTCTTTTAATTGTTCAATACTTTGTTTTACTCGGTTTAGTTCACTTGTTTGTTTTTGAAGCTGTTCACGGCGTTGTTTGATAAATTCAGTTTCTTGTTGAATATTGACATGTCCGGAAGTGTGTTTACGCAATGCTGCGACAGCATCTTTTGCTTGTCTAACTTTTTCTTTCCCGTTCTCTAATGCTATTAAATGAGTAAAATCATCAAAAGTAGAGACATCCAAAATTAATTGTAATAATGTATCATATGTCTTTTCTCCATTTTTCTCAAGCATACTTATAACTCGAGCAACTATATTGCGTTTGGGCTCACTCCAGTTAATTACCGATAAAATTTCTGCATGGTCAATAGCTTGATACAAATACCTTTTTAGGTCATCTTTATACCAATAAATTACAGACAATGCTTTTTCTAAAGCCACTATTGCTTGTGGAGAAATCTTTTTATCATTTTATCACGAATAATGGTTCTAATATCAAACAATTTGATTTACATCTTTCTAAGTCTATCCAATAACTCTCCGACGGTAATCGCACCGTCCATCTCCTGTTTGTCGAAGACCATGAAATAGCGATACTGTTCGCCGGCTTTGTTCGCCCAAGTAGTTCCGAGTTCCACCTTGTTGCGGCTGTCGGAATTATCCAATTGATCGCCCTTGGTTTCAACGAGAACCGTCATGCCGCTTTTGAGCCGCACGATGAAATCGGGATAGTGGTTGATATAACCGCATTATGCCGAATCCCACGCCTCGTTCGGGGTTGCGATGCCAGAACAAGACATTTCCGAGGGCCGCTACGGCATTGATGACCTTATATTCCCAATCGTTCATGTCGCCCTCTTCGGTGTACAAACCCTTCGACAACCCTTTTGAGATGGTACGTAAAGTCATCGTTTCAGGCAGTTTGTAGCGCGGTTCGCATTTGATCTGTCCCGTATCGAGCCATTTTCTGAATACCTCCTTTTGGTGCTTGCCCAGCAGTTCGCCGATTTTGTTGCGTATGGCAGCCGTCGTTTGAGGTTCGAATGTATATAAATCGGCAATCTGCTCGGAATCGAAATCCTTGATTGCGTCCTTGATATAGCGGGCTATTTGCGGTTCGGCGATTTCGTCGAACCGGATGTTTTGGCAATCGCTGCGGCCAGCTGCTCTTTCTTCGCTTCGGGTGGCAAAGAGATGAAATGTTCCTTAATTACCGCCAGCTGTTTAGTCGACAGATTGAATCGTTCGGGGCGGTATTCGTCGTTGCCGACCTTCGCCAGATCGACTCGCACGGCCTCGACATCCGCCCGTGTGAAGTCGACGTTGTGGTCTTGTTTATCCAGATCGAAACCTTCGTTCAGCATTGACTTCTCTAACGGGACGTATGCCCCTTCCTCCTCGAATATCGAACCTTGGTTTACGCGTCTGACGAATACCGGAAGAACGATCTTCGCCGCTTCCTCTCTGAAAAACTCCTTTATCGGATATTGATCTATCATGTCTCTTAGGTCATTCGGGATGTCGTCGTCATGGTTGGCGGCAACTTCCATTTGTTTGTCGTATTCCTCGCTCTCCTGCCGTGCAAAAGTTTCCAGCTCAGTAGTCGTTTGGGGAGTCGGATTGTTTATAGCACCCCTAATTGCTTCGGTGTCTATTTCCGGCAGCTCGACCGTCTCGCCAGCTGTCGGAGCGGCGGGCCGTTCCGTCTGTTCTTCGGGATTGTCGAACAACCCGATCTGGCTGCCCGGCTGAGGCTTAGCTTCTGCCGGAGCGGCTTCGGCTACCCGATAGTCCTTCTTGCTGAATCCGGCGCGATTCAGACTGTCGATGATATCCTCAATCGTTGCACGGAAATCGGCCGACGAAGTGAAGACGTAGGATAGATTCAACAAATCGTCCCGATGTTTGGTCGTATAAGGAAGTCGCAGCACACGGCCGAGAATCTGCTCGATATCCATGCGCGACGATTTATTGGCCAGCGATGCCAGAATGTAGGCGAACGGACAGTCCCAGCCCTCTTTCAGTGCATTGACCGTAATGATGTAACGCACCGGACAGTCGCAGGACAACAGGTCGGTGTTTTTGATTTCGTCCTTGCTCGCCGTCTTGATTTTTATCTGCTCTTCGGGAATCCCGATGTCGGTCAGCTGCTTCTTTATCTTGTCGAACGTAATGTTGTCGTCGGCCGTTTTCGGCTGGGCCTGAAACAGCACGATGGGGCGGATGTAGCGTCCGCCGTCGGCTTCCAGCTCAATGGCTTTCCGCTCCAAGCTGCGTTGCAGGTTGATGGCGCTCGTTATGACATCGGAAGTCGAACGGTGGTTGTAGACGATGACCGGCAGCTTTACCATGTTGGCCCGTTTGAGTTTCATGGCATCCACGAAACTGATGATGTTGCTCTTCTTGCGGGGTGTCGCCGTCAGGTCGAGGATGAAACACGGATTGATGCTTTTCAGCATATTCACACGCAGGTCGGCCTCGAAGTTGTGGCTCTCGTCGATAATGACTACCGGATTCAGATACGACAGCACCTGAATCAATCCCGTTTCGTCCGACCCTCCACGCGCTTGGTCATCGTGTCGTAGAGTTTGGCATAATCCGCCAGATTCTCGTTTTCGCGATAGACACGCCGTCCGTCTTTGTTGTTCGCCGCGAACGACTGCACGCTCAACACGAAAATGGTCAGCTGCTCGCGGATTTCCGTCGGACTGATGCCGTGCCCGAACAGCGCCGATTCCTTGTCTACCACGCGCACCGCATTCCCGAAATGGCTGTCTATCTTCTGCCGGTAGGGATGCGATGGGTCGTTCAGGTTCTTGTAAGTCTGTTGCAGAATCGTGTCGGAGGGGACGAACCACGCCACGACTTTCGGTTTCTCCGTCGGCTGCTTCTCGAAAATCGTCCGCAGCGCATTGCAGGCTATGAAGGTCTTTCCTCCGGCTGTCGGAACCTTTACCGTCACATGGGGCACGCTCGTCACGCTGTTGTCGTAAGGACGCAAGTAGGCGTGGTCGAGCGATGCCAGCGACACGCCTTTGGCACTCCAAAAATTATTGAATGCCACGTCCAGCCGTTCGTCCTTCTCCAATTGTTCGAGAAACCGTTCGAGGTCGGCGATTACTTCGCGTTGATATTGTTTGAGTTCCATAGTCTAAAATCGTTTGATGTCACGCGGGATTTTCTTGAAGACGATGTTTTTCGCCGCCATGTCCTCTTTCGACAGCGTGCAGACATCGGCGTAGATGACATACTGCTCGGCCCGTTCCGTTACTATATGAAGCGTGTCCACTCCGAGCGTCGTCAGACGGTCGCGTTCGTAGTAGAAATAGTAACCCGTGGCGTTATGGGTGTCCAGCAGGTATTTCGACGCTTCAGTGCGCTTGCGCTCCAAATGCCGTTTGGTCTCGGTGTAGTAGATGTATTCGCGAATCTTCTCCTCACCGATGTTTTCGTTAAGGTTTTTCTCTTCGTCGAACATCGGTTCTCCCAATTCGTAGTAATCGAACGCTCCTCCCGTACCGGCTGTTGCGTTCTTACCCTCGCCATAACCACGCATGACCCGACGCACCCGCTCGGCGGTAATGCTTTCGGCATAATCCTCCATCTCCACAAGGATAAATTTGCGATTGCCTCCGTCTTTCTTATTCAAATTCAGCACTGCATGGGCCGTCGTTCCCGAACCGGCAAAAGAGTCGAGGATAATATCATCGGGACTGCATAAGAAGTTTATAATATATTCGATTAACGAAACATCTTTGGGATAATCAAAAATTTTTTTGTCATTAAAAATAGCTGTTAATGTCGCACCTCCTTGTTCGGTCGTTCCAACGCAATCTTCATCATCAATTAAGTTTCTCGGTACTTCCGAAGAATATGCGGCTTTGTCATACCTCGGGGCTAACGATCTACCTTTAAAGATGATTTTCGTTCCTTTCTCTATCTCGTTCCCAAGATTGTCTTGTGTCCAAATAAATCTGGATTCTAATTCTATATCGTTTTCAAATTTACTATTTCTAAACCATACGTCTTTAAGTAGAATAACTTCATTTTCTTTGTCCCGTACACTCCTGCTTTGAAAAAGAAATCATCTTTCATTGTTGAACAAACCACCGTGTGCGGGAAAATCAATTTTTTTACTTGATTTGTAGTTTTAATCAACGGATTATCAGCTTCATTTACTTTATATAATCCATTAAACCTCTGTATTGCATTTGTATTTTGAGCATAGCTAAGCACATACTCTAAACACATTTTTGTCCTATGGGAAAGATTTGATGGCGAGTATGTTTTATGCCAAGAGAATATGTCAATAAATATTCAACTCCGAAAAATTTCATCGCAAAGCAGTTTCAGATTGGCGAGTTCATTGTCATCAATCGAAATAAATATCGTTCCGTCCTCCGCCAACAACTTATGCAGCAGTTTCAGCCGGGATACATCATGCAGAGCCACTTGTCGTGGCGGCTCAAATCCTCGCCCTGCTTGCCCACGACCTCGCCCAGCTACTTCTTGATTTTCGGGTCGTTCACGTTGTCGTTGTAAACCCACTTTTCGTTGCCCGTGTTGTACGGTGGATCGATATAGATGCACTTCACGCGACCTTCTCTGGCAGCAGCGATTTCAGCGCCTCCAAGTTGTCGCCGTGTATGATTTTGTTGTCGCTCTCCGTCGGTGTCCGGTCGCCGTCATCCTCCGCCCGAAACCCGTACTTGTGTTCCAGCACCCGATACGGTACATCGTGATGATGATTGACTACTTTATCTTTTCCTATCCAAGTCAGTGTAGGCATAGCTATTCTTCAACTATTTTGGGTTCTATAATTTCTTCGTTAGGCTTTAATTCGTCAGGTGTGTCTACGTAGATAATTCTTTCGTTATCTTCAAATCTGGGTTTGACCGGTATAGTCAGCTTTCCATCTTTTTGGTAATCTCTGGATAACAGCTTCCATTGGACAATGATTTCTTCGACGTTATCTTCTGGCTTTACTCCAATGGTAAAGTTATCAAAATCATTTTTCAATAATCGCGTTTGTTGTGGTCTAAATTCTAAAACATTACACCATTGAGTTTCAAATAGTTCCCTTTCTCGGTCTATTTTGTCGTTGATAGAAGCAACAACTGCTTGATTCATCAGATAATTGTTACAATAATTAACCTTGCAACTTAATTTTTGGCAGTTGTCTATTTGTATATAAATTTTATAATCGTCAATGGTTGTAGATCCGATATTAGAAACTTCAAAATATATATCACACCATCGGTAATCAACATTAGACGTTTGATTAAAAATCGATACTGGCGGAATAATTGATGCCCATATATCTTCTGTATAATTTCGTTCACGCAATTTGTATTTTTGGGTTATGCGGAAGTATTCAGGATGTAATGCATCATCGTCATCATCTAATGATATGGATATATTTACATCCGAATTATCTGCATATTGGCAGTTGTTTATATACCAATTATATGTCAAGCGATGCTCTTTGAGCAAATCAACAATATCCTCCCAAGAAAAGATGTCTATTGCAAACCCACCATTGGTAATATTTTCGACATTTTTTTCTCTAATATATTCTTCGATTGCTGCATCTTTAACAGCGGTAGTGGCAAAATAAAACGCTTTTAAGGCAGGTTTGAAATTTTTGGCTTTTGTAATTTCGGCGTCTATCTCTTTTTTCGTAAGTTGGGCGTGAGTGTAATTATCTTTACCTTTACATTGAATACCGTAATATTCAGTGCTACCATTCGGTGTCCCATAAATATCCACTCCGCACTGTTTCTGCCCGCTTCGCCCATTGCGCTTAATGATATCAGGACAATTCCAGATTTCACCCCACAATTTTTTGCAGAGTAGTTCAAAGTCTTGCCAATTCTCCGGTGGTCGTATTTGTGTGGGAGCTATCATGCTTGTTCTTTACTTTCAATTAGATCTTTCGGGTCGACTTGGAGAATCCTTGCGATTTCGAACAGCTGTTCGAGGCTGGGTTGGCGGCGGTTGCAGGCATAGGCGTTGACTATGCTGAAACTCTTGCCGAGTTTTTCGGCCAGCCAAGTCTGTTTGATGCCTTTCTCTTCAAGGACTTCTTTTATTCGATTCATGTGTGCAGACATCTTATTCGGTCGATATTTGCCATAAAGATATGAAAAAATCCGCTATATTAAAATGAAGCGTTCGAATATTGCGGAATTCGGCAGCGAAACCGAAGTTGCCATTCCTGATTCAGCCATTTCCTTTGATAGCGACCAGCCGATGCCGCCGGAAAGAATATCCGCAAGGTTGGCGTAGCAACTTGCATGACCTTGCGGATTTCTTTCGGCGGCAATACCTTTGCGGACAAAGGAAATGGCTTATTTGTTTTTCAGTCGGGAGGCATTTTCGTTCAGGCGTCGGCTTCCCGTTCTTTGAGCCTTGCTTGTTCTTCCAACTGCACTTTTCGTTTGACGGTTCGTTCATATTCTTCGACATCTCTTTTCATCTCTCGGATTTTGGCGTTGTCGCGGTTCTGTTCGAATAGTTCTTCCAGTTCGGCAATGCGGTCGGATGTCGCTTTGCCTTTCATTTTGATATAGCGGTATTTCAGGTCATTGTCGATGCGGTCGTAGTTCGGTCTGGCAGCCCAATACAACATCGTACACAGCAGAACGATTGTCGACATCATGCCTATCATCGCCCAGAATACTCCTTTCGATTCGATAGCGAGCGATATTCTGTGGTACACGATTCTCGGCGGCAGTTCGGCTGGAATTTCGATTGCTTCGACAGCTGCTTGCAGATTGTCTATACCATCCTGTGTTTTTGCGTTGCTCTGTTCGATGCGTTCCAATCGTCTGGCAAGCTGGGCTATTATCGTCCGATGCCGCTCTTGTTCGGTGTGAACGATTTGTTCTATTCGTTGCGGCAAATTCGTATCGGTCGATTGATTATGCTTTGCCGATAGTTCGGTTTTGATTGTCTTTACCATCGTTTCCTTGAAGTCTTCATACATTTCGTAAGACATCATATTGCCTTCTTTCATTGTTGCTTGTTTTAGGGTTACAATTTCATTTTAGGGTTGTTCACTTTTCGGTCTCGCAGTTTGCGTTTCTGTTCTATCACTGCTATTGCCATCGCTTCAGCGACGGTGTTGAGTAGTGCCGTAATGCGGGCGATATGTTCTTCGGGACTTTCGCTGGGCTTGCGTTGCAGCTGGGCCGCAGACAATCCGACAGGCGAATCATTGGGCGGTAACGGCAATGTTCCGATATTATCACCGAAGTTTATCAAACCAGCATCCGCGTGGCCCTTATTGACGCTTCCGCCTGTATTGCCGAATAGATCGGTGTATGACGACCGATAATTGCCTATGGCCGCACGGAATTCCTTTGCAAGTATATTCCGATACTGGGCTTGTTGCTGTGTCTGCGTAAAGTGTCGGTTCAGCTTCGAGTAGCTGAATTGCCGGTCTATCTTCGAGCCTGAGAACTCGAATCCGTTTTTGCTGAACAGCACCCCTTGTTTTTGATTGGTCGAGCCGCAATACTTGTAGCGCATACTAACACCTCGCTCTTTCATCCGAAGCTCCAAGTCGTTCCAACTGCTGCAATTCGGTAAGCTCGTTTTAATTGCGTCGTATATTTCGTATTTAGTTTTGTCGGGTTCTCGCAGGCGTTCCCGGCGTACCGATTCTTTGCCAGGCGCAAGATGCAGCCCGTATTTCTCGGTCAATGCGCGACAGACTTTTGCATTGCGGATTTTAATGTTTCTGTCCGATATGGTTTGTCCGTTGTTTCCTACCCGATTATAGACCAGATGGCAGTGTGGATGCGGTTGGTCGAGATGACGTACCAGCAGGTATTGGGTATCGGTAATTCCCATGCGCTGCATATATTCCTTGGCAATATCCAGCATCAACGCATCTGTCATGCGCGGCGCATCTTTCGATGAAAACGAAAGGGAGATATGTCCGACGGCATTCTTGATACGTGGGTTCAGTAAGGTTTGGTCTTTGAAATCCTGTATCATATCCCGAACATTCGGTGGGGCTATTCCCTCGGCTGCCAATACTCGCGATTGCTTCTTTATCACATATCCAACCGTCCCGGCGAATGACGACCCAGCGATGATTTTACCTATCATCGCGAAGATTCCTTAACAAGCCCTCAATACTTGTCACAATAGCCGCATGACGGGACACTATACCCGTCAATCCTTTCGCATGGGCAAGGCGGGTTAGTTGGTTCAGGTTGCGGGCTACGCCTTTGAGCTGGGTCATGAAGTCGAGATGTTCGCGGCACAGACGTTCGCGTACATGACCGGCGGCAATCAATTGGCGGAGGACTTCGGCTGTTCCATGACCGGAGATGCGGACAAGCGCTTTCAGTTTGAAGTAATGTTCGGCATCGAGCCGTAATGACAGCAGGTATTTCTTGCGGCGGCCCTCGCTTATGGTAGGTCGTCCGCCTTTGTGAATCGGTATTTGTTTCATGGGTTGATTTCGTGTTAATAGACCAACGGAATGCTGCCACCGAGGTTCGGCGGCACGTTTTTGTACTACAAAAACACAAACTTGCCTTACTAATTGATAGAAAATCCGACCCGCCCCGAAGTGCCGGAGCAGGCCGGATGAAATGCTACTTCGGTCGTCGTTTGCCGACGACGTAATCGACGGCTTCGCGTTCTTTCTGTTCGGCCGTCCTGACAGGATTTTGCAGTAGCCACTGTTCCAACTCCTCGCGGTTGAAATAGATGTTCTTGCCGTGGGGTTTGAAATGGGGGATTCGCCCTTGGTGGGTAAGCTTGTACATGTAGGTCTTCGACAGCCCCGTAAATTCGCATGCTTCGGCGAAGTTCAAGACTGTCTTTTGCCCCCGAAGCAGTCGTTCGATGCGGTCGAGCCGTTGCTCGACGGTTGTGTTTTCGCTCATAATCATTCTGTTTTTAGCGTTTGATAAAAGGCGTTGCGCAACGCTCGTGATGTAATTACGAGTGCAAATAAAATTCAACGAAAAGCTATCCGCATTGGCTGCCCATGTTTCGACATTTTCGGACAACGTTTCCAATGTTCGGTGGGCGTATGGAGACGAAAAAAACAGGATTCCGGTGGGGCGGAATCCTGTTACAGATGAATGTGTCGAAACTATTCTGCTGCTTCCAATGCCTCGATGCAGTCGATAATCATCCGCTCCTTGCGGCGGTCAATGATCTCGGCCATCTGTTTGGCGGCCGAGAGGTCTTTCGCTGTCAGCGGTTTGCCCAATTTCGAGGTAAAACAGCCGTTGTTTCCGGCGACCCGCTGCCATTTCGGGGTAATCAGCCGGGATGCGCTCAACGATTCGAGCAGCAGCGCCAGCAGCTTGTTGTGCGTCGTCTGTAACGGTTCCGCGAGCTGGCAGGCCAGCAGTCGGGCAATCTCTTCTTCGGTCGTGTCGCGCTTGAAAATGCCGATTCGGTTGATGTGTTTGGTCAGCACTGCGATTTGCCAGTCGGTCAGGCGCGGGCAGAAATCGGCGGGTATCGGGTCAAAGCCGGTGCGGCTGCGCTGGGCGGCCCGGCGTTTTTTCGGCTTGGGCCAGCAGCTCCGCTTCGCGCTCCTTGCGCTGCACTTCCTCCGTCTGTCGATGACGGGTGTAGTCGGCGATTTCGGTAACGGTAGTTCGGACTTCGGCGATTCGGTTCAGTAGTTCGTCCGCAGGCGTATCCGCCGGATAACGGGCGGAAAGATACTCGAACGTCTTGTCGATGCGGCGCTGCTCCTTGGCCGAGATTGAGCCGTAGGCCAGCCAACGGTCGTACTCCTGCTTTTTGTCGGCGATGTATTGGCGAGCTTCGGCGGCGGACAGGTTGCGATGTTCGATTTCGCACTCCATGTAGTGCAGCGAAAAACGGTTGTCCTTGAACATTTCGGCGGCGAATGCCAGCCAGCTCACCACGCTGACTATGCTGTACAATACCCATGCGACTGCCTGCCATGCACCGCCGAGCCATCGGCTTTTGGCATCCAATCGGGTGCGAACGGCCTGCAACCGTTCGCGGATTTTGCGGTTGGTGTGCCGGTGCGACAGGCGTATGTATTCGATGCGGGTCATGGCTGTTTCTTGGCCGCGGCTTGCAGGTCGGCTTCGAGTTCGGCGAGGCTCGCGCGGCGCTCCTTTTCGCGCAAACGCCCCTTGTAGGCATCGAGCTGTTGGGCCGCGATGCTTTCGGCAACCTTGCGGCTGATTTGCCCCGCATGTTCGAGCAGTTCGCGCCCGTTGATGACCAGAATGTCGTTCAGCTTCTTGATCCAGTCTGCCATATACATGGGCACCTGCCGCCGCGCCTGACTTTCGGCGAATGCGAGGTATTGTTCGACAAGCAGACCGAGGTCTTTCATTTCGTCTTCGGTCAGGTAGTTCTTGGCGGTTGCGGCATCGGCTTTGGTAATGCGCCGCGGGTCGCTCTTGTCGCAGGAGGTCATGCCCATCATCGGCAGCCGGGCATCGGCACGATGAGCGATCAGCTCGGCGGCCGTCTGGCTGCTGATGGCCCACAGCAGTTTGTTCTGCACGATTTTGAAAAACTCGACCGTCTTTTCAGCTTTCGGGTCGTAGTCGATGCTCGTCGTGTAGATGTCCTTGACCTTTTGGTAGAACACCCGTTCCGAAAGGCGGATTTCGCGGATGCGCTCCTGCAATTCGTCGAAATAGTTCATCGACTTGCCCGACTTCATCCGTTCGTCGTTCAGTGCGAAGCCCTTGATGAGGTATTCGCGCAGCACCTGCGTCGCCCAGATGCGGAACTGCGTGCCTTGGTGCGATTTCACGCGGTAGCCGACCGAAATAATCACGTCGAGGTTGTAGTAGTTCGTGTCGTAGCCTTTGCCGTCGGCGGCAGTTGTTCGGAAATTCCGAATAACTGAATCGGCGACCAGCTCACCCTCGGAAAAGATGTTTTTCAAGTGTTCGTTGATGGTGGATTTGGCCTTTCCGAACAGCGCCGCCATCTGGTCTTGGGTCAGCCAGACGGTCTCTTCGCCCATGCGGACGTCTATTTTGATGCTCCCGTCGGCCGAGCGATATATCAACATTTCGTTCTCCATAGCATAAAGATAGTTATAATTCCGGAATCCGGTTCACCGCTTCGCGCCTCTTCGCATCCATAATCTGCGCATAGACCTGCGTCGTTTTCAGTTCGCGGTGGCCGAGGAGCTTCGACACGGTGTAGATTTCCGTACCGAGTGAGAGTTGCAGCACGGCGAACGTATGGCGGCCGCAGTGGAACGTGATATGCTTCGTAATGCCCGCTTTCAGGCACCATTCGCGCAGGGCGAGGTTGTGCCATGCGGAGTATTTCAGCCCGGCGAAGACCCGCTCGTCGGCCTTGCCGCGCTGACCCATGTAGCGCACGGCTTGGCCTGTGATGTCGAGGTATTCCAGCCCTTTGGTCTTTTTCTGCCGGAATACGATGCGCGTGCCGCCGTCGAACTCCTGCACCTCGGCCCCACGTCAGTTTGTTGATGTCGCTCCAACGCATGCCGGTCAGGCACGAGAAGAGGAATGCATCTTTTAGTACAGGATACGGACACTCCGTCTTGGCGAGGCGTTGCAACTCGTCGAAAGTCAGGTATTCGCGATGCACGTCCTCGACATGCGCGGGTTTGACCGACATGGCGGGCGAGTGGGGGATGATGCCGTCCTCGACCGCTTGGTTCAGCGCGGCTTTGAGTTTGAGGAAATAGCTGCTCTGGCTGTTTGTCGAAAGAGCGGTATTGCTTTTGGTCTTGGCCTGCTTCGCCAGATAGGTCTTGAACCCCTCGACGAACTTTTTATCGACCATCTCGAACGTCGTATTCGTTCCGGCGTAGGCGACGAGGTGTTTCATGCGCTGTCCCAGTTGCCCCAGTTCCCGGCGACTCCTTGCGTTGCTCTATCAATCCTTTGATGTATTCGACGAGGTTGGTGCGGATTTTATATTTCACCGCAAAGCCGTATGCTCGTTCTGCTCGGCGAGCAGCCGTTTGGCTTTGACCTTCTCGGCCATTTCGAGATTGACCTTGTTGTGGTCGCGCTCCAACTTGTTTTTTCGGGTCGGTGTAGAGGTAGTATTCGAGGGTCTCGAATTTGCGGCGATGCTTGATACGCCCTTCGTCGTCGCGGGTGTACCCGTAATAGTATTCCAGCACCAACGAGGTCTTGCCCGTCGAGCGCTGCGGTTTCTGCCGAATCTTG
>ENA-OQHF01001359-OQHF01001359.1-human-gut-metagenome-genome-assembly--contig:-NODE-1359-length-13663-cov-1.919474_pt1 | contig 13663 bp, 16 predicted proteins | sample MGYA00242559_ERZ504709 | MGnify/ENA primary metagenome ERZ504709 (study PRJEB26092, sample SAMD00036203) | human gut metagenome | host: Homo sapiens | study: EMG produced TPA metagenomics assembly of... | reverse complement strand
GCAAGCCCCTGCATTTTTGCCATAGTAAAAATCCCCCTTTTCTTTTATCAGATCCTTACTATACAATATTACTTTTTTTATGGTCATGCAAGCAAAAAATCAAATACATTCAAGCTGCTCCAAAAGCCTTTTCACATACTCCCCGTCCGGATAGTCTATGATCTGCTGCGGAGTCCCCTGCTGGACGATTTTTCCTTCGTTCAGGATCAGCAGCCTTGTCCCCAGCCGTACCGCCTCGCGCAGGTCGTGCGTCACAAAAACGATCGTCACGCCCGTCCGCTCGTGGATATGCAAAATCTCGTCCTGTAACTGCTTGCGCGTAATACCGTCCACCGCGCCAAACGGCTCGTCCATCAGGATATAGTCCGCGCCCTGGCAGAGGGCCAGAATGACCTCGAACTGGTTCTGCTGGCCCGTGGAGAAGCTGCGGATGGGCTTGCTCTTCGGCAGGGCGAAGAAGTCCATCAGGCCGCGAAATCGCGTTTCGTTGAATTTCTCAAAGTGCGCGGCATAGAAGTCGCGGTGATCCTCGGCTGTGAGGCCGGGAAAAGCTGTGCTCGCATGTCGCGAACGAGAGGCGGGCGATATTCTTGCGCGTGATGGGCGCGCCGTCCAGCGTGATGTCGCCCTGATAGTGGATGAGGTTCAGGATCGACTTCAGCAGCGTCGTTTTGCCCGCGCCGTTCAGGCCAACAAGCGCCACATGCTCCCCGGCACGGAGCGTAAGACTGATATCGTGCAGCGTGTCATGTGCCGCCCCGTCATAGCGGAATGATACATGGTCGAACGTGATCTCCGGTGCGTGCTCCCGGTGGTCCGCCGCATGCGCCGTTCCCGTTCCGTCCGTATCCGGCAGCTCCATAAACTGCCGGTAATCGCTGACCTTCAGGCTGGCGGTCTGCATTTCGTTCCAGGCGGAGATCATGTTGCCGATAAATGTGGCAAAGCCGGAGATGGCGGAAAAATACAGCACGAATTCATCCGGCCGCAGCTCGCCCCGCACCGCCATGACGAGCAGCAGGGTATAGGCCCCGCCGTCGCGCAGCAGGATCACCAGCAGGTCGACGAGCCGCCCCAGAAGCAGACCGGCGGTTCAGCCCGTGCGGACCACGCGGTATCCTGCCGGAACAGGTCTGAAAACGTCTCGCGCAGCCATGTCGCCATGCCGTAGATGCGGATATCCTTGGCCGCCGCAAAATCGGCAGCATTTTTAGACACATACCGCAGCCTCCGGCCAATGTCCGTCCGCTCCCCGCGGGAGGCGTATTCATAGCGGTTATAGGCCCGGACGCACAACAGGTTGACCAGTGCCGCAAGCGTCAGCAGCACCAACAGCAGTGGACTGATGCGCGAGAGGATCGTGCCGAACAGGGCATAGCACAGGGCATTGCGGATCAGCTCCGTCATCAGGTTCGGGACCTGACACAGCGGCACCTTGCCGTTCATCATATAGCTTGCTTCCTCGGCCCGCTTGCGCATGTCTCGCGTCTGCTTTTTCTCATAGGTCTGATAGAACATCGCCATGCTCTTCTCTTCCAGGCAGCTGGTCAGATAAAAGCGGTAGCGGCTCTCCTGGGCCTCCAAAATGGTCTTGCAGAAATCCCGCAGGCCGACTGCCAGAAACGTGAGCACGAGCAGGGCGCCGACGGCCAGTGCGGCATGGAGGAACGTCTGTCCTCCCGTCACCTCCGACACGACGAGCGCTGGCAAGCGAAGCTCCGCCCAAGCCAGAAGCACGCCCAGCGGGACGCCGGCCGCCATGACAAAGAATGACGCAGGCGTTCCGCGGAGCATCTGCCGATAGCTCCACACGGCGTTGCTCATAAGACCCCGATAGGGCTTTTTGGTTGATTCCTTCAAGGCATATCGCCCCCTTCTGCTTCCACTGTAACACACAAGGCCCCAAAAAAGAGAGATCGTGCACCAACTGCTTCCAGCGGTGCACGAATCGCATTCAGCACGCGGCGGGGACGAGGAATTCCGACGTGAACGCGCCGTCCTCGCTGTTGTATTTCACCCAGCCGCCATGCTGCTTCACAATGGCCTCTGCCCGGTGCAGGCCGAAGCCGTGTGCACCGGTCTTCCCCGTCCGGAAGAGGGAGCCAACCTTCTTCTGCTTCTTCCCGGCGCTGTTGAGAAGATAGAAATAGAGCATATCGCCCTTCATCCGCAGAGAAAGGCGGAGGAATTTTTCGCCAGCCGCGCTCCGGCAGCCCTCGATGGCATTGTCCAGCAGATTCCCGATGACAATGCTCAGCTCCAGATCGGTGAGCGACAGCTCCGGCGGCAGATTGGCCTCCGCCGTCACGGCGATCCCGGCGGCGCGGGCCTGCGCGAGCTTGGCCGAAAGAATGGCATCGACGGTCACATTGCCGGTCTTGAGCAGGGTGTCGACCGTCTGCAGGCTCCGGTCCAGCTGCTCGAGGTAGGCGATGGCCCGGTCGACCTGCCCGGCCTCCAGCTGGCCCTTGAGCGCCTGCAGATGGTGGTGGAAGTCGTGCTTATAGCCGCGCATCTCGTTATGGATGCTCCGGACCTCCTCCAGATGCTGCCGCGCCTGCTCCTCCTGCATTTCGACCAGCCTGAGATAGGTTCTCTTCAACATGGCATTTCCTCTGTTTCTGCGGTCCTCAGTTTCTGTCAATGAACGCCCGGTTGATGGCGTCATACTTTCCCCGCGCCAGCGGGACCTCCGCCCCGCCGCGCAGCAGGACGGACGTGCGTCCGATGCGCACCACGGCCTTCAGATTGACGAGGTACGACCGATGGGTGCGGAAGAAGTCCGCGCTCAGCCGCCCGGCAAAGGCCGAGATGCTCTCGCGGATGCGGTAGTCCGGCCCGGTCGTGTGGAGAACGAGATTAAGCCCGACAGCTCAATGTTTGACGGAAGCAGGTCAACGCCCTCTCTGTGATGGATAATACCCTGTGAAGCATCAAGCGTTTTATCGTCTATGATGTTCTGCATCACAGTAGAGAGCGTTATGGGAATATCGTCTGGTCTGTTATAACCCAGAGCCATCGTGAGATTTGCCTGTGCATCGGCATCAATCAGCAGGACTTTTTTACCCTGCTGCACCAGACTTACACCCAGATTGACCGCTGTGATTGTTTTTCCGACACCACCTTTCTGGTTAGTCAGAGCAATCACTTTGCAATTTGACATAGATGCGTCCTCCTTTCACATAGATTTAGCCACTTTGTCAAGGTGGCTATGTAAACAGTACCAGAGAACGCAAAAAAGCCGCCTACTCTTAAAATCAATAAGAATAAGCGGCTTTGTAATTTGCCTTAGACATATTCAATTTTCATTCTCTTGGTCGGTGCATTTATGACCTTAAAAATAAGCTCGTCAACACAATCCGTATATCTGCCTTGCTGAATAAGTTGATTTTTTAACTCTACAAGGCTATGTATCAAAAGTTTTCTTTCGTGGCTATCCAAATATAGATGATTAAATTTCTCTCTCATAAGCACACCTCCACATCTTTAACTTCATTATAAATTTCGGAAAAATAATATACAAATCTATAACTGGGAGATTTTGATAAAAACTCATTCCTATCATAAATTTCTTCCATCTAAATACTGGATTGCGGTTGAAATTAAAGACAGGCAACGTTTATAAAAATATTCATAATGCCTTTTATCCTGAATATCCGTTTTTGTTGTTTCATGGTGTCGAATTCTAAAATTATTGCCAAGTATGGTAAGCTCATGAAATTCCTTTTCAAATAATTCTAAAAACGGCTGTTGATTATTACCCATATCCATTATAATCTTATTAACCGATTTCTTCTTATCTACAGTCGATGAGCAGTAATATGTCTTTAGTCTCTCAAATGCATCCCAAAGTTTCTCCACTGCAATTTGCAAATTGTTTTCATCATAATATTTTGAAGCCTCTTGTAATAACTCTTTCAGTCCTACTTCTTGAACAGACACTAATGAATTTTTATTTATCTGGGTATCAAATGTATTCATTAGCTTTCCCTTGGAAAGCTGAAACGGTATCTCATTCAGTTTTAATATAGCATTAATCTGTGGTTCAAAGTCATCTGAGATACTATGTTTCGCAAAAAACTCTATTGCGTCCAACACGCAAAATGGAGAATTAGAAAGTATGAATGCCTGCAAATCAGCAGTTTCAACATATTCTTTTTTATCATTATAACACTTTGGCACATAAAATTGCCTTATTTCATTGAAAACATCCTCAGCTACTGTTGTATTATAATTCCATCCCGTTTCGTCAGTCGCTTGATATACGATATTATATCGCTCCAGAAACTGATAAATTTGATTTCTCGCTTTCCGCTTTATGGACAATACTATCTTTTTTGCTTTTATGTCCTTTGCATTTCGTTGAGAATATGGAATAAACAACGTATTATCTTCTTGCTGATATATTCTCCATCCATAAACATCACGATTGGATATTTTCTCAGCAGGGTAAATCTCATAACCGTCATTTTGTAATAGCTTGTTAGTTGCCACTAAAAATTCTTTCCAATATCCCTTATCATATCGAACAGCAGGGTGAAATACTTCGCAAAGAAATTTTAAATATACTTCATCGCTACCATCTTGTAAATTGAATCTTTTGTCTTCAAAAACCCAGCAGTATGGATAATCATCATTATTCACTGTATGTTGCCAAATATCCTGTTCTGCATTTGCAAATCTTGAATCAAAACTTGGCATTCTCTCCAAATCATATAATCTTTTAAGAAAATCTATTTCTTCAAGGCGACCATAATAATTATAAGTAACAGTTCGGGTTTGAAAAAATTCGTCTATCTCTAATCCATTCTGAAATAAATCTAAAATATCTCGCTTTGTTATTTCTGTAATACGGTTCACTCCATTTTCCTCCTTTCAAGCATGTTCAACACTTATATATTGCTTCCCCAAAATATTTTTAAAGAAAAAAGCGTACCACTATTTTTAATGATACGCTCATCATTATTAAATCACTTCAAAATACTTCAATGCATCCTTTATCGCTTCCACTTTCTCCGCTGTCGGATGCTTCCTCGGCTGTTTCAATTCTTCTACCGCATTAGGAGCATCATACATTGGTAAGCCTAAATCTCTCTTTACCTCTGCGATATATGCGATATGTACCTTGAAGCCGTATTTTGCTTCTATGTACTCCTTTATCATTTTGTAGGTCACTCGTTCCCTGGGCTTGTATTCTTCGGCTCTTTTAGCGATATTATCAAGCGGTACTTTTCCCTCACCTTCGCCAAACTCAACTTTTACGTTGATATGTCCGTTTGGCTTTTTGTAGGAAAGCAGTACCACCGTCTCCACATGCTCCGTATGCGGAAACAATCAATGGCTGACATGCCGTAACCTTATATCCACCCTTCACAAGTACCTTAATATCCCTTGCCTGTGTATCAGGTCCGCATGAAATGTACACAATCCTGTCTGGCTTAATCTTAAGAAGAGAATTAAGAAATTCCGGTGTGCTTCCGCTTCTTGGAGGATCCATGATGACAACATCTGCCTTTGCATTTTTCGCATATTCAACAAGAAAATCTCCTGCGTCAGCATTAACAAATGTGACATTCTTTATATTGTTAATTGAAGCATTTATCTTAGCATCTGATACAGCTTCTGAATTAAGCTCAACTCCTATAACTTTGCCAGCCTTTTTTGAGACGACTATTCCAATAGTACCAATTCCGCAATATGCATCAATTACAGTGTCATTTTTTGATATATCAGCAAGCTGGATTGCCTTTTTGTACAGCTTTTCAGTCTGCTGGTGGTTAATCTGATAGAATGATGTCGGGCTTATTCTGAATCTGCAGCCACACAACACATCCTCGATATAACCTTTTCCCTTAAGAACAATATTTCTCTTTCCAAGCACCATGCTTGTGCGCCTGTCATTAATATTCTGCACAATTGTAGTAATTTCCGGATGTTTCTCACATAATGCCTTAAGAAAATTGTTCTTTGATGGAAATGCGACTCCTGCTGTAACAATAACAAGCATAATCTCCTTTGTCGAAAATCCTTTTCTTAAAAGAATGTGTCGGATCATTCCCTTTCCCGCATCTTCATCATATGGCTGATATTTAAATGAAGTTATTAGTCCTTTAATATCCTTAATAATGTCTGTACACTGTGAATCTTCAATCATACAGTCCGATGTATCAACTATTCTGTGGCTGTTTTCCTCGTAGGTTCCTGCTATTACATTTCTGGAATCATCAAGTCCCACAACTGCATGAACTTTATTGCGGTAATGTATCGGTCTGTACATTCCTACAATATCATCAACTTTTACATATTCTCCAAAAAGTTCTTCAATGTACTTCTTCTTAACTGCAAGCTCATTGTCGTATTTCATTCCGGCATAATCACAACCGCCGCATTTTTCTGAAAATGCACAGTGAATCCGTCTTTCTTTCTCATCATATCTATTCGTCATAAAATATTTAACTCCTCATTTTTTCTCGTAGCTCATACTCCAGAACTTCGTTCTGTCGTTGTCGCGGTGCTCCTCGAATGCAAGCGATAATCACGCAATACATGCAAGCATGATTGTGTGATTCCCGCTTATATTCTCATCACTACTCGCACAAAAGGGCAACCGCCCATACAAGCAGTTGCCCTTAACATCAGTCTTTGTTAATTATAATGAAGTATTCTCGTCTGTACTTCCAAGAATCTTAACCTTACCTTCGTAGAATTCTTTAACTGCGATTGATAATGGCTTGTCTTTCTCTGAACATCTTACAAGAGGAGTTCCAACCTGAAGCTTTCTCTCATCTTCCTTAGAGATTCTCTTCTCCTCAACCTTATCCTTGTCCTTTTCTTTCTCTTTTTCCTTGTTGTTTGCTTCAATTCTTGCCTTGGCAATCTTCTCCTCAACGCTTCTTGCATCGATGATTTCCTTAGCTCTGTTAGCAGTTGCCTTAACAATTGAATATCTGCTCTGTACTAAAGGCTGCTCGCCCTCTTCAACCTCACTGTTAATTACAGCCATTAATTCAGTATACGATGGATGTATCATTATATTATTCTCCTTTCGAATAAACCTTTAATTCTTCTTTAATATTATTAATCAGTCCAAGATTATACTTAGCTTTCATCTTCTCAGATAACACAATATCATGAATACGGCCGACACATAAATCGACTTCATCATTGATAACTATGTAATCATAATCCTCAACACCTTCTGCTTCCTCTGCTGCTCTTGAAAGACGGGCTTTGATTGTCGCCTCATCTTCTGTTCCTCTTCCACGGAGTCTCTTTTCAAGTTCTGCTGCTGACGGTGGTGTTATAAACATAAGCACTGCATCCGGGAACATTCTCTTGATATTCATGGCACCCTGTATCTCAATCTCAAGAATAACATTGTTGCCCTTATCAAGCTGTTCTTCAACATATGCCTTAGGTGTTCCGTAATAATTGCCAACATACTGTGCATGCTCTATTAAAGCATCTTCAGCAATCATCTTCTCGAATTCTTCTACAGTCTTAAAGAAATATTCTCTTCCATCAGCTTCGCCTTCTCTTGGCTTTCTTGTTGTAGCTGATATAGAAAGTGAATACTCATCATGAAGCTCTAAAAGTCGCTTCATAACAGTTCCTTTTTCCTGCACCAGAAAATCCTGAAATAACTAATAATAGTCCTTTGCTCATATAATTACCTCATTCTGCACATAAAGTGCACAAGTTATTATACCTAACAAGCCCGAAACAATCAAGTAAATTTAATCAAAACCCATTAAAAATATATTGAAAGCCTACTCAATGTTCTGAATCTGCTCTCTTACCTTCTCAATCTCAGTCTTTAAGTCAATAGCTGCATTAGATATCTCAATGTCATTAGCCTTAGATAGAGTTGTGTTAGCCTCTCTGTTCATCTCCTGTGCAATGAAATCCATCTTTCTTCCAATGCCGCCGTCCTCGTTAAGACATTTTCTTGCATGCTCGATATGGCTTCTTAATCTTACAGTTTCTTCGTCAACACATATCTTATCTGCGTATATAATAACCTCTGTTGCAATTCTGCTCTCATCTATAGTAGTATCACCAAGAAGCTCTTTAACCTTACTCTCTAACTTGCTGCGGTATTCCTTCATAATCTCAGGACTTCTCTTTTCAACAAATGCAACAAGCTCCTCCATGTGGTCTAACTTTCCTAAAAGATCTTTCTTAAGATTCTCACCTTCAAGGATTCTTGTATTAACGAACTGCTCCAGGGCTGCCTTCATAGCTTCCTCTATAAAATGCCACAGCTCCTCTTCGTCTTCCTGCACTTCATCCATTGTGATAACCTCTGGAAATCTTGCAAGACCTCCAACAGTCATATCATTTTTAAGATTGTATTTTTCGGACATATTATTAAATATAGCCATATATTCATCAGCTATATTCTGGTTGAACTTAAGATTAACCTGACTTTCTGAATCATCCTCATAATTAATAAATATATCAATCTTGCCTCTCGTTGCATACTTCTTAAGTAAGTCTCTCATTCTGCTCTCGAATACATTAAGCTTCTTAGGCATCTTGATACCTGCTTCAAGATATCTGTGATTAACTGACTTAATCTCAACTGAAATCTTTCTGTTACCTTTAACAATTTCACTCCGGCCAAAGCCTGTCATACTTTTAATCATTGTTTCTATCCTTCCATTCGCATATAATGCTTAGGAAAGTATACCAATTTTTGTGAAAGATAACAAGACTTACAGCAATAAGTATGTTAATATAATGCAATAAGATTAATGAATATTACTAATTAAAGGAGACATTATGGCATTCGATGGTATTACAATATCCAGTATTGTTAATGAATTAAACGACACAATTAACGGCGGAAGACTTTACAAGATAGCACAGCCTGAAGCCGATGAAATAATGCTTACAATAAAGACACAATCTGGTCAGTACAGACTTGTTTTATCTGCAAATGCATCGCTTCCTCTTGCATATCTTACAGACGATAACAAGCCATCCCCTGCTACTGCACCGAATTTCTGCATGCTTCTTAGAAAACATTTGAACAACGGAAGAATAATATCTATAACACAACCAAAATTTGAACGTGTAATTGATATTGAGGCAGAACATTTAAACGAACTCGGTGACCTGTGCAGAAAGCACATAATCGCAGAATTCATGGGCAAGCACAGCAATATAATATTATGTGACGACAATAATACTATATTAGACAGTATCAAGCATATATCAGCACAGACAAGCTCAGTCAGGGAAGTTTTACCTGGAAGACCTTATTTCATTCCTAATACTTCTGACAAGATTAATCCGCTTGAAGCTGACAGAAAGCATTTTGACGAAACAGTATTTACAAAGCCTGTACCTGTTGTCAAGGCGCTGCTTTCAAGCTACACAGGAATAAGCACATGTATAGCCGAAGAGCTTGCATACCGTGCCGGAATTGATGGCGGGCATCCTGCCAACTGTCTTGATGAGCCTATGAAAGATGCATTATACAACGTATTTGACGCACTTATGTCCGATGTAAGAAATGGTATCTACCACCCCGATATGGTAACTGACAACGGTGTGCCTGCAGAATTTGCCGCTGTGAAGCTTTCTATGTATGACAACCACACAGAATATGATTCGATAAGCAGACTGATTATCGATTATTACAGACAGAAAGAGATTGCAACACGAATCCACCAGAAGTCTGTTGATATAAGAAGAATTGTAACAACACATCTTGAAAGAGCATACAAGAAGCTTGACATTCAGGAAAAGCAGATAAGGGACACTGAGAAAAAAGACAAATACCGTATCTACGGTGAACTTCTTACAACCTACGCTTACAGTATTCCTGCAGGTTCTAAGGAATATGAAGCACTTAATTACTACGATAATACTACAATTAAGATTCCGCTTGATAACACTCTCACACCAATTGAGAATGCCAACAAATATTTTGCAAGATATAACAAGCTTAAAAGAACCTATGAAGCCGGAATCCGTCTTATTCAGGAGATTACTGAAGAAATAAGCTACCTTGAATCTATTATCAATGCGATTGAGATTTCAGTAACAGAAGCTGATCTTGCTAACATTAAGGAAGAGCTTATTGAAACTGGATATATTAAAAGGACTGTTAAAGGAAAGCACAAAATCACAGCCAACAAGCCGATGCATTTTGTATCAAGTGATGGATTTGACATATATGTTGGAAAGAATAACATGCAGAATGACGAACTTACATTCAAGACAGGCAACGGCAATGACTGGTGGTTTCATGCCAAGCAGATGCCAGGCTCTCATGTACTTCTTAAAACAGATGGAAAGGAAGTTCCTGACAGGACATTTGAAGAAGCAGCAAGCCTTGCCGCCTATTACTCTAAAGGCCGTGAGCAGGAAAAAGTTGAAGTCGATTATGTATTAAAGAAAGAAGTTAAAAAGCCTGCCGGTGCCAAACCGGGATTCGTTGTGTATTACACCAACTACTCAATGGTTGCAGACACCGACATTAAAGATATTAAACAGTTATAAAATAATGGCTGAATCAGAATTTAATCATGCGGTGCCCAAAAAAGTCAGACTTTTTTTGGAGGCACCGCATAACTCAGCCATTTTCTTATTAACAGGCTTAACAGCCACACATATAAACGCCAGTATAACTGATGCGCAGTCTGCCACTATCCACGGCATATACTGGATTGCAAGTGAAGATTTGCCCGAAACAATAATCATAAGAATTACACTTATAACAACATTTATAACAAATATCCCTGCCAGCTTTCTCATATCCAGAAGCCCGCTTATCACAAGATATATCAGTATGTATGCAGCCGTCATGCACACGCAGAAAGTTACAAGATACATGTAAAATGCGTTATCAGTCATATCACATAACGATATATCCAGCGTAATATATCCAAACAGTGCAGGCGGGTTAAATGCATATATTACAGATGGCATTATCGTTACAAGTGCCGGAATACCGATACCTGCCAACATTCCTGCCCTGCCGCTTAATCCCTTGATAATACCTGATTGTATAATTATACAAAGAATGGTTGCTATTAAAAGCATTATCATCCATGACCAGTTAAAGAATATTTTATTACCAATATAATATCCGGTAAGATATTCATTAACTGTCATTCTTTGGGAATCACCATTTTTTATAATTTCTGACAATATATTCCTTCTTATAAAGCCTTCCCACACATATATAACAAGAGCAGGCATAAGAAAAACCACTGCGTTAGTCTGTTTATTTTAGAAAACATTTTTATGTGTCTGATACCGGAGCTTTTCACCATCATCAGCTCAAGTATTCCCAAAATCACCAACAATATATACAACGCAGGTATTTTATCCATCAGTTGTGCTGTCTCAATCTGTCCTTTTACCACACCATCATATAGAAAGAATCTATCCATGCATGCATTGATGATGACGATTCCAATATTCTTGCCATTAAAAGCAATATACCAGTCATCATATTAAATATAGCAGCAACAGAAGCAATTATACCCGTGTTGCCTATTCTCAAAAGAATTCCTGTAAGTGATACTGCCGTAAAGAGTACCGTTAAAGAGAAAAATAACTGATATATAACATTAAATCCCGTATAGTAATACAGGTTGTATACTGAATTCTGGTTTTCAGAAATATTAAGTGAATTATTATTCATTTTACTAATAATCTGTCCGAATTCATTATTTCCTACAAGAACAAGTAAAATAAACAGACTCAGAGCCATAAGAACGGCGAGGCTTAAAAGCCTCACCCTTGTAATCTCATCTTTTTCATAATCCTTCCTTTTCAGGGAAACAATTAATTAACAGATACTTTAACGAAAGATTTCTTACCCTTCTTAACAACTACTCCGTCTCCTTCGAACATACTCTTAGGGAACTTAGCTGCTATATCTGCTACCTTCTCTCCATCTACAGAAACACCACCCTGCTGGATAGTTCTTCTGGCCTCTGACTTAGTTGTTGCAAGTCCTGCTCCAAACACAAGATTAATTGCATCAATTTCATCATCTGTAAAGCTGTCTGCTTCAAGCTTTGCTGTAGGCATGTTAGCTGCATCCCCGCCAGTAAATATTGCCTTTGCTGTAGCTTCTGCTTTCTTAGCTTCTTCCTCACCATGAACAAGCTTTGTAAGTTCATAAGCAAGAATCTCCTTTGCCTTGTTAAGCTGTGCACCTTCCCAGCTATCCATCTTGTCAATCTCTTCAAGTGGAAGGAATGTAAGCATACGGATACATTTAAGAACATCTGCATCATCAACATTTCTCCAGTACTGGTAGAAATCGTAAGGACTTGTCTTATCCGGATCAAGCCATACAGCACCTGAAGCTGTCTTACCCATCTTCTTACCCTCTGAGTTAAGAAGAAGTGTAATTGTCATAGCTGAAGCATCCTTATCAAGCTTTCTTCTGATAAGCTCTGTTCCACCTAACATGTTGCTCCACTGGTCATTACCACCAAACTGTAAATTACAGCCGTATTTCTGGTATAACATATAGAAATCGTATGACTGCATAATCATGTAGTTAAACTCAAGGAAGCTTAATCCCTTTTCCATTCTCTGCTTGTAGCATTCAGCTCTTAACATGTTATTAACTGAGAAGCATGCTCCAACCTCTCTTAAAAGTTCTACATAGTTAAGATTAAGAAGCCAGTCAGCATTATTAACAAGTAATGCCTTGTCATCTGAGAAATCAATGAATCTTGCCATCTGCTTCTTGAAGCAGTCAACATTGTGCTGAATCTGCTCTGGTGTAAGCATTTTTCTCATATCTGTACGTCCTGATGGATCACCAATCATAGCTGTTCCACCGCCAATAAGTGCGATTGGCTTATTTCCTGCCATCTGGAGTCTCTTCATAAGGCAGAGTGCCATAAAGTGTCCTACATGAAGGCTGTCTGCTGTTGGATCAAATCCAATGTAAAATGTAGCCTTTCCATTGTTAATAAGGTCTTTGATAAGTGCTTCATCTGTTACCTGTGCAATAAGACCTCTTGCAACTAATTCGTCATAAAGTGTCATTTTTGTTTCCTCTCTTTTCTTTTCTTATTGCTGCTCGCGCAACTTTGTAAGCCAAGTCTCTCCGCAGCTTTGCTGCTCCCGAGCCTTGATAATTCACAACTCCCGGTCTGCGACCTCCGTTGTTCATTATGGGCATTCGCCATATAAGACAGAATCTGTGCAAGCACATTCTGTCTTGCATGGCTCATTGCTTACAAAAAAGGCTTCCGCCCTTCTTTAAAAGGACGAAAGCCTGAACTTACGTGTTACCACCTTTATTCATGACAGACTCACATCTGCCACCTCATTAAGTCCACCAACATGGACTTATGCACTATAACGTGTGCTACTCCGGCTACCCCTACTTGCATATGCTTTCAGTTCGCCGCTCCGGAATGTATTCAGTTACCCTTACCCTTGCGCTCTCATCAACCGGCTGCTTTCTGTAAGTTCAGTAATAACCTACTTGTTTCCATCAACGCTTTGTAATATTAATTGTGTATTACTTATAACATAATAGAATATTAAAATCAAGCCTCATTCCGAAATAAATGTATCAAATGTACTAGAATTGTAACTACTCTCATTGTGTTAGTAAGTCCCCTCTTAGATGAAGGATCAGAAGATGTAGCGATACCAGCAGAAACAATTACTG
>ENA-OQHF01001354-OQHF01001354.1-human-gut-metagenome-genome-assembly--contig:-NODE-1354-length-13678-cov-3.137481_pt1 | contig 13678 bp, 8 predicted proteins | sample MGYA00242559_ERZ504709 | MGnify/ENA primary metagenome ERZ504709 (study PRJEB26092, sample SAMD00036203) | human gut metagenome | host: Homo sapiens | study: EMG produced TPA metagenomics assembly of... | reverse complement strand
CACAACCCTATTTTTACCAGTGCCCTAGCCTTGGTACATTCACGTTTCAGTACCAATACTTTCCCTACATGGAGCTTGGCACAACCATTCCGTATGATGGCACACAATGGTGAGATAAATACGATCCGGGGAAATCGTGCATGGATGGAAGCCAGAGAAAGCGTATTGTCATCGGAAGCACTAGGAGATATTTCACAAATACGCCCCATCATACAACCAGGTATGAGCGACAGTGCTTCGATGGATAACGTACTGGAATTTTTTGTCATGTCAGGATTAAGTTTACCTCATGCACTTGCCATGATGGTTCCAGAATCGACGAATGACAAAAACCCTATCAGCCCTGCATTAAAGGCTTTTTACGAGTATCATTCCATCTTAATGGAACCATGGGACGGACCAGCCGCCTTGCTTTTCAGCGACGGCCGCTATGCCGGAGGTATGCTCGACCGTAACGGACTCCGTCCGGCACGCTGGCTGGTTACCAAGAGTGGCACAATGGTTGTGGCAAGCGAGACAGGAACAATCAGTTTCAATCCCGACGAGATTGAAGCAAAAGGAAGGTTGCAGCCCGGCAAGATTCTACTTGTCGACACACAAGAGGGAAAAATATATTATGACAATGAAGTAAAAGAAAACCTGGCTTCTGCCCTACCTTACTCAAGAATGGCTTTCTGCCAACCGTATCGAGCTCGATACATTGCGGAGCGGACGTAAAGTAGAAAATGCAGTAAAAGAAGCCGGACGCCGGTTGCGTATTTTCGGATTCACACGTGAAGACGTAGAAAGAACGCTGACTCCAATGTGTAAAACAGGGGCTGAACCAACAGCTTCAATGGGAAATGACACCCCGCTTGCCGTCTTATCAGAAAAGCCCCAGCTGCTTTTCAACTATTTCAGACAGCAGTTCGCCCAAGTTACCAATCCAGCGATTGATCCAATTCGTGAAGAACTGGTAATGTCACTGACTGAATACATTGGTGCGGTAGGAAAGAACATTCTTACCCCAGATGCCCTGCATTGTAAGATGGTACGTCTGCCTCATCCGATACTGACAAATACACAACTTGATATATTGTGCAACATCAGATACAAGGGCTTCAGTACTGTAAAGCTAAAAATGGTCTTTGACGCCCAAACTGGAGAAGACGGATTGCGTGCCGCTATTGACAACCTATGCAAGAAAGCAGAAGAAGCAGTCGATGGAGGAGCTAATTACATTGTACTTTCAGATCGGGATATAGACGAGAGCCACGCACCAGTTCCCTCCTTACTTGCTGTAAGTGCCGTACACCATCATCTGATATCAGTACAAAAACGTGTACAGACTGCTCTGATAGTTGAAAGTGGTGAAGCACGCGAAGTAATGCACGCTGCCTTATTATTAGGCTACGGTGCAAGTGCGATCTGTCCGTATATGGCATTTGCAGTAATAGACGGATTAGTAAAGAGAGGCGACGTACAACTGGATTACAATACAGCCGAAAAGAACTATATAAAGGCCTTGTGTAAAGGACTATATAAGGTAATGAGCAAGATGGGTATCAGCACCATCCGATCATATCGTGGCGCAAAACTTTTTGAAGCTGTAGGATTGAATTCGGAAATGATGAAAAGATACTTCGGTACTTGTATTTCTACTATCGGCGGAGCCGGTCTGAAAGACATTGCAAACGATTATCTGAAATTCCACACCGCTGGAGTTTCCATCACCGATGATGAAGCAGAAGCAATGCTCGATAATATCGGACAATTCTCTTTCCGCAAGGATGGTGAAATACATGCATGGAACCCTGATACCATTAGTTTGCTACAACTGGCCACTCGTACCGGAAGCTACAAGAAGTTTAAGGAGTTCACACAAAAAGCAAACGAGAAGTCAGCTCCTGTATTCCTTCGTGACTTTTTCAGTTTCCGGAGTAATCCGATAGACATAAACTCTGTCGAACCGGTAGAAAACATTGTCAGACATTTCGTAACCGGTGCAATGTCATTCGGTGCCATCAGTAAAGAAGCTCATGAGGCCATGGCACTTGCCATGAACAAACTGGGTGCACGAAGCAATACCGGAGAAGGTGGAGAAGACAGTGCACGATTCAGCGCCGTATATCATTCCGACAGTGACAATGAAGACATCAGTTTATGCAGTAAGACCAAACAGATTGCTTCAGGACGCTTTGGAGTCACAACTGAATATCTGGTCAATGCAGAAGAAATCCAAATCAAAGTAGCCCAGGGAGCAAAACCGGGAGAAGGCGGTCAGTTACCAGGATTCAAGGTCAATGAAGTGATAGCACGTACACGTCACTCCATCCCTGGCATTTCCCTCATTTCTCCTCCACCTCATCATGACATTTACAGTATCGAAGATTTGGCACAACTTATTTTCGATCTGAAAAATGTAAATCCACGTGCAACTATCAGTGTGAAACTGGTAGCAGAAAGCGGTGTAGGAACAATTGCAGCCGGAGTAGCGAAAGCCAAAGCTGATTTAATTGTTATCTCTGGAGCAGAAGGAGGAACAGGCGCATCACCAGCTTCTTCGATGAGATATGCAGGTATTCCACCTGAAATAGGATTGAGTGAAACACAGCAAACACTCGTACTTAACGGACTGCGCGGACAAGTTCGCCTGCAAACAGACGGACAATTAAAAACGGGTCGTGACATCATCAGCATGGCATTGCTGGGAGCCGATGAATACGCTTTTGGTACAGCTGCTCTGATTGTGTTGGGATGTGTAATGATGCGTAAATGCCACACCAACTTATGTCCGGTAGGAGTCGCTACCCAAGACGAAAAATTGCGTGAACATTTCCGCGGACACTATCGCTACCTGATCAATTACTTCGAATTCCTTGCTCAGGAAGTACGAGAGTATCTGGCTGATATGGGTTTCACGCGTCTGGAAGACATTATTGGCAGAACAGACCTTATCGAGATTATTCCGCATGATAATGCTGGAAAAATAGGAGGATTAGACTTCAGCCGTATTCTCCATCAGGTAGATAACGGAACAGATATCCACCATACGGCCGACCATCCTACCGATCTTTCTGAGGTAAAAGACCGATCAATCATTGCTGCGGCACACGAAGCACTGGAAAAAGGGAAACAAGTAGAATTGGAATATACCATTTCGAATACAGACCGTTCAGTAGGAACTATGCTTGCTGGAGAAGTTGCCACCAGATATGGACACAAAGGACTACCCGATGGAACTATTAATGTCAAATTCAAAGGCTCCGCAGGTCAGAGTTTCGGCGCATTCCTTACACGGGGTATCAGTTTCCGTCTGGAAGGTGAAGCAAACGATTATGTCGGTAAAGGTTTAAGCGGCGGACGTATAGCTGTACTTCCTCCAATGGGATCTTGCTTTGATGCTTCAAAAAATACAATTGCCGGCAACACCCTAATGTATGGAGCTACAACCGGAGAAGTATATATAAACGGATGTGTAGGTGAGCGCTTTGCTGTCAGAAACTCAGGAGCCATTGCTGTAGTAGAAGGCGTAGGCGACCACTGCTGCGAGTATATGACAGGCGGACGAGTTGTTGTCTTAGGACATACCGGACGAAATTTCGCTGCCGGAATGAGTGGCGGTATCGCATATGTATGGGATCCGGAACGCACATTCGATTATTTCTGCAATATGGAAATGGTGGAACTCAGCCTGTTGGAAGACTCTGCTGCACGTAAAGAACTTCGCGAACTGATAGAATCTCACTGGAAATATACAGGTTCCAAGTTAGCACGTACACTGCTCGATAGCTGGCAGCAACATGTAGACGAGTTTATTCAAGTCACTCCTATCGAATACAAGCGCGTACTGGCAGAAGAACAAATGAAAAAGCTTCAGCAGAAAATAGCAGAAGTACAAAGAGATTACTAAAGAACAACTAATAAAACTATTGACATGGGAAATCCTAAAGCATTTCTAAATATACCTCGCCAGGAGGCAGGCTATCGCCCCATCCACGAACGCATCTCTGACTTTGGAGAAGTAGAACAAACACTGAACTCAAGCGAACGCAAGTTGCAGGCATCACGCTGCATGGACTGCGGTGTACCTTTCTGTCACTGGGCATGCCCGCTGGGCAACCGTCCTCCCGAATTTCAGGACGCATTAAGTAATGGTAAATGGCGTGAAGCTTATGAAATATTAACCCGTACAAACGATTTTCCGGAGTTTACTGGAAGGGTCTGCCCCGCACTATGCGAGAAGTCATGTGTGCTCAAGCTGAGTATTGACTCACCGGTTACTATCCGAGAAGACGAAGCTGCTATCATCGAAGCAGCATTCAGAGAAGGATATATTACAGCAAAACAATACAAAAGAAACGGATTAAAAGTTGCTGTCATCGGCTCCGGACCTGCCGGACTGGCTGCTGCCAATCAATTAAACCGTCGGGGATATCAGGTTACAGTATTCGAAAAAGACGAATATATAGGAGGTTTATTACGTTTCGGCATACCGAACTTTAAACTGCATAAACCAGTAATCGACCGCCGACTGAAGATTATGGAAGACGAAGGTATTTGCTTCAAGACAAACTCAACAATCGACTTGGAACATTTACCCGAAGGATTTGACGCATACGCTATCTGTACAGGAACACCAGAGGCACGCAACTTGAACATCCCCGGACGTGAACTTCGCGGCATTCATTTTGCCATGGAAATACTGGCACAGCAAAACAGAGTTCTAGCCGGACAGACATTCAGCGACGAAGAACGTATCACGGCAAAGAACAAGAAAGTTCTCGTAATCGGAGGAGGTGATACAGGAAGCGATTGTATCGGAACAGCCAATCGTCAGGGAGCTATCAGTGTATGCCAGATAGAAATCATGCCTAAACCTCCTGTTGGTCATAATCCCGCAACCCCCTGGCCACAATGGCCCGTAGTTCTGAAGACCAGTTCAAGTCATGAGGAAGGATGTACACGCCGTTGGAGTCTTACTTCAAACCGTTTTCTGGGAACTGAAGACGGACGTGTATGTGGCGTAGAAGTTGAAGAGGTGGAATGGATTCCCGCAGCAGACGGCGGACGCCCTCAAATGCGTCCTACTGGCAAAAAAGAAATCATAGAAGCAGATTTAGTATTGCTTGCCATGGGATTCCTCAAGCCACAATTACCCGAGCTTCCTCAAAACGCGGTAGTAGCCGGAGATGCTGCTACAGGTCCGAGCCTGGTAGTAAAATGTATAGCAGCAGGACGCCGGGCAGCCGCTGAAATTGATGCTATGCTGCAAAAGGGCAGCCATTAAAGAACATTTTAAAACAGAAACATTATGTGTGGAATAGCCTGCATTTTCAATATCAAACAGCAAACGCCAGAACTCAGGCAGAAAGCCTTGTCGATGGCGAAAAAGATACGCCACCGCGGTCCGGACTGGAGTGGCATTTACTGCGGTGGAAGCGCCATACTGGCACACGAGCGTCTTTCCATTGTCGATCCGCAATCAGGAGGGCAACCCCTCTATTCAAGCGACGGAAAAAAAGTACTTGCCGTAAACGGCGAAATTTATAATCACCGCGACATACGTGCGCAGTATGCCGGCAAATATAATTTTCAGACAGGCAGTGACTGCGAAGTGATTCTGGCACTTTATCAGGAAAAAGGCATACACTTTCTGGAAGACTTAAGCGGCATTTTTGCATTTGCCCTCTATGACGAAGAGCGTGATGAATTTCTGATAGCCCGTGACCCGATAGGCGTTATACCTTTATATATAGGACATGATGCAGACGGAACCGTATACTGTGCCAGTGAACTGAAAGCTCTGGAAGGATTCTGCGAGGAGTATGAACCGTTCCTTCCCGGACACTATTACTGGAGCAGAGAAGGTAAAATGGAGCGATGGTACAAACGTGACTGGATGGAATATCAGGCCGTAAAAGACCGTTATACTTCATTACCCGAATCAGAAGCATATACCACTCAGGTAAACGAGGTGCGTACAGCTCTCGAAGCAGCCGTACGCCGTCAGCTGATGAGCGATGTTCCTTATGGAGTGCTTTTGTCAGGCGGACTGGACTCTTCGGTTATTTCCGCCATAGCAAAGATTTACGCCGACAAACGTATCGAAACTGATGGGAAAGCTCCTGCCTGGTGGCCTCAGCTGCACTCCTTTGCCGTAGGTCTGAAAGGTGCTCCCGATCTGGAAAAAGCCCGGCTGGTAGCCGAACATATCGGTACTGTACATCATGAGATCAATTATACGATTCAGGAGGGTCTGGATGCCATACGCGACGTTATATATTACATCGAAACATACGACGTGACAACCGTCCGTGCCTCTACTCCGATGTATCTGCTGGCTCGAGTCATCAAGTCGATGGGTATCAAAATGGTACTAAGTGGTGAAGGAGCCGATGAAGTATTCGGAGGTTACCTTTACTTCCATAAAGCCCCTACAGCGGAAGCCTTCCACGAAGAAACTGTCCGCAAGCTCTCCAAACTCCACTTGTACGACTGCCTGCGTGCCAACAAATCACTTCTGCATGGGGTGTAGAAGGTCGTGTGCCGTTCCTCGACAAAGAGTTTCTGGATGTAGCCATGCGCCTGAACCCGGCTGTAAAAATGTGTCCGGGACATACCATCGAAAACGTATCGTACGTGATGCCTTTGCTTCTCTTCTGCCAGAGAGTGTAGCATGGCGACAGAAAGAGCAGTTCTCCGACGGAGTGGGATATTCGTGGATTGACACCCTGAAAGCAATTACAGCAGCCGCTGTCAGCGACGAGGAAATGCAACATGCAGCGAACGTTTCCCGATCAATCCGCCACAGAACAAAGAAGAATATTACTACCGTTGTATTTCGAAGAACACTTCCCCAGTGCGTCGGCAGCCAAAAGCGTACCGAGTGTACCAAGTGTCGCATGTTCTACAGCCGAAGCACTGGCATGGGACGCAAGTTTCAAAAACCTGAACGATCCGAGTGGCCGCGCAGTAGCCGGAGTACACGAGGCTGCTTACTAAAAAAGCAATAATACTGCATTGCCATTCAACCAACAATAAACTGATATGGAAATTGAATTTACAAAAATGCATGGCGCAGGAAATGACTATATTTATGTCAACACCCTGCGCTATCCGATAGATAATCCGGAAGAACTGTCAGTCGAATGGAGCCGCTACCATACAGGTATTGGTTCCGACGGACTGGTTCTTATCTGCCCTTCAGATCAGGCCGACTTTAAAATGCGTATATTCAATGCCGACGGCTCCGAAGCTCGCATGTGCGGAAACGCCAGCCGTTGCATCGGCAAATATTTATACGAAGAAGGTCTTACCAACAAGACAGACATCCAGCTCGAAACATTGTCGGGCATCAAAATTTTACACCTGCACCTCAACGATAAAAACACGGTAGAAAGCGTAACGGTCGATATGGGTATTCCGACAGATATTCACGAAGTAGCTTTGGGTGAAGGTTATATCGCCTCCAAAGGCATCGCCGTATCAATGGGTAACCCCCATCTGGTAATCTTTGTTGACGAGATTAACAAAATAAAGCTGGAAGAAGTAGGTCCTGCCCTAGAACATCATCCTTTGTTCCCCGACCGGGTAAATGTAGAATTTGTTCAGGTTCTTACCGACAGCAAAGTCCGGATGAGAGTATGGGAACGAGGCTCTGGAATCACTCAGGCATGCGGTACAGGAGCATGCGCCACAGCTGTAGCCTCAGCTTTTACAGACCGATGTGGCAGAAAAAGTTCCATCGTAATGGATGGAGGAACACTTGAAATAGAATGGGCAGGCGATAATCATATTTATATGACAGGACCTGCTACTAAAGTATTTGATGGTAAAATAGAAATATAATTATACATTATGGCATTAGTAAACGAACATTTTCTGAAGCTGCCGGGAAGCTACTTATTCTCGGACATTGCTAAAAAAGTCAATGCATTTAAAGTTACTCATCCTGGAAAAAATTTAATTCGCTTGGGAATAGGTGACGTCACGCGCCCACTTCCTCCCGTCTGCATAGAAGCCATGCACCGTGCCGTAGATGAAATGGCAAACGCCAAGACTTTCCGCGGATACGGACCGGAACAAGGATACGACTTTCTGATAGAAGCAATTATCAAACATGATTTTGCCTCACGTGGCATCAGCCTCAGCCCATCGGAAATATTCATCAGCGATGGAGCCAAAAGTGATACCGGCAACATTGGTGAACTGCTTCGCTGGGACAACAGCATGGGAATTACTGATCCGGTATATCCTGTTTATGTAGACAGTAACATCATGTGCGGACGTTCAGGAACACTGGATGAAAACGGAAAATGGAGTAATGTAACTTACCTTCCATGCACAGAAGAAAACAATTTCATACCCGAGCTGCCTAAGCACAGAGTCGACCTGATATATCTGTGCTATCCTAACAATCCGACAGGCACTACTCTAACCCACGAACAGTTAAAGAAATGGGTAGATTATGCACTCTCGAATGATACACTGATTATCTTCGATGCAGCATACGAAGCCTTCATTCAGGAGCCTAACGTGCCCCACTCCATCTACGAAATACGAGGAGCCAAAAAGGTGGCAATCGAAATCCGCAGTTTCTCGAAAACAGCTGGATTCACCGGTGTACGTTGCGGGTATACTGTCATCCCCAAAGAGGTAACAGCAGCCAGCCTGGACGGACAGCGTATTCCGCTTAATCCGCTATGGAACCGCCGTCAATGTACAAAATTCAATGGAACAAGCTACATTACCCAGCGCGGCGCAGAAGCAATCTATACCCCCGACGGGCAGAAACAGATAAAAGAAACTATAAACTATTACATGGAGAATGCCCGTATCATGCGCGAAGGTCTGAAAAAAGCAGGATTCAGTGTTTACGGAGGTATAAATGCTCCATATATCTGGCTGAAAGTTCCGGAAGGTATGACTTCATGGAAATTCTTCGACCAGTTACTATACGAGGTAAACATCGTAAGTACTCCGGGAGTTGGTTTCGGTCCCAGCGGTGAAGGCTATTTACGCCTCACAGCCTTCGGACAACGTGAAGAATGTCAGGAAGCCATGCAGCGCTTACAGAACTGGATATAAAATATAATAAAATAAAAATGTCTTTTAACAGGATACTAGATTGTAAAATATAACTTTACATTAAGTTTATGCTGTTAATAGATATAAATAAATTGTTAACTTGTGAAATTGATATTTTCTTCTTAATATGGACATTATGATAAATAAAAATATAATTTCTAAGAAAACAATCTGTATTTATTAGATTTTTGTTTGCTTTATATAAAATTTTAGTAAAAAACAAGAGCTTTTTACGTAATTTATGTAAAAATAAAAATGTTTTTAATGTGTATTTAGTATTGCACTTTGTACAATACTATTGTACAATATATCATGATTTTATAAAAAAGGAGATTTTATTTATGAAAAATCATGATTTCATGAGCCATGAATTAAAATTGCCTGAACTTACACTTAGAGGGGTCATACTTGGTTTATTTATAACAATAGTATTTACTGCATCTAACGTGTATCTAGGATTGAAAGTAGGACTTACATTTTCTTCTGCTATTCCAGCTGCAATTATTTCTATGGCTATCTTGCGTATGTGCAAGGATTCTAATATTTTAGAAAATAACCTTGTACAGACTCAAGCATCTGCTGCTGGTACATTATCCGCAGTAATTTTCGTTATTCCTGGTTTATTGATGATTGGTTATTGGCAAGGCTTCCAATTTTGGCAAACTTTAATGATTTGCGCATGTGGTGGATGCTTAGGGGTATTATTCACTATTCCACTTCGTCGTGCAATGGTAGTTAATACAGATTTGCCTTATCCAGAAGGTCGTGCTGCTGCTGAAATTTTGAAAGTTGGTAGTGCTAGCGAGAAAAAAGGCGTTACTGGCATGAAAGATATTGTAAGTGGTGGTGTTGTCGCTGCACTTATCAATCTATTTTCTAGTGGATTTGGATATCTTTCCGCTGAAATGATGAATTGGATTCATTTGGGCAAAAATGTAGTAACTTGTCTTCCATTAGGTTTTTCTCCTGCTTTATTAGGTGCAGGTTACCTTATTGGTCTTGCTAGTGGTTTAGCAATTTTATTTGGTTTAGTTGTTACTTGGTTAGGTTTTGTACCATATTTCATGTCTATATCTGATATTCCAGTTGGTGTAGATATCGGTGAAGTAGCTACTAGCATTTGGTCTTCTAAAATTCGTTTTATGGGTGCAGGTACAATTGGTATTGCTGCTATTTGGACTTTAATTACTTTATTAAAACCTATTTTAGATGGTATTAAAATGTCTATTAAAGCTGTATCTGATAATAGTGTATCTAACGATAATTTGCATCGTATGGATACAGATATGACACCAAAAAGCATTGGTATTGTATTCGTATTAATCATTATCGGTTTAATAGGTGTATTCTATTCCTTCTTAGCTGGTGGCAATTTATCCACAGGTATGACTTTGTTGTACATAGTAGTTGGTATTATTGTTGCTGTAGGTATGGGCTTCTTCGTAGCTGCTGCTTGCGGTTACATGGCAGGTCTTATCGGTACTTCTTCCAGTCCAATTTCTGGTATTGGTATTTTAGGTATCATTGTTTCTTCCCTTGTAGTATTAGCATTAGGTAACCTTGCAGGTTTATTTAGCTCTGAATATGGTACTTTATTTGCTACTGCATTTGCTATTTTTATCACAAGTGTTATTACAAGTATTGCCGCTATTTCTAATGATAACTTACAGGATTTAAAAACTGGTTTACTTGTTGGTGCAACTCCATGGAAACAGCAGGTAGCTTTATTAATCGGTTGTATCGCTGGTGCGATCGCTATTGCTCCTGTACTCAACTTACTTTATGAAGCATATGGTTTCCCAGGTGCAATGCCTCGTCCTGATATGGATCCAAATCAGGTATTGTCTGCTCCACAGGCTACTTTGATGGCAACTATTGCTAAAGGTATTTTCAATAATAGCATGGATTGGTCATATATTCTTTATGGTGTAATCTTTGGTATTATTATTATCATCATTGATGTACTCTTGAAAAAATCTACAAAAAATCTTAGCTTACCACCTCTTGCTGTAGGTATGGGTATATATCTTCCTCCAACTTTACAGATGCCACTTGTAGTAGGTGCTGTACTTTCTTATGTAGTAAATCGTTATTTACGTAAACGTGCAGAAGTTCGTAGCCCTCAAAATGTTGCTGATGATGTAGATACATGCAATCGTCGTGGTATCTTATTTGCCTCTGGTATGATCGTTGGTGAATCCTTAATGGGTGTATTACTTGCTGGTGTTATCGTTGTTTCTGTAACATCTGGCGGTAGTGAAGCTCCACTTCGTATGGTAGGCGATAGCTTTGGTGATACAGCCCAATGGCTCGGCTTGTTAGTAAATATTTTATTAATTATTGAATTTGCTCGTCGTGTTATCACTGCGAAATTAAATAAATAATTAGTGTAATAAAAAACGACTTCTATGATAATTTGAGTAGAAGTCGTTTTTTTTATTGTTTAATTGTAGGATTTCTTTTATAATGATTTATATGTATTTTTTAGAATTTTAGGGAGCAAAGAAGATGAATTTTGATTGTAAAAATACGATTATACGACATAGAATATTTAAGAAATGTTATAAAGAGATAGATAAAGAGGAAACAAATCGTATTTTTTGCCGACATGATATGGGTCATTTTTTAGATGTGGCTAGATTGATGATGATTTTAAATGTAAAAGAAGATTTAAAAATTAGTGATGATATGATTTATGCGACAGCTTTACTACATGATATTGGTCGTCATATTCAATATCGTCAAGGAATTGGTCATGAAATATCTAGTGCGCAGATTGCTCCTTTAATTTTAGATGATTGCGATTTCACTGTAGAAGAAAAAAATCAAATCATTGAAGCTATTTTAAAACATAGAGATAGTAAAACTAGTGAAGAAAAGAATTTAAATGGGTTATTGTATCGAGCAGATAAAATGAGTAGGACTTGTTTTTGTTGTCAAGTTGAGCCTATTTGTAATTGGAAAGATGAAAAGAAAAATTTAAAATTAAAATATTAATTATTTGAGGTATTTTTTATGAAAATTGGTAGTAGAGAGTTTGATTTTGGCAGACATACTTATATTATGGGAATTTTGAATGTAACACCTGATTCATTTTCCGATGGTGGTAGATTTAATTCTTTAGATAAAGCTTTATTTCATGTGCAAGAAATGATAAAAGAGGGTGTAGATATCATAGATGTTGGCGGAGAGTCAACAAGACCTGGATATACACTTTTGAGTGATGATGAGGAAATATCACGTATTGTTCCTGTTATTGAAAATTTGAAAAAAGAGTTTGATGTGCCAATATCTTTAGATACATATAAGGGAAATGTAGCTAAAGAAGGAATAAAAGCAGGTGCTGATTTAATCAATGATATTTGGGGCTTAAAATATGATGATATTTTAGCAAAAGTTATAGCAGAAAATGATGTAGCTTGCTGTTTGATGCATAATCGCAAAGATACGAATTATAAAGATTTTTTGACTGATGTAGTGGAGGATTTACAAGAAACTATAGATATTGTTCAAAATGCTGGAATAAAAAAAGATAAGATAATTTTAGATCCTGGTATTGGTTTTGCTAAAACATATGAGCAAAATTTAATTATGTTAAAAAATTTATCTAGTCTACACAAATTGAATTTTCCTTTATTATTAGGAGCTTCAAGAAAATCTGTGGTAGGATTGACTTTGGATTTACCTGCTGATGAGAGAGTAGAAGGTACAATTACTACATCTATTATGGCAGTGTTAGCAGATTATGATTTTGTACGAGTTCATGATATAAAAGAAAATTTAAGAGCTATAAAAATGGCAGAAGCTATAAAATATGCTGGAGGTAATTTTTGATGGATATAATTCGCATTGATAATTTAGAAGTATATGCTTATCATGGAGTATATGATGAAGAAAAAGAAAAAGGTCAGTATTTTTATGTTAATGCTGAATTATATACAAATACAAGAAAAGCTGGCATGAATGATGATTTAGACGCTTCTACTAATTATGGAACAGTATGCGATTTTATTCATGATTTTATGACTAAGCATACTTATGATTTGATTGAAACTGTAGCTGAACAATTAGCACAGGCATTATTATTGGAGTTTAAATTAGTAAAAAGTGTTTTATTGGAAATTAGAAAGCCACATGCACCTATTGAAAAGGAATTTGAGTCCGTATCTGTAGAAATTGAACGTGGCTGGCATGAAGCTTTTGTAGCGTTCGGCTCTAATTTAGGAGATAAAGAGAAATTTATAGATGAAGCTATTGAAGCTTTGAGCAATTTACCACAGATAAATATAGTAGCTATTTCAGATAAAATTGTTACAGAACCATATGGAAATGTGGAACAAGATGTATTTTTAAATGGTGTTATGAAGATAGAAACACTTTTACCAGCAGATGAATTATTACAGATTTTGCAAAAAGTAGAGGAACATGCAGGTAGAGAGCGTAAAATACATTGGGGCCCTAGAACTTTAGATTTAGATATAATTTTTTATGATGATGATATTATAAGTGAAGATGATTTGATAGTTCCGCATCCAGATATGAAAAATCGTGATTTTGTATTAAAACCATTAATGCAGATTGCTCCGTATAAATTACATCCTGTATATAG
>ENA-OQHF01001353-OQHF01001353.1-human-gut-metagenome-genome-assembly--contig:-NODE-1353-length-13680-cov-5.167343_pt1 | contig 13680 bp, 19 predicted proteins | sample MGYA00242559_ERZ504709 | MGnify/ENA primary metagenome ERZ504709 (study PRJEB26092, sample SAMD00036203) | human gut metagenome | host: Homo sapiens | study: EMG produced TPA metagenomics assembly of... | reverse complement strand
TAAATTAACATTTCATCAAATCAAAAAAACTACATTATCGCATTGGTAAAAAACAACTAAAATACCTTGTATCTCAATAATTTTTAATAGTATAATGAAAATCACATAGATTTATTTTTCTAGTATTTAACTTTAACAAATGTTGTATTTGAATAAAAAATGTCTTTTGGTAGTGGAAAAAACAAGCTATTTAACTTTAACAAATGTTGTATTTGAATTAAATAAGGAAGATATTATAGATATAAATCCAGAAAATTTAACTTTAACAAATGTTGTATTTTCCCTATAACAACAAAAAAGCCCCTATTACCTAGATTTTTTCTAAGTAATAGGGGCTTCTTTTTTAGCAATAAAAGAAAATGTTATTTAATTATAACTCTTTTATTAGATTTTATCTATAATTTTATTTACTTCTGCAATACCTTTACCATCTAGCTTATCTATTATCCCAAGATAAGCCACATTTCTAGCTACTACAGATGTGCTAGTAGTTGTAATTATTTGTTTTTGTAATTTGTCCTTAAGCTTTCGCTTTTCATCATCTAATTTAGATTTAATAAAAATTCTTTGCAAATTCTTTTAATATGTTCATGCTTATTCCTCTGTTGGTGCTAATTTATTAACTACTTTTTCTACAATCCAAAGACTACCATTTATGGCTACTGGTAAGAAAATAGTATCTCTAAATTTTACCCAGCCTTTTTTCATCAACCGCACTATTTTTAAGCTCTGCAACAAAAGCTGTAGCTACTTCTTTAACTGCTGGCAATGCCGTATCTTTAATCCATTTTATAGCCATATCTTTTACTTCAGTCGTAATAAAATCCTTCATATTTTCTAAAACTTCATTTTTAATTTCATCAATAGTCATATTAATAATCTCCTTATTAAAATAATTTTTCTGCGTCAGTTATACCTCTAGCGATAGCATTAGCAAATTCTTCTATTCTATACATAAGTTTATAAGCATCTTCTTGATTTGAAATAAATGCTGTTTCTACTAATACCGCAGGCATACTAGTTTCTCTTAATACACACAAATCTGGACGTTCTTTAATGCCACGGTCCACCATATTAAGAGAATTAACAATTTGTACCTGAATACATTTAGCTAAAATATTAGATTTTCCACCATCTAAAGCATAAACTAATGTTTCTGTTCCTTTTGCACTAGCATTAGCAGCAGAATTACAATGAATAGATATAAAAATATCTGCACCACTATTATTTGCAGTAGCACAGACATTAGGTTTACCTTTTGTTTCTCCATTTAAATTATCTGATTGCAATAGTTGACATGGATAACCGATTACTTCCATTGTCCTTTTTAATTTTTCGCCAATAGCTAAAGCAATATCTACTTCTCTAATACCATTCGCACAAGCTCCAGGGTCTAAGTCCATATCATGTCCAGGATTGATAAAAATTCGTAACAATTAAATACACTCCTTTTATTAAACTAGTCGAATTCGACCAGTTTGTTTAATTTAACCAAAAATAAATTAAAATTTAACTTAAATCTGCCAATAATCTACCGATTATCTACAAATAAAATCCTTTAACCGTGCGGTTCATAGGTTTTTACCATCTAATTGCTTTCCAATTATCTACCGATTAGCAACCAATTACAAAAACAGCTGTTTTTGTAATATGTTATGCATACACATTATAAAAAGTGCCTATTTTGTAATATCTTTTTGATTATTATTAACTCGTACCAGCCCACCTAGATAACCCAACAAGCCAGCACTTATTGTTGTAGATAGTTCTGCATTACCATAAAAAATAGCCGTTATAAGAGCTATTACAAGCCCGATAACGACTACTAAATTAACTATATCTAGTTTTTCAAATTGCATTTTCTAACCTTCTTTCCTTTGAGGCAACTGGATAGTTTTATTATACAATCCTGTAATTGCTCCATTACCTCCTAAATCTCTATAGCTATTATACATATCTGTAAGATTTTCTAGCGCCCATACTGGCAAAAAACCTTCTTTTTCTGCACTGTGGCAAATATTTATAATTTCCGTACGCAATAAGCTTCTAATAGCTTGATTTCTTGCGATTTCTCGCGCTCTGTATGCTTTTAAAAAATTAAAAAGATACTTTAAAAGCCCCAATTCTATTAAAATGCTTATAACCGTTACCCAATGTTCTTCTAAAAAGCTCACTTTCGGCCTCCTGCTAAACTATTTACTTGTGGTTGTATTTTCTTCTTGTTCCGCTAAATATTGAGCAATATACACACGATAAACCTCTGGTACCACCTTCCTATTATCCCCCTCTATCGGCTCTAAAATCCATGAACCACCAGATACTAATAACGCATAAACTGGCACCATATATTCTTTAATAATATTTGTCATTTTCCATTCTCCTTATTTTCTAATGCTAATATTCTTAATTCTTGTTCTGCCACTGCTTCCGCCAACGATAACAACATTGGACTTATATTTTCATATTTTATAATCGTTGTTTCTTTATTTTGTGGTGGGGTTAATACTACTCCTAATCCTTCTTTAAATTCTGCAATATAACCCACTTCACAATCTTGCCCCGTAACATCTATCCAATATATATCTGGGTTAAAAACCGTTGATAAATCTTCTTTCTTTAAATCTGTTTCAAAAATATATAATACTTTTCCATATAACAATTGCGCATACCTATTTTTAGGCATTAAATACTACCTCCCCATGCGATAAGAACAAAACCACTTTTCCCACTATCAACGTTGGCACTTCCACCGTCGCCACGCCAGTATCCACTACTACCAGCCCCAACTTTTACTGTAATTGTTTGCCCTTCTGTTACGTCTAAATATCCAGTTTTATAACCTCCACTAGCTCCGCCAATTAATCTTCCTCTATTAGATGAAGTCCCCCAACTCCACGTTCTACCGTTACCGCCTTTTCCATAAGTTCCCGACTCTGTATTAAAATTTAAAGCCCAGCCAACACCACCAGCAATTCCCGTACCCATTGTATAGCCGATTTCCTGCATTGCTACAGAACCCTTTTTCCCATTGGGACTGCCTCCTGCTTGTTGAGTTCCACCAATTTCACCATAGCCTATAGCAGAACCATAGTTCAAATTCCCACTACCTCCCCCGCCTACAGAAATACTATCTATTGAACTGCCACCGCCAGCCGATACATTTGCGTTATATTGACCACGACCCATTGCTCCGCTTCCCGCTCCTGCTATTGCGTATCTTATACGGGTTACGTTTTTAGGTACTGTAAACGTAAATGTACCAGCTGTGGTATAGCTTTGTTCTGTATATACAGGCTTAGCACTGTTCAAAATCGCTTTAGTAGCACCATTTTTTTAACTCTGCCCATTGTAGCCCTATTGTCTGTAGTTTCCCCAATAGCTATATAAGCTGTAACGCCGTCTATTTTTGCGTTTATATAATCTCCGCCTATTTCTGCTGTTGTGGAATATGCTTTAGCTGTATGTTCGGTTGCACCTTTTTTTAAGTGTAATTTTTTGCTAATTCCGCCATAATATCACCCTACTCTATCCATAATTCCGAACCGTTTGAAAAAACTATCTTCGGAACTTTAATATTAACACTACTAATAATTTCTACACCTGCATAGGATAAACTAGCCATTTGAGTTGTATTATCTTTGTTTATGAATGTTAAATTAGTTGTGCCGTTAGCACCTTTTAAACAGAATCCACCTGCAATATCTTGGTCGCCAAAATAACAATTATCTCCGGCTAAATTAAGTGTGTTGTTTGCTAGGTTTAATGCACCTCCCATTGTTCCACCACTACGTTTAAGATATGTTGTGTTAATAGCGTTTCCATCACTATCTTGACTAGCTTTTGTTGCAGTATCCGCATTGCCTTTAAAACCACCACTAGCAGTAACACTACCTTTAGTTTTTATATTACCATTCCTATGATTAATAGCTACAGTAATAGGTGTACCACTAGAACATAAATCTCTAAATCCTGTAGAATACCAACTACCTAAAACAACATTTGCCTTATTTTGGCTAATTACGGTGTTTTCGTCAACATCACCGTTGCCGCTTTGCAGATAGTACTGCGTTCCCTGTACAACCTTAGATGCCGCAGTTGCATTTGCAACATTATTAATAGTTACTTGACTTGTTGTGCCGTTACCTTTGGTTATAGTCAAAGTAGCATTAGAACCTGTAACCCCTTTTACATATGTTGTATCTATCTGTTGACCTCGGCTATCTTGTGTTGCTTTTGTGGCACTTGTTATATTATCGGATGTTCTCGCTAAGGTTACCCAACTCGACCAAGCATCAGTATTTACTCTTTGTCTCATGCGGATTGTATTATCTGTAGGAAATGCTAGTTGTACTAGATACGTACCGCCTATTCCACTACCACCGTTATATTGGTTATTTAAAACTAATAGTGTGCCCCAACTTGTACCTGTCCACCCACCAGTTAACGTACCCGAAAAACGATAAATTCCTTCAACAGTACAGGAATTTAAATCATTTTTATTATTGTTATCACGCTTTAAATAACTGCTATCATGATTATGCGTACTAGGCGGAAATGTTGATGGTTTTCCTGTGATTAAATTCCATGCAAGGCTTTTCCAGACGCCGTCTCCTGTAAAAATAGATGTTGCACTACCATCTCTTTTGGGCATTAATCCATTTGCCGTTGTTGATACAACTGCTGTACTTGCTTTGCCATTCCATGTAGTTTTTTCTGTATCTGTTACAAATCTGTGTGTCGCGTCTTGAGTAATCATGGTGGCAGGATGTGAACTAGGATGTACATAGTTGTTTGCACCTGTTGCTATGCCGTCCAGCTTTTTCTTCAGCTCCGGCGTCATGTAACCTTTTAAAGTATCCGTAACAATGCGCCAGTCTTGTGCATTTACTACGTTTTGCAATGTATCAAGCCATTGCTTTAATAATTTATCATTAGATAAAATTACACTAAAAATCAAATTCATTGTAGAATAAAGCACTGGGTCCTTTGAAATAAGTTGCGGAATTTCTAAAAAGAAATCATTACTACTAGGTATTGATTCATCTGGTCTTTTAAATCCATTTATCTCACTTGGCATTAATAACCCAAATTCTTTTTTTAATTCTTCACTATTCATCTAATCACCTCAAAACTCTACAGTCCATTTAAATATTGCTCCACTTTCTGCGTCTATGCCTTTGCTTGTCAAAAGTCGCATTTTAGCAGCAGTGCGTTCCTCTTCATCTATCAGAGCAACTTCATTTATATTTCCTGTATAATCTCCGGCTTCGATTTCAGCTTCAAAACAAACAGACGTTTCAACCGGATAAGTTACAGAAGTAATATTTTTGGTTAAGACAACATTGTTTAAGTTGCCGTTATCGGAAGGAGGTGCAGGGTTTCCCTGTCCGTCCACCTCTCCCGCTGTACCGAATGCCATTTTTACAATTTTTGCAATAGTACCTGTCGTCCCGATTGCTTGTGCAAATGCCGCTCTGTAATCAGTTGTAGTCTTTTTGTTGGATTGTAGAAATGTGTCCTGATTAAATTCTGCCAGCGGTGCCGGTTCACCGTTTATTTCAAGTGTTTGTGTCGGATTAATATTCTGTGTATCGCTCATAATCTTTCAAATGTTCCTTTCTTCATGTTTCCGTTCCTATCCGTGCTGTAAACGGTGCATAGGTTTTCCATTTGTGCATTTTGCAGGGTATAATCACCCTCCCATGCGTGGCTGCCGTCCCAACAAAAAGAGCCATCCCATAGGTTTTTTGCGTTCCCTGTGGTTCGGCTCTGCATAGCATTAATTTTACCTGTATTTAATGCCCTGTGTTCAATGTTTTGTTTTAAGTCTATATCTACATAATAAATACTGCCTGCTTTATGGCTTGTTAAAAGTCTGTGCTTAGATGTTATTTTATACGTTATATCTGCGCTTTGTCCTGTCTTAAAGGTCTGTGCAGAATTAACTTTAGTTAAAATGTCTATAATATGGGACTGCCTTTCTTTGTATTTTGCATCCGGTTTTATGCCACTCCAGTCGATACTGCCGTCCCAGCACCAGACACCATCCCAATAAGTTTTTTCTGCCGTGCCCAAATTCCAGAAATTATGGTTGGCGTTTACATATTGGGTAATGTTTGCTTTATGGCTTGTTAAAATCTGGCTTATAATCCTGATTACTACAGCAAATCCCAAATGCGCCGGTTTGTATGTATTAACGGCTTCCAGTAATTCTTTCCATTTTATTTCATCATCACCGCTGATACATAATTCAAACCAATATTCAGGATTATTCTGGATTATATAACCAGATTTGTCTTGGCAAAACATATTTATCAGGTTATTCATAAACGTTTCGGACACTATATGGGCGCCCTGTAATTTTAACAGTATCTGTATTCGTCTATCTTCTAGGCTTGCATTTTCTTTTACGGATAAATCAAGTACACGTTCCCAGTCAGATAGTCCCCATGTAGCTGTTTCTACAAAAAGCTGTTTTTTTACATCCAATACAGCAAGTCTCAATTTTTCATGCTCATCATCGCTGATTAACTCTGTGTTTTTAAAGTCATCATCAATCGGCAGAAATTTCGGCAGATGTTTTAATGTTTTTACAGGTGTACGTCTAAGTAGATACAACATTAAAATCCACCTCATTTTCTAAAATCGGGAGCTGTTCTTCTGTTAGCGGTATGTTTTTTGCCTCACCGTTTAAAGTCAGACTGTCGTAATCAATAACGCCGCTACACTCTAAAAGCGTTTTACCGATATGCGCAATAGATACATATCCGCGATTAAAGCCTATTTCTTTAAAATACGTATCAACCTTTTCTTTGAATTCATCTTCATTTACGCTGCCATAAATATTAGCGGCCACTTTTATATTTACGGGAGTAGCGGATACTACAGTCAAATCCGCTCCTATCGGTTTTTCTTCTTCAAGATATTCGCGGACCTTGTTCAATAGCGTTTCATTGGCGACGTTTAAATTGGCGTCGATTATTACTACTTTCACCGTACCGTTACCTTTCCAAAGAGGAATACAGCGTGCGCCGCCTACACCTTCAATTTCACGTGCCCATAATTCGTAGTTATTTTTATTACCGCTTGTTGCTGGATTTCTGACTTTAAACAGATATCTGTCGAGTAGTTCAGCGTCTGTTTCCTCATCATAACCACCTGTTGTCGGTGCGTCATTTATTACGTTATTTATGCCGGGAATGGATACGGAAATAACTTTTATTGTTTCGGCGTCCACGTTGCCGATGTTTCCAGCTGTAATGGCTTCGATTTGTATCTGCCCTGTATCTTTTATATCCGTATTTTCTGTAGCAGTAAATTGGATGCCGCTTTCCGTTGCAAAAGTAGCCCCTGCGTAAATCGTGCCGGTGCCCTTTACAGTCAAAACACCTATAGCTTTGGTGGCTTCTTTACGGATAACGCCGTACTGTTTGGCTATCATGGTCAGATATTCGCCGTGTGATGTATCTGCAAAGGCGACTTTGTTTAGTTCTTCGAGTTCAACTTCAACCTTGGCAAATTCAATCGAGTTGCTGGCTAGTGCATCGTACTGAAACGTACCTTCAAACAGTCCTGTCTTTGCTTTGGAACTATTAATCATTTCCTGTAATATGTCTTTTTGTTCTCTTGCCTTATACATTAATCACCAGCTCCCCGTAGATTGTAGTTAAATCAATTTCACAGTTTAATTCTGTTTTTTCCCGATTTATCGTTATGGAATTTATAGATTTTATATACGGATTTACCATTAAGCATTCGATTATGGCACGCTTAAATTCAGAAATCCGCTCGCCGACGGTCATGACTTTGCCAATGAATTTTTTAAGCTCAATTCCGTACTGCCAGCTATACGCCGTATATCTGAAACGCTCTGTTTTAAGTGCTTTGTAAATCCATACTTTTACAGCCTCATTACCTTCAACCAATACATGATTTCCAGCATTATCATAAATGAACTTGTCTGTGTCGAAATTCCATGCGTATTCTCGATACAGTGGCAGTTCTTCTTCTGTAACAGCAGTGTTTGTTCCGGTAAATGGAAATTCATCACTCAAGTTTTACCACCTCTTCATTTATAATATAAAGTTGCCCTTCTGCGCCTTCGCACGGCAGGATACTAACCCAATCCCCGACTTTCAGAGTATCGGTATAAATAAAACTTTCAGTGTAATCATTATCGATATCGTGATTGTGGCTTTCATATGCACTGTCTCCGCTGCCGCCCGATTTATTTTGCGTTGCCGAAACTAAATGACCTCGTGCCGCTCTTTCATAGCCAACAAGCAACCGCTTAGATATATAGGCATTTTCAGGTGTTAACTCAATATTATTTGCTTTAATAACAAAATTAGGTGGAGGTTTTTTTACAATACCTATAAAAGCACTGCGTGGAACATAAGATTGTGCAACGCTATGCATTATATCAACTATTTTTTCAACACTTGACTCTGCACTAGGAATTTGTGCCATTAAATCACCTACTTTTTAGTTTTTTCTTGCGGAGCTTTTTCCTCATTCATCATATTTTCAAATTCAAGTTCTATTTTCATCATGTGATTACCGTTTTGGAATGTATGCACGTCAGATTTAACCCAGAATTTACCGACGTTTAGACTGTCTCTTATCTCTATAGAATAAGAAGATTTCACTCGATAGTCTCCGATGAGCGTAAGAGAACCGCTTCTGTCAGGTCCTTTTAGCATTGCTTCGACCTCTTTGTTGGTATCTTTGTTCGGGTCAGTTTTATAAACGTCCTGTATCATAGAGTATTTGTTAATCCATTCATCATTACGCTTATACCCAGTCATATTGCCCTGCTGGTCGGTAATCATTATCTGATTTATCATGTTTTCAATGCTTTCCTTATAGGTGCTCTCTGTCATATTGCTACGGCTGTCGGCAACATAATTTTCGATTAACGTACCTTTTAGGATGATATCTAGTTGGTCGTTATTCATAATCGGGTGGTATTTTTCGCCCGTCTTTTTACTTGCTTCCGTATAAGCCATCATGATTATTCCATATCTACCATCACATAGATTGGTGGAAGTGTTTTCACAAATGTTTCCTGCTTAAGGAAACATCATCCAGTTTTGCTTCTTCATATTCTTCTTTTCTTGCAAAAACATCTTCTTTAATCTGATCTAAGGTTGCAGCCACAGCACTCTTATCTCCTGCATAAACCACATTTTCTTTTGACTGGTAAGCAGCAAGTTCATGACTCTTATTGTCAAATACATATACCTTGTCATCTGACAGCAGAGTAAGCATATTTTTAATCACATTTGTCTTGCCTGTCTTTGCATTGCCAAGAATAAATGCCGGAGCCTGTTCCATTGAAAGATAGTAAACCTGTAATGTATCGGTATCCAATCCAATCGGCACTTTGCAGATTGTCTTTTCATATCCCGGATAGGAAGGAAGCATTGGCATGGTAAGTTCTTCCGGCATAACCGGGATTTCTTTTGCTTTTTCTTCCGAAGATTTCTGACTTATTTCAAAAATAAGTTCCTTTAGATTTTGATTATATTCTTTCTCCGTTTCAAAAGGAACCGGAGTATACAGCTGCATCACATGGATACTGTCTGTTTTTACCAAAGCCCTTCCTTTATGTTCTTCCGGCAATTTATATGAACTTCTTCCAACAAAGGAAGAAAGTTCACTTTCATCAAAATTAAAACCGCCGATTCTTACTTTGAAATTGTTTCTGGCTGCACTTCTCATTGCTCCGTCTCTCGATGTACTAACTGCCAGGTAAATGCCAAGTCCTGCACCATCTCTTGACACTTTCTGTATAAAGTTTTCTATACTTTCGCCCAATTCCTTTATGACTTCATACTGATCAATCACAATTACAATAGCTTTTAATGGCTCTGGCTGTGTTTCATTATATACAGAAAAATTCTGTACCATGGCACGTGCCAGTTTTTTCTTTCTCTCTTTGATTTCTTCCAGAATTAATTTCTGAAATTTTCCTATCTTTTCTTCATGATCAATGTTCATGTAATCTGCCACATGAGGAAGCTGCTTTAATGGGATCATTCCGCTGTTTCCTAAATCCCAAAGATAGAAATTCAGATTTTTCACTGCATTTTTAGCAGACAACCCTAAAATAATCTGTGTAAGCAGCATGGTTTTTCCATATCCACTGGAAGACAGATACAAGAAATGTCCATTCTTTTCAAAGTCTAGGATATATTCTGTCTGATCCTGTTCCTCTGGAATATCCATTATACCAATTCCTAATTTCAGATCAACCTTTTGGAAGTTTACACTATCTTGAATGTCCAACACATAAGGAGACTGTATCTGAAATGCCAGAGATGGAAGCCATGTCTTTTTCACTTTCACGCAGTGTTCTTCTTCATAAACCTTCTGAAGATGTTCTACCACCACGTCTAACTGGCTTTTCTTTAACTGCTTGCTTTCCTTTGTTCCACTAAAATCCTTATTTAACGCTTCTCCTTGTCCAAGTGCATTCAACAGATAAACTCTGTCATCTTCCTCTTTTTGTTCTTCTTTTGTACCATAGGCTGCACCACTCCATGCAGACTGGAATAATTCATAAATTTCATTATTTCCAACCTGTAAATATCCACGTCCTGCCTGTGTGATATTTGCTGCATCTGCCGTATGGAGCATTTCTTTACTATCCGCTGCATTTTGTACTTTTAAGCATAAACGGAACGTTGAGTTACTCCAAATCTGGTCATCTACTACCCCCGATGGTTTCTGTGTTGCCAGAATCAAATGTACTCCAAGACTTCGTCCAATACGGGAAGTAGAGTCTAATTCTGCCATAAATTCCGGCTGTTCTTTCTTCAACTCCGCAAATTCATCACTGATGATAAACAGATGCGGAAGCGGTTCTTCTGCTTTCCCCATACGGAATAATTTCTGATAATCATTAATGTGGTTTACACCATACTCCGCAAAAATACGCTGTCTGCGTGCCAGTTCACTCTTAATAGATGCCATTGCACGCATACTCTCTGCTTTGTCTAAATTTGTAATCGTTCCCAAAAGATGCGGAAGATCTGCAAACAAGTTTGCCATTCCCCCACCTTTATAGTCAATCAAAAGAAAACCAACTTCATGGGGATGGAAATTCACTGCAAGCGACAAAATATACGTCTGAATGGTTTCTGATTTACCCGAACCGGTTGTACCTGCCACAAGGCCATGCGGTCCGTGTGCTTTTTCATGAAGGTTTAGTTCTGTAAAATCATTTTCTGCCTTTGCACCAATCGGAACGGCAAGACTTTTATAAGCACTATGGGACTCCCATCGTTTTTCCACTTCCAGTTGTTCTGTGTTATCTACTCCATACATTTCAAAAAAGGTCAGTTTGTCTGGTACCTGCGAAGTAATTCCCTGTTCATGTATGAGTGGACTTAGTGTTCTTGCCATTTTCTCTAACGGAATTCCTTCCGTATGCTGCACTTCAAATCGAAGGTTCTTCCTTTCCCCTTCCTCTAATAAAAGATGGGCTTCCTCTGAGTTGTCTAAAATACAGATTGTTCTGATATTTTCCGGCAAATTGGATTGCTGATCAGTCGTATAAATCATACTAAAGCCTAATTCCATTTCCCTGCTTTGCAGGTATTCCATAATCGCATGATTTAAAATCAATTTTGGTTCATCAATGATAAATAGCAGATAGGGAAAGAAAATGTGCGCTTTCTTTTCTTCTTCCTGTTTTAGTTTTCTCTCTTTTAAAATCTGCTGGATACTTCCTAATATCTGATCTCGAATCTGCTCCGAATAAATCTCCCCGATCACATTGATAAATTCCAATCGCAGATGCGGATACCAGCGCATATATTGAAAGTCCTCCGTATATGCTCCGCTATGGATAAACACAATCTGCAGTTCTCTGTAACTTTGGAAAAAGGTTAATTGAGCAAGCAGATATTTCAACTGCTCATGGATATTTCTCTTGTTTCCTACCAGACCTAAATGTGCCTTTTTCAGATCAATCTCTACGGGGATCTGCTCTACTTTTTGAAATTCCTTCGGTATTTTTTTCGCCCGGTCAATCAATTCATCCTTTGTCATATCCAGTTCTTTATCTTCATAAGAAACTTCTATCTGGGACTCACCTTTTCGGTATCCTAAATTTACTTTTAAAAAGTCATCATCTAAAATAGAACGTTCATAAATACGGCTGCTGTATTCCAGTACCATGTCCTGCAGCATAGGAAGTGTTGGTGTCTGATAATCAATTGCTTCCCGTTCTTCTTTCCTTAACTTCTTGATTTCTTTTCGTTTGCGAAGAAGATAATCATCATACATGATTTCCCGATCCTTATTTTCCTGCTTAATGTTCCGCTTTTCGCTTACATATCTTTGAATGGAAAAGATTAAGGTAATGGCAGTCATTCCTGCTGTCATATACATATAAGGTCCTCGTTTCATAAACACACCCATGGCAATGGTAAGTGCCATCATGCAAAGAGGAGGAATAATCAGTTGTGCCAGACTGCCTCTGGACATTTCTTTTTTCCTGGGAGGAACTTTAATTTCCACTTTTTCCTCTTTTCTCTGATATACAACTCTTGGAGAACGTTTATAGAAAGGAAAGCCTTCAAAATATTCTTCTTCCTGGCGTTCTAGAAGTAAGGTTGTTTCAAAGCATTCTGTATCTGCCTGAACTTCCAGTTTTTCTTTAAAAAATGTAATCGAAAGCTCTTCAATCTGTATCTGATCGCCATTTTTAATGGAAATCTTCTCCTCATTCACAACCTGATGATTCAAAAAAATCGGAATATTTCCCTCTCTTTTGAACCTCAAGATATCTCCATCCAGATACATCTGTATTGGAAGATGCCATACAAAGTCATAAGAAAACGAATCTGCTTCTGTTCCAAACCAGATCTGCGGTTTTCTTTTGTATGTTCTGATGGATATATTGTTCCTCTCCATATATTTCTTTCTCCTTTCGTATGGTAACTTCCAATTAACCTAATCATCTCGATTTTTCTCTCGAAATAATTGCTCCATATTTGGTATGTGGCAAAAATTCAACTTCTAAAAACTCGTTTTCATCAATGTATTCTGAAAAAACTGTAATTTCAAATACTTTTCCTGTATCTTCATCCTTTACAAAAATGCTTCTACGTTCATGAGAAACATCCGCACCACCATGACTTTGTTCAATAGTATAGCCTTTAATGTAAAAATATTCTTTATTAATTATGTACGGAATATCAAAAATAATTTTCATTATATATACTAAAATAAAAATTACCGTTATTAATAACATTAAATTAGCACCTCTAAGTAATTTAATATCATTTCTACCGTTATATTTATATTGCTCTACAACACTTTTTTTCTTTAAAAAAATGTGCAAATAAAAACTTTCTTTTTTTATACAATACACTATATAACATAATACTGCTATTCCAAACAATATCCCTCTTATTTCAAGTCTAAAAATACTAAATTCCATTTTATGCCTCCCCACAACCAAATAATTCTGTTTTTATATAATCATATATCTCTCCTGCTACTCCATCTCTTATCGATTCAACTAATTGTGCAATATATCCTTTTAATAATGTTTTAAGATGCATTGCACCTGTCCCATTAACAAGCCTTGTTATTCCTCCTGCAAAAATTGCTTGATAGTTATTTCTTCCTGCATTTAATCCTTTTATTTTTCATTTTTTGGATCCT
>ENA-OQHF01001344-OQHF01001344.1-human-gut-metagenome-genome-assembly--contig:-NODE-1344-length-13726-cov-2.544084_pt1 | contig 13726 bp, 20 predicted proteins | sample MGYA00242559_ERZ504709 | MGnify/ENA primary metagenome ERZ504709 (study PRJEB26092, sample SAMD00036203) | human gut metagenome | host: Homo sapiens | study: EMG produced TPA metagenomics assembly of... | reverse complement strand
AATCGGTTTAGTTCCTTTAGGTTTTTTTGCCGAATATCAAAGATGTGCAGATAAGCAGCAGGCATTTGGGACTGGTCACCGCAGTGGAAATTGACGGTATAAAGGACAAAATGAATTTACTTGCCGATTATGCCGAAAAATACATTGACATAGACAAGATTTTAGAAATATCAGAAAACGATAGGGACACTAAATTTACATCGCCTGAAATTACAAAAAAATATAACGTAAAAATTGCGGTTGCGTATGACAGAGCATTTTGTTTTTATTATGAGGATAATCTTAATTTACTCAGTGAAATGGGTGCGGAGATTGTTAAGTTCAGTCCGCTTGAAAATGAGAACGTACCGCAGTGCGACGGATTGATTTTGGGCGGCGGTTATCCCGAACTGTATGCGGATATTCTTGAGAAAAATACGGGGACACTAAATTCTGTTAAAGAGTGTGTTGAAAGCGGTGTACCGTGTATTGCGGAATGCGGAGGGTTTATGTATCTTCACGAGATTATGGAGGATAGCGATAAAAACGAACACAGTATGGTCGGCATAATCAAAGGAAAGTGCAGAAAAACAGACCGTTTGCAACGCTTCGGATATATGGAAATGACGGCAAACAGAGATAATATTTTATGCAAAAAAGGCGATAAAATCCGTGCGAGAGAGTTTCATTATTTTGACAGTGACTGTAACGGAAACGGTTTTACGGCTGTGAAAAATGACAGACAGTGGGAATGTGTGAATGTTGATAAAAACTTATTTGCAGGTTTTCCGCACTTGCACTTTTTTGCAAATATAAATTTTGCCGAAAACTTTATGAAAAGCTGTGAGGAATACAAATGTACAAAATCAGAAAATTAGATGAACAAGCAATAGAAAATGCGGAAAAGAAATGGAACTCAATAGCGAAACCATTGCATAGCCTTGGTGTATTTGAGGAGATTATAAAAAATATTGCGGGTATTCAAGGGACACAAAACATAGACATAAAAAAGAGATGTGTACTTGTCATGTGTGCAGATAACGGCGTTGTGTGCGAGGGAGTAACTCAGACAGGGCAGGAAGTTACGGCGGTTGTGACGGAAAACTTCGCAAAGGGTGCAACAAGCGTGTGTGCTATGGCAAGAAATATCGGTGCGGACGTTGTACCGATTGACGTGGGAGTGGCGCGTGACGTTGACGGCGTGGTAAACAAAAAAAATATCGTACGGCACAAAAAAATATGTTACACGAAAAAGCAATGACGTATGAGCAAGCCAAAGAGGCGGTGAAAGTGGGAATTGACTGCGTAAAAGAGCTTAGCGAAAAAGGCTATAAAATCATTGTGACCGGTGAAATGGGAATCGGAAACACGACTACAAGCTCGGCGGTTGCAAGCGTTTTGCTTGACAGAAAAGCAGAGGACGTAACCGGCAGAGGTGCAGGGCTGACAAACGGTGCATTTGAGAGAAAAATTGAGGTTATAAAAAAGTCGATTGAGCTTCACAAACCTGATAAAAACGATATTTTTGACGTGCTTTCAAAGGTCGGCGGTTATGATATTGCCGCTTTGACGGGGGCGTTTATCGGCGGTGCTATGTACGGCGCTGCAATGGTTATTGACGGATTTATTTCGTCGGTGGCGGCACTTTGTGCGGAAAAGTTATGCCCGAAATGCAGTGATTTTATGATTGCATCACACGTTTCAAAAGAAAGCTGTACGGCTGATATTTTGAAATTACTCGGCAAGAAAGCACCGATAAATGCGGATATGTGCTTGGGCGAGGGGACAGGCGGAATGGTTATGCTTACCGCACTTGATACCACACTTTGCGTATATAACGAAATGTCTACTTTTGACGATATTAACGTTGAAAGCTATAAGGAGCTTAAATAATGTTTATACTTGTAACAGGCGGAAGCGGAAGCGGAAAGTCTGAATTTGCCGAAAATATTGCAATGAAATTGGGCGGTAAAATGCTGTATGTTGCGACGATGAAACCATATGATGACGAATGTTTAAAACGTATCGAACGTCACAGAAAAATGCGTGATGGCAAAGGATTTAGAACGGTTGAATGTTATACTGATTTATCCGAAATAACGGAAAGTGCCGATACAATTCTTTTGGAATGTATGTCGAATTTAACCGCAAACGTGATGTTTTCGGATAATAATGATAATGCTTTTGAAAAAATTATCGGCGGAATTTTGAATTTAAAGAGTGAAAATATTGTTATTGTCACAAATGAAATATCTTCGGACGGCATTGAATATGGCGAGGACACTAAAATGTATATCAGCCTTTTAGGCAGAATAAACAGTGTATTGTCAAAACGTGCCGATAAAGTGTATGAGGTCGTTTACGGAATACCGATTGAAATTAAAAGGGGACAGTAAAATGAATATAATTAAATCAATATGCGTAGCATTTTCGATGTATTCAAAAATTCCTATGCCGAGAGTGGAATGGAATGAAAAAAATATGAAATACGCAATGTGCTTTTTCCCGCTTATCGGTGCAGTAATCGGCGGACTTATGTTACTTGTACGATTTCTGTGCGGTAGATTTGGTTTTAACACAAGCGTTTATGCGGTTGTGATGACAGCTTTGCCGGTGCTTGTTTCGGGCGGAATACATACGGGACGGATTTATTGACACCGTTGATGCACTTTCGTCATACGGTGACAAAGAGAAAAAACTCGAAATTTTAAAAGATCCGCATACGGGCGCATTTGCGATAATCGGTGCGGTAATGTATTATCTGTTGTTTTTCGGATTTATGACGGAGATATGGGATATAAAAGCTACCATAGCGGTGAGTGTAGGCTTTGTTTTATCGCGTTCGCTGAGCGGATTGGCAATCGGCATTTTTAAATGTGCAAAAAACAGCGGACTTCTTTACACATTTAAGAGTGCTGCACACAAAAAAACGATTGTGACTGTTATGATTTTGTATATTGCTTTGTGCGTTGCGATGCTTTGTTTTACGGGCGTGTACGGACTGGGTACGATATGCGCGGCGGTGATTTCGTTTTTGTGGTACAGACACGTTGCATACAGTAAATTCGGCGGAATAACAGGCGATATTGCGGGATATTTTGTATGTATATGCGAGGTTTTGTGCGTGATTTTCGGAGGTGTATTATGCGTTTTGTTATAGGCGGTGCGGACAGCGGAAAGCGTGATTTTGTAAGAGAAAATTACGGTATTGATGAATTTTTAATGGCCGATTATGACAGTGTTTTGACTGCAAAGGCGGTTTATGGTTTTCATATTTTTATAAAAAAAATTGATGGCTGACGGCAAGGATATTGTTGCGGTTATTGACGAGATTTTGGAGAAAAATCACGATATAACGATTATTTCCACCGAAATCGGTTACGGCGTTGTTCCTATGGATAAATGTGACAGAGAATGGCGCGAAGCAGTCGGAAGAACGTGCTGTTATATCGCGAAAAAAGCGGATGAAGTCGTGCGAGTTGTATGCGGAGTGGGGAACAGAATTAAATGAAGATAATACTTATACGTCACGGTATGACGGAGGGAAATTTAAAGCGAAGATATATCGGAACAACGGACGAAGATTTGATAAATACCGACTGTCTGAAAGGCGATTATCCTAAGTGTGAGAGGGTTGTCGCAAGTCCGTTAAAGAGGTGTATTCAAACGGCGGAATATATATATCCGAATGTGGATATTGAAATTTGCGATAAACTCAAGGAATGTGATTTCGGCGATTTTGAGAATAAATCATACGAGGATTTAAAGGATAATCCCGATTATCAAAAGTGGCTTGACAGCAACGGTGAATTGCCGTTCCCGAACGGCGATACACACGAAGAATTTAAAAATCGCTGCAAAGACGGATTTTTTGAGAGCCTTACGGAGCGTGACACGGCGTTTGTAATTCACGGCGGAAGTATTATGGCGATTATGCAGAAACTTTTTGGCGGTAATTTTTATGATTATCAGGTCAAAAACGGCTGCGGATATGAATTTGAAATGAGAAACGGAGAGATAGTTGATGATTATAGCCCAATCGGCTGCGGTTAGTATAGGTTTTGTGCTTGACGCAATATTCGGCGATCCCGATTTTAAACTGCACCCAATTCGACTTATAGGTTATTTGATTTCGTTTTTGGAAAAGGTTATGAGAAGAATTTTCCCGAAAAACGAAAGGCTCGGCGGTACGGTTATGGCGATATGCGTGCTTATTATATGTGGCGGTGTACCGTTTGCGATTTTGTTTTTTGCGTACAGATTAAATTACTTTTTCGGTATTGCGATTGAAAGCGTTATATGCTATTTTATGCTTGCGGCGAAGTCATTGAAACAAGCAGGTATGAGTGTGTATAAACCGCTCAAAAACGGTGACGTTGACGGCGCACGAAAAAGCGTTTCTATGATTGTCGGACGTGATACGGAAAGTCTTGACGACATTGGGATAACGAAAGCGGCTGTTGAAACAGTTGCGGAAAATACGTCTGACGGAGTTATTGCACCGCTCATATATATGGCAATCGGCGGCGGTGTGTTGGGTTGTATTTACAAGGCGATTAACACGATGGATTCAATGGTCGGTTACAAGAACGAAAAGGTACGATAAAATTTTCGGCAGATTTGCCGCAAAGCTTGACGATATTGCAAATTATATACCGTCAAGAATTTCGGCATATTTGATGATTTTTGCGTCAAAAATTATGGGCTGCAATTCACGCAATGCGTACAGAATTTTTAAACGCGATTCACGCAATCATGCAAGTCCGAACTCGGCTCAAACGGAATCGGTCGTGGCAGGTGCACTTGAAATTCAGCTTGCGGGTGACGCGTACTATTTCGGTAAGCTGTACAAAAAGCCGTTTATAGGCGACAGCATTAAGCCGATTAAATATGATAATATTGCAGATTCGATTAAACTTATGTATATGACGTCCGTAATTTCGGCGGTGCTGTTTATCGGATTGAAAGTGGCGGTAGGTGTTGTATATGGTATATGAGCATGGCGGTGACGTTTACAGAAATAAGGTGCGTCTTGACTTTTCGGTGAATACCAATCCGCTCGGAATGAGTAAAAACGTAAAAAAAGCGATTGCGGAAAATATCGAACAGTTCGGTATTTATCCTGACGCAATGTGTATAAATTTAAGAAATGCCATTGCGGAAAAAGAGCAGGTCGGCGTAGATAATGTGCTTTGCTCAAACGGTGCGGCGGAAATGATTTTTGCGGTCGTTCGTGCGGTTATGCCGAAAAAATCGCTTTTGTTGGCACCTACATTTTCAGAGTACGAGAGGGCATTAAAAAGCGTGGGTTCGCAAATTTGCTATTACTATTTGAAAGAAGAAAATGATTTTGAACTGCAAGATGATTTTATTGATTATCTTGATGATATTGATATGGTTTTCATATGCAATCCGAATAATCCTGTCGGAAAAATTGCAGATAAAAAAACGGCTCAATATATTGCGGAGGTTTGCGGTGAAAGGAAAATCGTGTGTGTGTTTGACGAGTGCTTTATGGATTTGGCGGACGGATATTCGATGAAAGAAAAAGTACCTGTTATCAAGGCTTTTACGAAAACTTACGCAATGGCAGGATTAAGGCTCGGTTATATGATTGCCGATACTGATTTTGTATGTGACGTGCAAAGACAGCTGCCAATGTGGAATGTATCGGCGGCGGCACAAATCGGCGGAATTACGACGATTAATGATAATGATTATCTTGAAAAAGGGAAACAAATTATAAGAGAAGAACGTGAATTTTTAATGGGTGAGCTTAAAAATTTGGGCTTTAAAGTATTTAATTCGGACGTGAATTTTATTTTATTTAAAGGCAACGTCGGACTTGACAAGTCACTTTTAAAGCGAGAAATACTGATAAGGAACTGCGGAAATTTTAACGGTCTTGATGAAGGCTTTTACAGAATTGCAGTTAAAAAACACGATGAAAACGCGGAATTTATAAGAGAGTTGGGTGATATATGTGGCTAAAGCGATTATGATACAGGGAACAATGTCCAATGCGGGAAAAAGCATTATTGCGGCGGCATTGTGCAGAATTTTTAAGCAGGACGGCTTTAAGGCTGCGCCGTTTAAGTCGCAGAATATGGCGCTCAATTCGTATATCACTGACGAGGGACTTGAAATGGGGCGTGCACAGGTCGTACAGGCAGAGGCGGCAGGCGTAAAGCCGTCTGTTTTGATGAATCCGATTTTACTTAAACCTACCAACGATAAAGGCTCACAAGTTATTGTAAACGGTGAAGTTCAGGGCGATATGAATGCGGTGGACTACTTTAAATATAAGAAGAAACTTGTACCAGATATTATGAAAGCGTATAACAAACTGTCGGAAATGTACGATATAATCGTTATTGAGGGTGCGGGAAGTCCTGCGGAAATAAATTTGAAACAGGACGATATTGTCAATATGGGTATGGCGAAAATGGCTGACGCACCTGTTCTGCTTGTCGGTGACATTGACAGGGGCGGTGTTTTTGCACAGCTTTACGGAACTGTTATGTTGCTTGATGATGAGGAAAAGTCGAGAATTAAGGGGACAATTATAAATAAATTTCGCGGTGACGTGGAAATCCTGCGTCCCGGACTTGATATGATTGAAAATCTTACGAATGTACCTGTTGTCGGAGTTGTTCCGTACGGTCATTTTATGATTGACGATGAGGACAGCCTGTCGGAACGTTTTGAAAATAAGACTGTAAATGTAATTGATATTGCGGTTGTACGTTTTCCGCGAATTTCAAACTTTACCGATTTTAATGTGTTTGAATGCATAGACGGTGTGTCGGTAAGGTATGTTAATAATGTGAGTGAAATCGGTAATCCCGATATGATTATACTTCCCGGAAGTAAAAATACTGTTGCCGACCTTTTATGGATGAGGGAAAACGGTATTGAAGCGGCAGTTAAAAAAAGTAAATGCCCTATTTTCGGTATATGTGGCGGTTATCAAATGCTTGGTGAAAAAATCACCGATACAGACGGTGTGGAAAACGGCGGAAGTGTTCGCGGTATGGGACTTTTGCCGATGAAAACGGAGTTTAAAACCGAAAAGACAAGAACGATAGTAAACGGTGTTTTTGAAAATATGACGGGGACACTAAAAAGTCTTAACGGCACTGAATTTGAGGGATATGAAATTCATATGGGTAAAAGTGAATTTAGTGTCCCTTATATGACGAAGCTGTTAAACAGCAAGCAAGACGGAATTTCACAAGGTGACGTTTACGGAAGTTATGTACACGGCATATTTGATAAGTGTGCCGATAAAATTGTCAAGTGTTTGTGTGACAAAAAGGGTATAGACAGTACAAAAATCAAGAGCATTGATATGGCGGAACTGAAAGAACAGTGAATATGACAGGCTTGCCGATATGGTGCGTGAAAGTCTTGATATGGACTTGATATACAAAATTATTAACAAAGAGGTGTAGAAATGATACACATATATTGCGGTGACGGCAAAGGCAAAACGACCGCTTCAATCGGTCTTGCGGTGCGTTGCGGCGGTTACGGTAAAAAAGTGCTTTTTATGCAGTTTTTAAAATGGCTCGTATACGGGGGAACTTGAAGTTTTGGGTAAGTGTGAGAATATAAAGGTTATGCGCTGTGACAAAAACTACGGCTTTTTCAGAAGTATGTCCGACAGTGACAAAGAAAATATCGTAAAGTGCCATAACGAAAATTTACAGTATGCACTTGATAATATGAATGAATTTGATATGATAGTGCTTGACGAGATTTTTGCGTCATATAATTATGATTTGCTTGATAAGGCGAGTGTGAGAAATATTGTTGAAAATTACGGCGGCGAGCTTGTTATGACGGGCAGAAACCCTGATGAATGGTTTTGTGAAAGAGCTGACTATATTTCTGAAATTAAAAAGATAAAGCACCCATATGACAAGGGAATTGTTGCAAGAGAGGGGATAGAATATTAATGGAATTTGAAAACGTATTGCCGTCAGAAATCGAAAAGAGGAGTTTTGAAATCATAGAGAGCGAACTTCCGTACGATATAGAAAAAACGATTAAACCGATTGTTAAACGTGTTATTCACACAACCGCCGATTTTGATTATCTTGACAATTTGTGCTTTTCGGAAAACGTGGTTGAGATTATAAAGACCGCGATAAAGAACGGTGCGGATATTGTAACCGATACGCAAATGGCACGTTCGGGAATAAACAAAAAACGTCTTGCGTCATACGGCGGAGAGGTACATTGTTTTATGTCCGACGAGGACGTTGCAAAAGCCGCAAAGGAAAACGGCACTACAAGGGCCGTTGCGAGTATGGAAAAAGCGTCAAGACTTGAAAAAGACGTGATTTTTGCTGTGGGAAATGCACCGACCGCACTTATAGAACTTGATAAACTCATAAAGAACGGTAAAATCAATCCGATTGCGATAATCGGTGTACCTGTCGGCTTTGTGAACGTTGTACAGGCAAAAGAATTGATTATGACATCGGGTGTGCCGTATATAGTAGCAAGAGGCAGAAAAGGCGGCTCAAATGTGGCCGCCGCAATCTGTAATGCAATTATTTATGATTTAAAAACCGATTGATTTAAGACTGTCTTTAAGTGTTTTTGCACTGTTTCTAAGGCCTTGAAGTTCAATTTCGTTAAAAGGAACGTCAAGTATGCGTTCAACACCGTAACCCGAAACTTGTGTCGGAACACTGAGCGAAATATCTTCAATTCCGTATTCGCCGTTTAAGACGCTTGAAATGGTGAGAACAGAATTTTCACCGCCGGAAATACATTCGACAATTCGTGCAACTGCTGTCGCTATTGCGTAGTAGGTTGCACCTTTTTTTTGTATAATTTCGTATGCGGAGTTTTTAACTTCGTTGTACATCGCTTGTAAATCTTCATCTGTACACTTGCCGTAATGCTCAAAAAAACTTTTCATACTCATACCGGCAATGTTTGTAATGCTCCATGCCGCAACTTCACTGTCACCGTGTTCACCGATAATGTATGTGTGGCAGTAACGTGCATCAATTCCCGTATGTTTGCTGATAAGATATTTCAGTCTTGAAGTGTCAAGAACCGTACCCGAGCCGATAATTTGCTGTTTAGGAAGTCCCGAAAGTTTGTAGGTGACGTATGTCAGAATATCGACAGGGTTTGTGACGGTAAGAAGTATTACGTCTGTCGGCGCGTACTTCATAACATTTTCAACTATACTTTTAAAAATTTCGGTATTTCGTTTTAACAGGTCAATTCGTGTTTCGCCAACTTTTTGGTTTACCCCTGCTGTTATAACGACTATATCGGCGCCGGCACAGTCTTTCCAATCTCCGCTGTAAACGCTTACAGGCTTTAGAAAAGATGTGCCGTGAGCCATATCAAGAGCGTCACCGTCGGCTTTGTCTTTGTTTACGTCAATCAATACAATTTCTCTGAAAAAACCGTCAAGCATTATTGTGTATGCGGTTGTAGAACCCACAAAACCAGCACCGACTACTACTATTTTTCCTCTTAACATAAAAATTTCCGCCTTTCGTTTTGTGTTATTATTTGCAAGTATGATTAATTATATTCGGATAATTTTGCTTTTCTTAATTTATAAGCATTTCGTAGCGGACGATCATCGGTCGTCCGAAATAAAACATATAGGAAAAAAATTTAATTTTTTTACTATATGAAAATGTTGACAAAACGACAATATAGGAGTAAGATAAGGACATTAAAAATCCTATATCCCATAGGAAAAGTATGAATAACAAAGGAGGCAACGATTATGAGAGAAAATTTGAACAGAAAAAGCATGGTATACAGAAAGATGTGTTGCCGAATGTGTATGGCTCAGAGGTGATTAAAAAATAAATTTTATATTATAGCGAGGTAATGAAATTATGAAAAAGAAAATTTTTAGTATATTATTAACATCAATTTTGGCAGTAACGGTACTTGCAGGTTGCGGAAACAGTGCAGACACAAGTACAGAAAAGTCGGTTACGATAACGAATGTATCATACGACCCTACAAGAGAATTATACAGTGCGTATAATGAACTTTTCGCAGAGCATTGGAAAGGGCAAACAGGACAGGACGTTGAAGTTATACAGTCACACGGAGGCAGCGGTAAGCAAGCACTTGAAGTTGCAAACGGAAACGAGGCAGACGTTGTAACGCTTGCACTTGAATATGACGTAAAGGCAATACAAGACGCAGGACTTATAGAGGACGGCTGGATAAATGAATTTGACAAAGACAGTTCACCTTACACCTCAACAATCGTATTCCTTGTAAGAAAAGGCAATCCGAAAAATATCAAGGATTGGGGCGACCTTGTTAAAGACGGCGTCGGAGTTATAACACCTAATCCGAAAACTTCGGGCGGTGCAAGATGGAACTACCTTGCGGCTTGGGCATATGCCGATAAACTTTACAACGGTGACGAAACACAGATTGAGGCATTTATAAAGAAGTTATACGAAAACGTGCTTGTACTTGATTCGGGAGCAAGAGGTGCTACAACATCATTTGTTGAAAAACAATCAAGGCGATGTACTTATCGCTTGGGAAAATGAGGCGTTCCTATCGGTTCAGGAAAATCCCGATGAATATGAAATCGTAACGCCGAGCATAAGCATTTTGGCTCAGCCGTCTGTTGCGGTGGTTGATGAGGTGGTTGATCAAAGAGGTACAAGAGATGTTGCAACGGAATATTTAAGTTATTTATATTCCGATGAGGCACAGAGAATTGCAGGCGACAATTTCTACCGTCCGTCAAACCCTGATATATTAAACGAATATGCAGATACATTTGACCTTAACATAAACCCTTGTAACAATACAAGACTTCGGTGGTTGGGACGAAGTACAGAAAAAGCATTTTGATGACGGCGGAGTATTTGACCGCATTTATGAAAAAACAGATAAGTAAAGAAGGAATGTAAATGAAAGCAAAGAAGAAAAGAGTAATACCCGGTTTCGGACTTTCAATGGGCGTGACAATTACAATATTGAGTTTAGTTGTTCTTATACCGTTGGCGGCACTTGTGATTTACACATCAAGAATGCACCTGAGCGATATTATCGAAACAATTACACGTCCGCGTGTTCTTGCAAGTTTTAAGGTAACTTTCCTCACTTCGCTTATCGCATCAATAATAAATTCGATTATGGGCGTCATACTTGCTTGGGTGCTTGTAAGATATGATTTTCCGTTTAAACGTGTTCTTGACGGAATGATTGAACTTCCGTTCGCACTTCCGACAGCTGTTGCCGGTTTGGCTCTTGCAAACCTTACAACAGAAGAAGGACTTATAGGAAAATTATTCGCACCGTTCGGTATAAAAATAGCACATACAAGAATCGGAATTGTGGTGGCGCTTATATTTATCGGCATACCGTTCGTTGTAAGAGCGGTACAGCCGGTGCTTGAAAAACTTGATCCGTCATATGAAGAAGCGGCGGGAGCGCTTGGTGCAAACAGAGGAACGATATTTCGTAAAGTAATTTTACCCGAAATAATTCCTCCTGCACTTACAGGCTTTGGCTTGGCACTCGGAAGATGTATAGGAGAATACGGCAGTGTAATTTTTATAGCAGGCAACAAGCCTTATGAAACGGAAATAACACCGCTTATAATTATGTCGGAATTACAGGACTTTGACTATAACAGTGCAACGGCAATAGCACTTGTGATGCTTGCATTCTCATTTGCAATATTGTTTATTGTAAATCTTATTCAGGCGAGAAACACAAAAATATTAAAAGGAGGAAGATAGTATGCAGAAAAATGAAGGCAGTAAGGTTGTTAAATGGATATTGATTGCCGTCAGCGTATTATTCGCATTTGTATTCTTAATTCTTCCGCTTTATACGGTTATATCCGTTGCACTTCGTAACGGTGTAGGAAAATATTTTCAGTACATAACCGATAAAGATACGATAAGCGCGGTAAAGCTTACCGCAAAAGCAACTTTGTCGGCACTTGTTGTAAACACATTCTTCGGACTGTTTGCGGCATGGTTCTTGACAATGTTCCAGTTTAAAGGCAAAAAGGTTTTGACAACTCTTATTGATATTCCGGTAACGGTTTCACCCGTTATAGCAGGTTTGATATTCATATTGGTATTCGGCAGACAAAGCGTGCTTTATCCTTATTTACAGCAAGCCGGTATAAAAGTAGTGTTTGCCGTACCGGGAATTATATTGGCAACGATATTTGTAACGTTTCCGTTTATATCAAGAGAAATTATACCGATACTTGAGGAACAGGGGACAGAGGAAGAAGCGGCGGCACTTATGGGTGCAAGCGGATTTACGATTTTCAGAAAAGTAACATTCCCTCATATAAAATGGGCATTGCTTTACGGAGTGGTACTCTGTACGGCAAGAGCGATGGGTGAATTCGGTGCAGTATCAGTCCTTTCGGGACATTTGAGAGGTAAAACGAATACGCTTCCGTTGCAGGTTGAAATACTTTTCGGCGACAATAAATATGTACCGGCATTTGCGGTAGCGTCAATACTTGTGATTTTGGCAGTGATTATTTTGATAATCAGAAGTATTGTTGAATACAAAGGAAAGAAGGCGGAATAGAGTGTACGTTGAATTAAAAAATATAAATAAAAACTTCGGCGATTATAAAGCGTCGGACAATGTCAACTTCGGCGTTGAAAAGGGTAAACTTATCGGTCTTTTAGGTCCGAGCGGCAGCGGTAAGACAACTATTCTGCGAATGATTGCGGGTCTTGAAACTCCCGACAGCGGAGATATTATAATCGACGGTGTGAGAGTAAACGACCTTGCGGCAAGCAAGAGAGGGATTGGCTTTGTATTTCAGAATTACGCACTGTTTCGATATATGACGGTGTATGATAATATCGCATTCGGTCTTAGAGTTCAGAAAGCCGATAAAAAGAAGATAGACGAGAGAGTAAGAGAACTTATTAAACTTATAGGTCTTGAGGGGTTGGAAAAACGTTATCCGAGTCAGCTTTCGGGCGGTCAAAGACAGAGAGTTGCATTCGCAAGAGCGCTTGCACATAATCCACAGCTTTTACTTCTTGACGAACCGTTTGCGGCGATTGACGCAAAGGTAAGAAAAGAGCTTAGAAGCTGGCTTAGAGAAATGATTGAAAAGCTTGGAGTTACAAGTATATTTGTAACTCACGACCAAGACGAGGCAATCGAAGTTGCAGACGAAATTATAATAACAAATAAGGGTAGAATTGAACAGACGGGAACACCTATTGAAATTTATCACAATCCGAAAACAGCATTTACAGCATCGTTTTTCGGAGAAACAACATTCGTTGATGATTATTTAAAGTTTCATAATTTTGAGCATATTGAAAATGTCGAAAAAGCAATCGTAAGACCTGAATTTGTTAAAGTGACAAAGAAAAACGAAGTACAGAAATACAAAAGCTCCGCATCTCACGGAGTTACGAAAAATGTATTGTTCAGAGGCGACAGTATAGAAGTAGTCGTAGACGTGGACGGTACGGAACTTAAAGCCAGACGCGGTCTTGACGAACAGGCGATTGAAGTCGGTGAAGAAGTTGATGTATTCTTGTACAGAATATTTGTTACGGTAGGCGATAAGGCATACTTGCTTGACAATAAATCAATTTCGGAGGATTCATTGGTAATCTGATAAAAGAGGTGTTTATATGACAAATATATTGAAAACCGAAAGATTAAAAACAGATATTTTAATTATAGGCGGCGGTACTGCCGGTTAGCTATGCGCGGTTACTGT
>ENA-OQHF01001341-OQHF01001341.1-human-gut-metagenome-genome-assembly--contig:-NODE-1341-length-13740-cov-2.452435_pt1 | contig 13740 bp, 9 predicted proteins | sample MGYA00242559_ERZ504709 | MGnify/ENA primary metagenome ERZ504709 (study PRJEB26092, sample SAMD00036203) | human gut metagenome | host: Homo sapiens | study: EMG produced TPA metagenomics assembly of... | reverse complement strand
CTTTAATCTGTACGCCGAGGGGCACGGAGAAACGACTGTTGCCAAAATGCTTATAGAAGAAAACCGCAAGGATGGCGGTGGTGGCCTGAGCTGGACGGCGAGCAAGGTATCACGGGTACTCCGCAAGCCCACTTACAAGGGCTATATGACCTATAATAAATCCCATATTGATGACTTCCTCAGCCATAACCGCATCAATCACAGCGAGGAGGACTTTGTTCTTGTAAAGGGAAACTTTGAGCCAATCGTCTCAGAGGAGCTATGGGAAACCTGCAATCAGATCCGCAGTAAGCGAGCTGCATTTGTCAAAGGAAAAGATGGTCGTACCCATAAATTTGGTGTGTCCTTTCCGCAGAACAAATGGACGAAAATTCTGTTTTGCGATTGTGGGATGCGATTCCAAATCGAAGGCTACGATAAAACGGCCAACGGTGGGAAAAATATGCGGCTTATCTGTGCACGGTCGAAAATGTTCAAAAAGAAAGATGCCGCCAGAGCACTGAATGGCATTTCTTGTCCGGCACCATACGCATCTGAATGGAAGCTGGAATTGATGGCAAGGGAAGTGTTCCGTACTGTTTGGAAAGAAAATGCCGAGGATATACTGAGTCTTTTGCGGACGTTGGATGCAAATCTGAACACTACCGGCACACCGAATGATGGAAACCAGCTGGAGCACAAGCTCTCTGCGCTGAATGAGGAATTGGACGATCTTGTCAGCCAGCGGGCAAGCCGAAGCATAACTATGGATGATTTCTTAAGCAAAAGTACGGAAATCAACAATGAGATTATAAATGTCGAAGGCTTACTGAAAAGTTCCATACAGGAACAGCGTCCTAAAGCAAGGTTAGATATGCACAGCATCGAGGCTGCACTCAGCGATGATGCCTCTTTTCCGGATGGTAAAATAGAGCCGGGCTTTCTGGACAGGTATACCAACCGGATTGTAAAAAGCAATAACCGCTACATTTGGATGTTGCAGTTGATGAATGTGCAGCAGATCATGCCTATCCAATCGGAAAGGCAGCCGATAGCGATGGTTACATATAAAAGTGGCGTTCCCTATGATATTGAGAAAGAGCAAATCGGCAAGCAGGATAAAGAAAGTGCTGGACCCGATTGCGCGACAATATGTCGTCCACAGGATTTCTTTTTGAACATGAGCCGAACCAAAAGAAAGCGTAAGTTGGTGGAATGGCTGGAAAGCTGTCAAGAAAATCAGGTGAGCGTGCTGGATGAAAAGATACCACTTTTGAGTTTTGCGGTTGACTTTGTGACAGCCTATGAGTATCAGAAAGTGCGTGGGATTAAGATCCACCCCGGTTTGTGGAAAGATATGCGTGTGGATATATTTCTGGTAAAAAAAGAAAATTGAAAAAGTTGTGGAAAAAATCCGATTCGCTGTTCTCTTATGTATTAGGAGGTTCCAAACCTCCGAAAAAGTGAATAGCGTCCTCTGCTGTACCGCATTGGGGAAGCAGCGCCATGACTGGATTCCACGAGCGTGCCAAGATGCGAGAAAACATATCGCATGGCTGCAAAGTGATGCGAGGCAAAGCGCCGGGAAGGGTTGCGTGTCTGGAATTTGCAGAGGGAGAGAAACGCACAGCTATAACGACAGATCGTGCCGTGGAGGAAATACTTCCACGGCATTATTGTGTTGTTATGGAATGACGCTAGATTTGCTATTTGAATCAGTAAATGGTAATATTATAATTCAGATGAGGAATAGACCGTGATGGCAACTATTCGGGAATTCCGAATGGTTCAAACAGATGACATCTGACAGGTTCATCGAAGGGAAATTATCGCAATTTGTGGCTTATTACGCCTTTCGGCTGCTTGAACAATTTTTACTTCAGAATATTGTCTAACTTTTGGGGGCCACTTCATTTTGTACTATTATAGGGAAATTTCCAACTTGCTATTTGTATCGATAAATGGTACTATATGACTATACTAATGTCATTTGAATGGTTAGAAATAAATGACTTCTGAAGGAGGCTTTGGCGAAATGGGGAGATTCGTGAATCCGGATAATAGTGCGTTTCAAGTTGCACTGAATTCAAAAATTTATATGGATAAAACGGGTCTGCTGGAATATACCAACAGCGTTCTTGATACACCAGAAGCATATATCTGCAATAGCCGCCCCCGGAGATTTGGTAAGTCCTATACGGCTAATATGCTGGCAGCCTATTACAGCAAAGGCTGCGATTCAGAAAAGATGTTCGATGGGCTTACAATCGGCAAGAGTAGCGACTTCAAAAAGCATCTCAACAAGTATGATGTGATCCATATAGATGTACAATGGTTTTTGTCCAGTTGTGCAGACATCAAAAGTATTATATCCTACATTACGCAATCGGTTTTGGAGGAACTAAAAGAGTACTACCCTGAAGTTCTTCCTAACGAAGTGTTGACATTGGCGGACGCTTTGTCGCGCATCAGAAACTCGACCGGGCAGAAATTTATTGTGATTATTGATGAATGGGATATTCTGATCCGAGATGAAGCAACCAATAAGGCTGTTCAAGAAGAATATATCTATTTCCTGAGAGGCTTATTCAAAGGTACAGAGCCGACAAAATACATTCAGCTTGCATACCTCACCGGCATTCTGCCAATCAAAAAGGAAAAAACGCAGTCGGCCTTGAATAACTTCGATGAGTTTACCATGGTCAGTGCCGGCACGTTGGCACCTTTCATTGGCTTTACGGAAGAAGAAGTTAAGAATCTTTGCGAGGAGTACCACAAAGACTTTGACAAGGTAAAAAAGTGGTACGATGGTTACTTGCTGCGGGATTACCAAGTTTATAATCCCAGAGCTGTTGTCAGCGTTATGCTGAAGGGAGAGTTTAAGAGCTACTGGTCGGAAACGGCTTCCTATGAAGCAATCGTTCCTCTTATCAACATGAACTATGATGGGCTGAAAACGGCAATCATTGAAATGCTTTCCGGTGGGGAAGTTAAAGTAAACACGGCTACCTTCAAGAACGATACCGTTAATATCCAAAGCAAAGATGATGTTTTGACATATATGATCCATCTTGGCTACTTGGGATATGACCAGAACCGAAAAACAGCGTTCGTTCCGAATGAGGAAATCCGGCAGGAATTGACACTTGCGGTGGAAAGCAAGCATTGGAATGAGATGTTGCTGTTCCAGCAGGAGTCTGAGAAGTTGCTGGATGCGACATTGGATATGGATGGCGATGCAGTAGCCACTCAGGTTGAGAAAATCCATGATGACTATGTTTCTGCCATCCAGTACAACAATGAAAACTCCTTGAGCAGCGTCTTGGCGATTGCATACCTGAGCGCTATGCAATATTACTTTAAGCCGGTTCGAGAGCTGCCCACAGGCAGGGGCTTCGCAGACTTCGTTTTCGTACCAAAACCGGAGTACCGAAATGACTATCCGGCGCTTGTTGTGGAGTTGAAGTGGAACCAAACGGCGGAGACTGCGATGCAGCAGATTAAGGAAAAGAAATATCCGGATTCGCTGCGTGGCTATACAGGAAATCTTCTCTTGGTAGCTATCAACTATGACAAGAAAACGAAGAAACATCAGTGCCTTATTGAAAAAGTAGTATAAAGATCATGCCGTGGAAGGAACCTTCTTCCACGGCTTTTCTATACCATGATTGAGTCATTGACTTGTACATTTTGAAAATACTGAATGCAGTATTATACTGATGGGGAAGGAGGGAAAACCGATGCAATATGATAAAGCAGACCAGCAAAACTGCCCGCGCAGAGTCGTGTTCTATGGGCGCGTGTCCACGGAACTTGAGGCGCAAATATCAGCACTGAAAAATCAAATGAACTGGTATCTGGAGCTTGCAGAACATCATCCGAATTGGACGGTGGTTGGGCAATACGCCGATGAAGGAATCTCAGGTACTGGCATGAAAACCCGACCTTCTTTTATGAAGATGCTGCGAGATGCCCGGAAAAAGAAGTTTGACCTAATCGTGACCCGCGAGGTTTCCCGTTTTGCCCGAAACACGGTGGATACTTTGGTTACGACCCGTGAGCTGAAACAGTACGGCGTTGAAGTGTACTTCGTCAATGATGACATCTGGACGATGCGTGGCGATGGAGAAGTTCGCCTGACCATTATGGCAAGCCTTGCGCAAGATGAAAGCCGTAAAATGAGTGAACGCACCAAGGCGGGCATTCAGACGTCACAGAAAAAAGGCACCTATGTTGCGGGACCGACACCGTTTGGATATAAGCGTGATAAAAAGGCTCATACGCTTGTGGTGCAGGAAAGTCAGGCAGAGACTGTCAGAAAAATTTTTGCTTGGTATGCTGATGGCATAAATGGCACCGAGATAGCCCAGACACTAACGCAAGAAGGCGCACCGAATAAATCCGGAATGCCACAATGGAGCGCGCGTCAGGTTCTCTCAATCACCAAGAATACGATTTATAAAGGGTATTTGACATACAACAAATCGCATATTGATGATTTCCTCAGCCATAAAAGCATCAAGAACAGCGAACAGGATTACATTCTGGTGAAAGGCAGTTTTGAGCCAATCATTTCAGAGGAACTATGGGATAAATGTCAGCGCCGCAGACATGCATGGCAGTCGTACAAAGACGGCAATATAACGCAGGCTTACTTGTATGGAAAGAACGAACACGCCGACAAATGGGCTTGCCGCCTGTTTTGTGGCTGCGGAGCCAGAATGCGGGCGTTCCGCGCAGAGAAAGGCATTGTTCGATATATCTGTTATCAGCGGTCGCTGAGGAATGTAGCCCCCAAATGCAGCGCCCCCAATGTGCAAGCATGGAAGCTCGAATTGATGGCGCGAGAAATCTACAAAAACGTTTGGCAGGATCACCGGCAGGATATTTTAGAAGAATACCAGCAGGAACAAGAAAACGGAGCTGCCGATAGTGAAAAGGTAGAGGAAGCACTCAGCTGGCAAGAGTCGTTCCCAAACGATGAAATCAGCCGGGAATTTCTGGACAGATTTGTGCCGAGAATCTTCTCCATCGATGGACAGAAATTCATCTGGGAACTAAATCTATTTCAAGAGTCATGCACTGTTCAATGCAATGTGCGCGGAACGTACAATTACCATTCGATTTCGGCGGAAAAAATCATGCCGGGAAAAACAAAAGCGAAGAAAGGGGATGGGGCCGTCAATAGGATACTTGAGGATGCAAACAGTACGCGCTTTTGGGTACATACCTATGATGACGACCCAATAAGCAGGCAGCCATCAAGGCGCCTCGCGGCTGATTTGCCAGCGAGTATAACCATTAAGTTGAATTACGAACAGGCTCGCGCCTATCGAAATTCGCGTGGTTACGTACTTTGGCCGGGGAATTGGAAAGACCTGACAGTTAAGGTTCTTCTATAAATCCTATCAAGTCCCGAATTGCTTGTATCTGCAATTCGGGACTTTTTGTTTTATTTTGCCCCATTTTGTACATTTTCCTGAAAATGTACACGGTTTGATGAGTCAGACAAAAAAATGCGCACACCCCTCGGTGTGCGCTCGGATTTCACGTCTGCGTCGATTCCCGCAGGCTTACCTGGTAACCCAACTCCATGCGGGTTTCAACAGGCTGCCCCTGCAAGGCGCACAGCAGCTGCTGCGTTGCTTTTAAGCCAAGGATATCCGCATTAAACTGCACGGCGGAGATGGGCGGCACGGTATTGACCAGATTTCTCATTATCATACAGCGACGCCAGCCGGATATCCTGCGGCACGCGCAGGTTCAGCTGCTTGAGCATATTCAGCGTCAGCTGTGCCAGCCGTTCGTCCATGCACAGGATGCAATCCGCCCCGCGCTCTACAGCCTGCTGCACAGCCTCCATGCGCAAATCGTCGCTTTCCAGCTCCAAAAACAGCAGGTTTTCGTCAATCTTTTGCCCCATCTTGACATAAGCCTGCCGGAAGCCCTCCAATCGGGATTGGTTGACGGTGTACAGCATACTGCCGCCCAGCAGCGCGATATGCTTCATGCCCTTCATCAGCAGCAGACTGGTCATCTCACGGCAGCCGCCCACCTGGTCATGGTCAACGGAAAGTACCTGATCGTCCTCCGGCTGACCGATGGCGACAAACGGCACCTTGCGCGCCTTCAGCAGCGGGATCAAGGGGTCACGCTCCAGTGTGCGGGTCAAGATCAGACCATCGATTTTGCGGTTATCCAGCAGTCGCTCCACAGGACGGGTTTCGTTTTCGCCCACCAGCGTCAGCAGGACATCGTAGTCGGAATCCCCGGCAACCTGATAGACAGAGCGCATCACCTTGCGCAAAAAGGGCAGCTCAAAGTCGGAAAATTGCGTGGAAATCACCAGCGAAATATTGTAGGAGCAGCGCTTCACCAGCCCGCGCGCCATCATACTGGGGTATGAGTTATGCGCTTTTACATAGTCCAGCACGCGCTGGCGGGTTGCTGCGCTGATGCGCCCGTTGCCGGATATGGCACGGGACACGGTTGTATTGGATACGCCAAGCGCCTGCGCGATTTGCGTGATATCGATCGGCTTGTCGTTCTTCGGCAAAGGTGGCATGGTTTCTCATCTCCGATATGTATTTACCATTATCATAATCGTTTTTTGCCGAATCGTCAATTATTTCTTGCGTAAAGCTTCCCCTTGCACAGCCCTCACACCGTTCGTCTGCACAGTTTTTTGCGTAATTTACGGCACAGGGTCTGTATCTCCTGCGCGGTTTCGGCGGTGCATGGATCGGGCGCAAACTGTGCCGCCTGTACGGCATCCAGCAGGTGCTGCACGGTTTCGCGGTCCGTCTGCGAGCAATGCGTTTGCAGAAATTCCGCAAATGCCGCTTCGTCAGAGGACACCTCCGCCGCCAGCCCGCAGCGCCGCATCTTGCGATGGAGCGCACAAAATTCTGCCTGTACGGTCTGCAAAGGTGTGCGCCTTGCACGGTGCAGAAGTGCCAAGGCCAAGACGAGCAGCAGCAAAACCGTAGGCAGCACCCACAAAAGCGGAACGCTTTGCGGCGTTTCGGCAGGGGAGTCGGCCTCCTGCCGCGCGAGCAGGGGTGTATCACTGTCTGCGGCATTTTGCCCTGCCTGTGCGGCATCGGCGGCAAGCTCGCCCTCGGTTAGTTCGGCTGTCATACCGGGGGTGACCTCCAGCGGCGTCCAGCCCTGCCCGGAAAGATAAATCTCTGCCCAGGCGTGGGCGTTATCGTCCTGCAAAACGGCACGGCAGCTGCCGTCGCCCGCAGCGGTAAACAGACTTTGCGGTGCGGCGTAGCCTACCACATATCGGGCGGGCAGCCCCACCATGCGGCACAGCAGCACCGCTGCCGAGGCAAACTGTGTGCTGCTGCCCGCGTGGCTCTCGCTCAGGAAATACAGCAGCGGGTCGGTGTCGTCGGGTGTCTCGGCGTCCGCGCTGTAACGGCAGTGCTCGTTCAGCCAGCTGCGCACCAGTGCGCGTCGGCCATCGATGTCATCATCCCTGAGTTTGCGCTCCTTCACCAGCGCAGCCAGTTCCTTGTCTATGGCATCGTACCCGGCACCGTCAGGCACATCCAGGCAGCGCGCACGAACATACGCGGCGTAGGCGCTTTCCAGACGGTCCAGCACCCCCGCGTCATCATCGTCACGGGCCGCCAGCAGCTCCTCTGCCTGTTTGCGCGGAAAATAGTAGAACATATCGTCCTGCACGGTCTGCCCCGCTATGGCTCCGTCGCCGTCCGGCGTGTAGTAGTCGTTAAAATATGCGTTGTACGGCGCAAACGTGTAGGCATCGTTTGCATGCAGACGCTGTACGGTCATTTGCTGCGGCTGTGCGCCGCTGTATGCCGCGCGCAAAAACGGCAGGTTCGCAATGGCAAGCCGCCCGTCGCCGTCGGTTTTCCAGTTTGCTGCGGCACTGTCGAAGGCAGCGGCATTCCCTGCCTGCCAGCTTGTGCCGTCATAGTCCACGCCGATAAACCCGCGCAGGTAGACGGTCTCCTCCGGCTTGGCGTCGGTCGTGACCATTATATCCTCCAGCCCCCGTCAGCGCCAGGCCGTCGCCCCGTGTCAGGCTGCCGTCCTCCACGCCGCCCGCAGCAGCGCTGACATGGAAATTCAGTGCCCCGCCGCTGATTTTCGGCAGCCACTCGATAGCCGCGCTCAGCCCGGCCGCGCAGACTTTGTCGGTCACAGGCTGCAGCGCGTTCAAGGGCAGCATCAGCACGGGGCGCAGTGCCCTCGGCGTGCGCGTCTGCATCGGGCATGACGCCGCCAACGTCGGCAACGCGGACCTTGTGGTCTACAGCGCCGCCATCCATGACGATAACCCCGAGCTGCAGGCCGCCCGCGCCCGCGGCATCAAGCCGTTGAGCGCAGCGTCATGCTGGGCTACATCAGCCGTACCCATGCCCAGAGCATCGGCGTGGCAGGCACCCACGGCAAGACGACGACCACAGGCATGATCACCACAATGCTGGAGCTGGCGGGCAGGGACCCGGCGGCGGTCATCGGCGGCAAGCTGCCCCTGATCGGCGGCTACGGCAAGGCCGGCAGCGGCCAGAGCGTTGTCATCGAAGCCTGTGAGTACCACGAGACCTTCCTGCATCTGACCTGCGCGGTGGGCGTCATCCTGAATATTGACAACGATCATCTGGAATATTACGGCACGATGGGCAAGCTCAAGCTGGCGTTCCAGAAGTTTGCGCTGCTGTCCCGAACCGTCGTCTTTAACATGGACGATAAGAACACGATGGACGTCGTGAACTCCATTGACCGTCCGGTCCTGAGCTTCGGCATCGAGGAGGAGGCCCGTTTCCGCGCCGTCAACATCGGCGAGTACAAGCCCGGCTTCTTTGAGTTCGATGTCCTCGAACTCGGTGAGCACTTCGCCCACATCAAGCTGGGCGTGCCCGGCTACCACAACATTTACAATGCGCTGGCCATGTGCTGCTGCGTGCGCCCGCTGGGCCTCAAGCCCGAGGACGCCGTCCGCGCAGCCGAGCAGTTCCACGGCACGGGCCGCCGCTTTGAGATCAAGGGCGAGTGCAACGGCGCAGTCATCGTCGATGACTACGCCCACCATCCCACCGAGCTGGCCGCCACGCTGGCGACGGCCAAGGAGATGGGCTATGACCGCGTCATTGCCGTGCATCAGCCGTTCACCTACAGCCGCACCAAGATGCTGATGGACGACTTCGCCAAGGTGCTGCGTGCCGCCGATCAGGTCGTGCTGCTGCCCATCATGGGCGGCCGCGAGAAGGACGACGGCAGCGTCAGGAGCGAGGATCTGGCCGCCAAGCTGCCCGGCAGTGTCGTGGTGGACGGCCTCGAGGGTGCCGCCGCCTGGGTCAGGCAGAACGCCAAAAAGGGCGACCTCGTCGTCTGCATGAGCTGCGGCGATCTGTACAAGGCCGCGGATATGATGGTCGAAAAATAAGCTTTGCAACAGGCTGCCCGGGCGGGTGGCCTGTTTTTTTGGTAGTGACAGAGCGGTAGGGGCCGGGCATGCCCGGCCCGGTTGTGTAAGGCAAGCAGACGCTTGCGGGAAGGCTGCGGGCCGCACATGTGCGGCCCCTACCATGCGGCATCCCGGCAGGGGGCGGCGTCCGTGACGCCCCGGCGGGGTGAGGGCACCCCGCCCTACGCACTGCCCGTAGGGCGGCATGCCCTCATGCCGCCGCCACCTTGCCATTGCCACCCGTTTTATGCTACAATACAAACAAACATTATATAAAGGAGACCACCCCTTATGAACCAACATTACCTCCAGCTCTACGCTGATTTTATCGTCAAGGTGGGCGTCAATGTGCGTCCGCGCCAGAATTTTATCGTCCGCTGCCCGGTCACGATGCCCGACTTCGCCCATGCCTGCGTCCGCGCGGGCTATGAGGCCGGGGCCAAGACCGTCGTTGTCCGCTGGGAGGACGATAAGCTCACCCGCCTGAACATGGAGCTGGCCGACGAAAAGGACCTGACTGCCATGAAGCCCTATGAGCTGCGCAGCTACCTCGACTACGCCGAGGACCCGGACGGCTGCTGCACGCTGGCCATCCATGCCGAGGATCCCGAGGCACTGGCGGGCCTTGATGCGGGTAAGCTGAACCGCGTCAACCTCGCGCGCCGTACCTTTATGAAGCCCTGGCAGGAGTACACGATGAATGACCGCGTCCAGTGGTGCGTGGCGGCTGTGCCCGCTCCGGGCTGGGCCGCCAAGGTGTTCCCGGAGCTGCCGCTCGACGAGGCTGTTGAAAAGCTCTGGGCGCTGATCTTTGACGTCTGCCGTGTCTCCACCGGTGACCCCGTCGGCGCGTGGCAGAAGCATGTCGCCGTGACCAAGGCCCGCCGCGACCGCATGAACGCGCTGGAGCTGGACCGCATCCACATGACCAGCTCGAACGGCACAGACCTGACCGTCGGTCTGGCCGACGACGCCACCTGGGAGGGCGCGTCCAGCAAGACCGAGGACGGCATTGAGTTCATCGCCAACGTTCCCACCGAAGAGGTTTTCTGTGCGCCTCACCGCGAGCGCACAAACGGCATCGTCTACGGCACGAAGCCCTACGCCTACAACGGCCAGCTGATCGAGGGCTGGCATGTCACCTTCAAGGACGGTGTTGTCGTGGAGCACGGTGCCGAGAAGAATGCCGACCTGCTGGCCGAGCTGCTCTCCACCGACGAAAATTCGAACCGCATCGGCGAGATCGCCCTCGTGCCCGCCTCCAGCCCCATCAACCGCAGCGGCGTGCTGTTCTACAACACCCTGTTTGATGAGAACGCCGCCTGCCACATTGCGTTCGGCGCGGGTTACCCGACGAACATCAGGGGCGGCTCTGCCATGACCCGCGACGACCTGATGAAGAAGGGCCTGAACAACTCCGCCATCCATGAGGATGTCATGATCGGCGCGGCGGATACCCATGTCACCGGCATCACGAAGCGCGGGGAGGAAGTCACGATCTTTGAAAACGGCGAATGGGCGTTCTGAGCCGCACGCCCGCGCCCGTTGACGCAGACCGCCCGGCGGCTGCGGATCTTCTGCGGGTGCTGGCGGCCTGGGCTGTCGGTGCGTTTCACATCTGGTAGCAGAGCTGGTTCTCGCTGGGGTCAGACCACTGGCAGCGGGCGGGCAGCATCGGGGTCGACCTGCTTGTGATGCTGTCGGCGTTCTGCCTGTTTCTGCCGTGGGCGAACGCCCGCCAGCGGGGCGAGCCGCTGCCCAGCTGCCGCCCGGCAGATTTCTACCGCCGCCGCGCCGCGCGGCTGCTGCCTGCCTACTACGCGAACCTGCTGGCTAGCTTTTTGATCGCCCTCAAGCGCCACGGTTGGAGCCGTGCGCTGGGACTCGATTTGGCCGCGCACCTGACGCTGACCCAGCAGCTCTTTCCCCGCAGCTACATAGGCACGCTGCTCAACGGCGTCACTTGGACGCTGACGGTCTTTGCGCTATTTTACCTCGTGTTTCCGCTGCTGGCGCCGCTCTGCGCCAAGCACCCGCTGCCGACACTGGGTGCGCTCTGCCTTGTGCAGGCGGGCTACAGCCAGTGGGCGCTGCACCAGTACGGCACGGGGGGAGTACGCGCTGCTTTTTAATCAGTTCCCGGCGTTCTGCGGGGTGCTGGCCGTCGGCATGGCGGCGGCGCTCATCTTTGCCGAGCTTGCGCATGGCAGCTGGACAGTACGGTTCGCCCCGCGCGCAGCCTGCACGGCGCTGGGCATTGCGGCCTTCGTCTGGCTTGACCGTTGTATGCGGCTGCAGGCGTGGGCGGCGGAGTACCAGCAGTTCCAGCTCATCAACCGGATGCCGCTGGCGCTGGCCGCAGCAGCGGTGCTCGTCGGCTTCGGGCTGGGGCTGACGCTGCCCCGCCCGGTGCGCCGGGTGCTGAGCTGGCTCGCGGCGCTGAGCTACAGCTTCTACCTATGGCATCAGATGCTGGCAGTTTTCCTGAAATACGACCTGCACCTGCCCGCGTGGAGCGGTGACACCCCGCCGAACCAGCTGGGCGACACCGTCTGGATGCAGCGGGCGGAGGCCTTGTACTGGCTGGCGGCGCTGGCGGTGAGCATAGCGGCCTACTATCTCATTGAAAAGCCCGCTGCGCGGCATTTCAAGAAAACTGCGCAAAAAATGCACGCTTAAAAAGCCCGATAAAAGGCAAAATCCCGCTGCGGGGGCTTGCTTTTTGCGGCAGAGTATGGTATATTCTTAGTGTTCGATGATGATTTTACTGAAAGTGGGCCGCAAGGTCCGCTTTCTTTTTATGATTGGAGCATTTTTATGGCAAAACCCGGTAAACCGCAGCAGGGCAGCGCGGTCAAGGTCGTCGAAGCGCTCGTCCGCCCCGTTGTTGAGGGGATGGACCTGCGCCTGTGAGATGTCCGCTTTGAAAAGGAAGGCCCGGACTGGTTCCTGCGCGTGCTGATCGACCGCGATGAGCCGCTGGACACTGACACCTGCGAGGCTGTCTCCCGCGCCATTGATCCGCTGCTGGACGAGGCAGACCCCATTGAACAGAGCTATTATCTGGAAGTCGGCAGCCCGGGCCTGGGCCGCCGCCTGACCCGCCCCGAGCACTACGAGCAGCTCAAGGGCCAGAAGTGCGCGGCGCATCTGATCCGCCCCGACGAGCAGGGCCGCCGCGACTATGCGGGCATCCTGCAGGGGCTGGATGCCGACGGCAATGTGACCCTGACCGACGGGGAGGAGACCTACGCCTTCCCCGTCAAGAGCGCCGGCTACGTCAAGCTCTGCGACGACGAGGATCTGTTCGGCTGATTTGACCTGCGGGGCTGGCTTGTAGGGGCCGGGCATGCCCGGCCCGCGGCTTTCCCGCAAACTCGATTTTGCCCTTCTGTGCAGGGCCGGACATGTCCGGCCCCTACGGAGGCAAACCCTTTAAAGGGAAGGCAAGAGAGCGATTGTAACTACTGTATTGCGTGTACTTGAAATATAATTGGGAGGAAACCAGAAACATGGCTACTGCGAACAACGAATTTTTTGAGGCCCTTTCTGCACTGGAAAAGGAGCGCGGCCTGCCCGAGGACTACCTGATCGACAAGATCAAGGCGGCCATCGTCATTGCGGTCAAGAAGGACTACGAGGTCGAGGACGACAATGTCGTTGTGGACATTGACCCCGAGCTCGGCGCGTTCCGTGCCAGCCTGCTGCGTGACATCGTGGAGGAGGTCGAGAACCCCCACACCCAGGTCAGCCTGGAGGATGCCCAGAAGGTCCGCAAGAGCTACAAGGTCGGCCAGCGCATGGTCACGCCCCTCAAGACCAAGGAGTTTGGCCGTATTGCTGCCCAGACCGCAAAGCACGTCATCCGTCAGGGCTTGCGCGAGGGTGAGCGCAACCTGCAGTGCAGCGAGATGCAGTCCCGCGCACATGAGCTGATCGCCGCCACCGTCGTCTCCATCGACCCCGAGCGCGGCAATGTTGTGCTGGATCTGGGCAAGGGCGGCAGCGCTGTGCTGCCCCGCAACGAGCAGGTCCCCGGCGAGACCTTCACCGAGGGCCAGACCGTGCAGGTCTATGTCGTGGATGTACTGGCAACGGACCGCGGCCCCCGCGTCACCATCAGCCGCACCCATCCCGGCCTGGTCAAGCGCATGTTTGAGCTGGAGGTCCCCGAAATCTACGACGGCACCGTTGAGGTCAAGGCCATCGCCCGTGAGGCCGGTGCCCGCACCAAGCTGGCTGTCTGGAGCAAGAACCCCGATGTCGACCCCGTCGGTGCCTGCATCGGTGCCCGCGGCGTCCGCGTCGAGAAGATC
>ENA-OQHF01001340-OQHF01001340.1-human-gut-metagenome-genome-assembly--contig:-NODE-1340-length-13753-cov-3.469470_pt1 | contig 13753 bp, 13 predicted proteins | sample MGYA00242559_ERZ504709 | MGnify/ENA primary metagenome ERZ504709 (study PRJEB26092, sample SAMD00036203) | human gut metagenome | host: Homo sapiens | study: EMG produced TPA metagenomics assembly of... | reverse complement strand
GGATAAAGAAAATGCTTTGAAGAATTTTGAAGTTATTCGGAAAAACTGGCCTGATAACAACTTCCCATTTACTCAGGAAAGTTGTCCAATAGAATCAAGCAATAGGCCGTAAAGTACCTTCATGGAAGGTAGATCAGTATGGACTTTGTCATGAACTACCTGAAACGAATGCACCTAAAGGAGAAAAAGAAAACATAACTCTTATACCTATGGGAGCAGCACGTTTGCGTATCAGTGCTTTTCCCAATACTTACGAATAATTAACCCAAACTAAATAAACGATGAAAAAACTAATTACAACAGCTGCGCTTTTTCTGGCATTAGCATTTAATGTTAAAGCTAATGATTTGCCTCGCAAAGAATATCCACGTCCGCAATTTGAACGGGAAGACTGGATTAACCTGAATGGTACATGGACCTTCGATTTTGATTTCGGACAGTCCGGTGTTGACCGTCAGCTTCAGAATTCGGAAAAATTCAGCAAGAACATTATAGTTCCATTTTGTCCGGAAAGTGAATTGTCTGGAGTGAAACATACAGACTTTATAAACTGTATGTGGTATCAAAGAAAAATTTCCATACCAGCTTACTGGAACGGAAAGAAAATATTCCTGAATTTCGGTGCCGTAGATTACTGGTGCGAAATATACATTGACGGAAAGAAAATTCAGCAACACTGGGGAGGAAGCTCATCTTTTGCAATAGATATCACACGATTTGTACAGGCAGGAAACACTCATAACCTGGTTATTCAAGTAAAAGATGACTTAAGAGGAGGAAAACAAACCGGTGGAAAACAATGTACAAACTTTTTCTCAGGAGGTTGTTCTTATACCCGTGTCACAGGTATCTGGCAAACTGTCTGGATGGAAGCTGTTGCTTCAGAAGGTTTAAAAGATATGGTTATACGCACAGATATCGACCAGAAACAATTAGTAGCTACCCCCAGCTTTTACAAGGAATCGGATAACATATTAGAAATCATACTGAAAGACGGTGATAAGGTTATCAGTAAAAAGCAGGCAACATGCTCTAACAACACATGCATTGTACTTCCGGTCAAGAACATGAAATTATGGTCGCCGGAATCACCATTCTTGTATGAACTGACTTATCTGGTTAAAGACAAATCAGGAAAAGTGCTTGATAAAGTCGAATCATATACCGGCATGCGTAAGATACATATTTCTGATGGAATATTCTACCTGAACAACCAGCCTTATTTCCAAAGACTAGTATTAGATCAGGGATATTACCCCGACGGAATATGGACTGCTCCATCAGACGAAGCGCTTAAAAATGATATTATTTTAGGTAAAAATGCAGGATTCAATGGCGCACGTTTACATCAGAAGGTATTCGAAGAACGTTATTATTATTGGGCAGACAAACTGGGATACATTACCTGGGGAGAAAGTGCAAGCTGGGTAATGGATGTGAACGATGAAATTGCGGCACGTAACTTTATCAGTGAATGGAGTGAAATTGTGGTACGCGACCGTAACCACCCATCATTAGTAACCTGGACTCCTTTCAATGAAACATGGGGAAGCCGTGACGGTTCTTATCCGCGCTTAATCCGTGACATCTACCACATGACAAAAGCTATGGATTCTACTCGTCCTATCAACGATGCAAGTGGAGATGATCATGTATTGACTGATATCTGGAGTGTCCACAATTATGAACAAGACGGCAAGCGTTTATCAGAACAGTTAATATTTAAGGAAGGAGAAGAACCTTATCGCAACAGCCGTGATAAAAAATATTTGGCCGTATATGAAGGACAACCTTATATGGTTGATGAATTTGGAGGTATAGGATGGATGGCTCCCGAAGAACGTAAAAACTCATGGGGATACGGTAATCTTCCACAGACAGAAGAAGAGTTTTATACACGTTTGCAAGGACAGGTAGAAGCACTGAAAGGAGCTAAGCATGTAATGGGATTCTGTTACACTCAGCTGACAGATGTTGAGCAAGAGAAAAACGGTATTTATTATTATGACCGTACTCCTAAATTTGACATGAAACGAATCAAAAGTATTTTCGAACTGATTCCTTCTTCACATACCAATTTAAAGTAAAAAGATTTTTTCAGAATATCCAATAGACAATAATTGACAATAGGTAAATAATTAAGTTAAAAAGTTTTCAATAGAATAACAATACAAATTTCTGATTAAGAAATCACTAGCCTGAGGCTGAATTCTGATCCGTATCCCCGATAGAATTCAGCCTCTTCTATATACCTTTCCTTCTTACCTTATCCAATCTTGTCTCACTAAAATTAGTATCTTTGCAGCAATAAATAAAGCACTAACATTTAACAGATAATAATTATGTTCGACAACAATGAAGAAATGTTTCCGATAGTAGATGAGGAAGGAAATATCACAGGAGCTGCTACACGAAAAGAATGTCATAGTGGCAGTAAATTACTCCATCCGGTAGTTCATCTGCATGTTTTCAACGATAAGGGTGAGCTATATTTACAAAAACGTCCTGCATGGAAAGATATTCAGCCCAATAAATGGGACACTTCAGTTGGAGGACATATTGACTTAGGTGAGAGTGTGGAAATGGCCTTAAAAAGAGAGGCTCAAGAAGAACTCGGCATTTCCGACTTTACTTTCGAACTGCTTACACATTATGTTTTTGAGTCGGACAGAGAAAAAGAACTGGTATTCTGCCATCGTACTACTTATAACGGAGAAATCTCTCCCAGCAACGAACTTGACGGAGGGCGTTTCTGGTCAATAGAAGAAATAAAAAACAATTTAGGAAAGGGAGTATTTACCCCCAACTTCGAAAGTGAATTTGCAAGATTAAAGTTCTAAGCAATCATTATTTGACAGTACCCAATTATTATTCATTTTTTTGCTTGTAAAATTGATTTACATCAAGAATTATACAAAGAGAGGCCAAAAATATGCTATACAACATAACAACATATACTCAAAAGATGTAATTTTGTGTTGCAAAACATAAAACAAGACTACTCTAGATGATTGAGAAGCTTAAAAAACTATTCGTAAAAAAGTTTCCTCATCATGGAAGAAAACCATGTGAAGATTTGGGAAACGATGACACGATAACAGCACTAATTAATCAGCATGTCTGAAAAAAGCAATGAAAATGTAAATTACAAGCAAATAAGAAATTAAGCTGTGTGTCAAAAAAAGCACCACAGATTACACTGTTCAAAAACCGATAACAGATTTCCGAGATCAGCGTAATCCGTGGTGCTTTCTAATTTTAAACGATATCAATATTCTACTTTATCAGTTTTATTTTCCCAATCACGGAAAGCTTTAATAGCCTCCTCAGGCAATAACACTTCAGACTTCAGCTTACGGTCTGCCGGTTTCAAATCAAGTTCTTCATATATAAAGGCGTCATCAAAACCTATATCAGCAGCATCCTTCTTACTATTTCCATAATACATTCTATCTAAATGCGCCCAGTAAATAGCTCCCAGACACATCGGACAGGGTTCACAGGAAGTGTAAATCTCACACCCGCTCAAATCGAAAGTTCCTAATATCTTTGCAGCCGTACGGATAGCACTAACTTCAGCATGTGCCGTAGGGTCACAATCCGGAGTTACACGATTTACTCCCATCGCAATAATCTCACCATTTTTAGCAATAACTGCACCAAACGGTCCTCCTCCCTCAGCTACATTTTGTACTGAAAGTTCTATGGCTTTACGCATCAGTTCTTCTTTTGTCATATCAATTCCTCCTAATATTTTATCTCTATTTGGAAAGATACAAAAAAAATCAGAAAATAGAAACTGAAAGCCAATTAATCTCTTTCTACATAAACCTTTTTACTTCCGAAGGCACAAAATAGAGTCAGAGTCAGAAAAAAGCATTATCAATTAAAAAACAATATCTCCAAAAACAAGAAAACCTCCCGTCTGGATTTCCCAGAACGAGAGGTTTCCGTTTTTTATTATAGAAAAGGGGAAGATTACATCATGCCACCCATACCGCCCATACCCGGAGCAGCCATCGGCATTTCAGGTTTTTCTTCTTTCTTTTCTACGATGACACACTCTGTAGTCAAGAACATTCCTGCAATAGAAGCTGCGTTTTCAAGTGCAACACGAGTTACTTTAGCAGGATCTACAACACCGGCTGCATGCAAGTGTTCGTAAACATCGGTACGTGCATTGTATCCGAAATCACCTTTACCTTCACGTACTTTCTGTACAACCACTGCTCCTTCTTTTCCGGCATTGGCTACAATCTGACGAAGTGGTTCTTCAATAGCACGCTTGATTATTTCGATACCAGTTGTTTCATCTGCATTGTCACCCTTCATGCCTTCCAATGCATCAATAGCACGGATGTAAGTTACGCCACCGCCCGGTACAATACCTTCTTCGATAGCAGCACGAGTAGCACACAACGCATCGTCTACACGGTCTTTCTTTTCTTTCATTTCTACTTCACTGGCAGCACCTACATAAAGAACAGCTACACCACCTGACAATTTAGCCAGACGTTCCTGAAGTTTTTCTTTATCATAATCAGAAGTAGAATTCTTCATTTCAGCCTTAATCTGGTTGATACGTTCCTGAATCAACTCTTTCTGACCAGCACCGTTTACGATAGTAGTATTTTCCTTAGAAACAGTTACCTTATCGCAAGTACCCAACATTTCAATAGTAGCCTGTTCCAGTTTCAAACCTTTTTCTTCGCTGATAACTACACCACCAGTCAATACTGCGATATCTTCCAGCATAGCCTTACGACGGTCGCCGAAGCCCGGAGCCTTCACTGCACAAATCTTCAACTGGCCACGCAGACGGTTTACAACCAATGTTGTCAATGCTTCACTGTCAACATCTTCGGCAATAACCAACAAAGGACGTCCGCTCTGAACTGCCGGTTCAAGAATAGGCAAGAAATCTTTCAGGTTAGAAATCTTCTTATCGTAAATCAAGATGTATGGGTGTTCCATCACACATTCCATCTTTTCTGTATCAGTTACGAAGTAAGCTGACAAATAACCACGGTCGAACTGCATACCTTCTACTACACCGATAGTAGTATCAGTACCTTTTGCTTCTTCGATAGTGATTACACCATCTTTAGAAACCTTACGCATTGCATCAGCAATCAATTTACCGATAACCGGATCATTGTTTGCAGAGATAGTTGCAACCTGTTCAATCTTATCGTAGTTATCACCTACTGTTTCAGCCTGTGCTTTGATTGATTCTACAACTTTAGCAACAGCCTTGTCGATACCACGTTTCAAATCCATCGGGTTTGCACCAGCTGTAACATTCTTCAAACCAACGCCCACGATAGACTGAGCCAATACAGTAGCAGTAGTAGTACCGTCACCAGCATCATCACCAGTCTTTGAAGCTACAGACTTAACCAACTGTGCACCTGTATTCTGGAACGGATCGCTCAATTCAACTTCCTTAGCAACTGTTACACCGTCTTTTGTAATATGAGGAGCACCGAATTTCTTTTCGATGATTACATTACGACCTTTCGGGCCGAGAGTTACTTTAACAGCGTTAGCCAATTCGTCTACACCTTTTTTCAACTGATCGCGAGCGTCAATGTTGAAGAGAATATCTTTTGCCATAATAATCTTAATGTTTTAAAAGTTCAACTTATGAATTATCCCAAAACTGCGAGAACGTCACTCTGACGCATCATCAGATATTTTACTCCGTCGTGTTCGATTTCAGTACCTGAATATTTTCCATATAATACTGTATCGCCAACTTTCAATATCATTTCTTCATCCTTTGTGCCATTTCCTACTGCCACAACTTCACCCTGCAATGGTTTTTCTTTTGCTGTATCAGGAATGATAATACCGCCGATTGTTTTTTCTTCTGCAGGAGCCGGAAGAATCAGGACTCTGTCTGCTAATGGTTTAATGTTCATAGTCTTTATACTTTTTTATTGTTTATACTTGATTAAACTGTCCATGGCTTTTCTTTTCTGCCGGACGCTATATAAATAGCGAAAATCGTGCCAAAAGCATAAACTGACATTCTGGCACGATTTTCTGACATATACTCAGACAGCGCTGACACTTATCTGACTTTCTTTATGGCTTTAACCCATCCGTCTGCATGCGCATCGAGACCGATGTGAGAAAAATGTACTCCGTCGGGACGATGAAGGGCTTTGTTCAATTTATCGGTATCCGGACCGATGAAAAGATCGCTGTATTTTTTGCAGAGAGCTTGTTGTGCCTCTCGTATCTGAGAATCATTACCATCTTCACTATCTATACATTCTGGATGATAAGAAGCAATAGCTATACCAATAGGACTTTCGATGCCCTGGCTTCTAAAAGCTTCGCGGATAGTCTCAAACTGACGAATATATTCTTCTTTCGAAGTATTCTTAATATTATCGGTTTCTCCCTGATGCCACAGGATATAGTCGGGAATGAGTCCTTGCTCCTTCAACTGGGCAATAGTTTGGGTCAGTTTATCATACAAATAGCCTCCCTTAGCCCAAGCTGCTATTTCTACACCTCCTACACCGATGGGAACTAAAGTGACTTTCGTCGTTATTTTCTCATCGATCAGTTTATCTGCCAAACGATTCCATACGCTGGCTCCGTAGCCAGTCGCTCCAATCAGTGGATCGGAAGAAGGATAAAGACGACCTTCGAAATAGTTGTAAACCTGATGCTCCGGTTGATATTTCCCAATACCATGATTGGCAGAATTTGATTGCCCGAAAGTGAATAATACCATTCCACCTTGAGCTTCCTCAACTGATACAGACTGATAGTTTTCTGCCCATTTCCGCAAACCTTCGATGGCTCTGCACAAAACACCAGCCTCACCACGGAAAGTACCTGAACCTTTTGATTCTCCTGCCGGAGTGTACCACTCATTGAACCCATTGTTCTTTACCACTCTTTCCAGCATTGGCTTCAGCTCTTCATAAGCTTCCTTTATAAAACCATTTTCTGTCAGTCCCCAGATCATTCTGGCCCCAAACCATGTCCAGTCTCCTCCATTCTGATAACCGTAGGGATGCATTCCTACATTCTGAAAACTGCCTGTCGGATAAGTCGGATACATAGTCAGGCCGATAGTCTGGGCATGTGCTTTTTCTACATTTTCCAACATGCGCTGATTGGCATGTGCTATTTCTTCTTTTGTAAGCAGACCAGCCAAAATGGCAACTGCTGTGCCACCATGATAATACACCTGATTTTCATCAAATGTTTCAGGGAAAGGAGAACCATTCAGATAGATGTGTGGAATAAATTTCTGACGCTGGCTGTCCCACAAATGTTTACGGATATTGGTCATCAGTTGTTTTTTTACACTCTCCCATTTCTCTCCATAGGCCTTGTTTATCGCAATTTCCTTAAAGTTGTCAATTGCCAGCACCAGCATGGCATTGTCGTAAATATCAATGGTATAATGCGTATTATCATCAATCGCTACTCCCCAAGGGTGTTCAGGCTGTACATCTCCCCAGTCGGCGGTAGTAGCTCCTGTAATTAATCCATATTGTTTGTTGAATTTTTCATTCATGAGGTATTGCAGAGCCTCATTCATACGCTGTTCTACCGTTTTTCCGTAATTACAGTTTGCAGATATGCTGTGTTTTGGCTCTTTTTACATATTGATAAACAGCCTGTACCAATGACGTTTCGTGATCGGTTTCTACTGTATTTTTATGAGCAGCATACTGTGGACAGGTTTCAGACAGACGATAACGGTAACCCTCCGGATCATTCAAATTAGCTTTACGGATATCCATATATCCGTCTACAATGTCACCACCTTCTCCCTGAAAATGAAAAAAAGTGTTCAGACATTCCTGAACTTGCTGGTCAGGCATGACATCCATGGCTACTTGTATAAAAGTGTTGAAATCACGTATCCATACTTCACCGTATCCATCCCCGGCATTAAGACCAGTCGATACTATATGATGAGCCATCCGGCTTATTTGTTCCATAAGAGGATCTTCCAAAATACTTTTCTGTACAATTTTCAACGGATCTTCAGAAGTATTTCCAAATGAAGAAAGAGCAAAAAACATTCCAACAGTTAGGGTGATAAATTTGGTGTGTTTCATAAATGATTAAATGTATGAACAAATAACAGTGCAAGCATATAAAAAATAAATCAGTTATCACTCTTTTTAAAGAAGATAATGGATAAATTTCTAATCTTTTTTAGGGTTTCCGGTTTTTTTCCTAACTTCGCAAAGGGGATTATGCATGCACAAGCAAAGCCCAAAGCCCCTGACAAAAATCTTGGTAAAAGTGTTTACGGAGAAAAATTTTATAATTATATAAGGTAACAAGCAGAATAAACAAATAAGGAAAAATAATGGAAATCATATTTTTATTAATAGGACTGGCTGCCGGAATCACTTTGGGATATCTGTTGGCATCACGTAAAGTATCGGCATTACAAACACAGATGAAATTACAGCAGAAACATGTAGAAGAGTTGCAACAGGTAGAAAAACAGATGTGGCAAGAAAAGCTGGATGCACAAAAGCAAGAAGTAGCAGAATTACGCCGTCAGTTCAATATGGAATTTGAAAACATCGCCAACAAAATATTCCAGCAGAAGGCAGAATCATTCAATAAACTAAGTGCCGAAAGTCTCAGCAACTTATTAAAGCCTTTCAGAGAAAATCTGAACGAATTCAAACATCAGGTAGCTGAAGTGTACGACAAAGAATCGAAGCAGCGTTTTTCACTGGAAGACAAAATTAAGGAACTGGTACAACTGAACAAACAAATCAGTGACGAAGCCAATAACTTGACCCGTGCGCTGAAAGGTGATTCAAAGACACAAGGGAACTGGGGCGAAATGATATTGGAATCGATCTCGAAAATTCCGGACTGCGTGAAGGAGAAGAATATTTCCGCCAGGAATTTTTAAAAGATGAGCATGGAGAACCTTTACGTAACGAAAACGGCCAACGCCTGCAACCGGATGTTCTGGTAAAGTACCCCGACAACCGCCAGGTAATCATCGACTCAAAGGTTTCACTCACAGCCTATGCCAATTATGTAAACAGCTCTGAACGTAGCGAACAGGAACAATACCTGAAAGCTCATTTATCCTCTGTAAAAGCTCATATCGATGAACTAAGTCAGAAAGATTACTCCAAATATAATATCTCCTCGCTCGATTTTGTAATGATGTTCATTCCTAACGAGCCTGCCTATGTACTGGCCCTGCAAACAGATCCGAATCTCTGGAACTATGCCTACAAGAAAAAGGTTGTCCTGATGAGTCCTACCAACTTGATAGCAGCACTCAGGCTGGCACTCGATCTGTGGAAACGAGAATATCAGGAAAAAAACACCCGAGAAATAGTAAAAAGAGGTACTGCCTTATACGAAAAATTAGCAAGTTTTACCGAAACATTCGAACGTATAGGTGAAACTTTAAAGACTGCTTCAGCAGCTTACGATACTGCACTCGGACAATTATCGGCAGGAAAAGGAAATGTTATCCGCCAGGCAGAAATGCTGAAAGAACTGGGAATTACCCCTAAAAAGAAACTATCTTCACGCCTGATCAGTCAGGATGAAGATAGGGATGAAAACGAATAGCCTATAATAAAAAAGAATCCGGAACCGAGCATCAGCAACCGGTTCCGGATAAAAAGCAGAAGTTCGTATGCCTCTTGGCAAGACTTGATATTATAGTGTCCAACCAGAAGTCCAGTCGTCACCGCTCTTTACAGCACCTTTATAGTCGGTTTTAGTAAAGAAGCTGTCTGCAGACAAATCTTTTCCTCCGTCAAGAGTACCTACATATTTGCCTGTCCATGAGAATTCCTGATTTGTCAGATTGCCAGTAGCCTGAGCAAAGTCTGCATTTGTATAGATTCCCTGCTTAGATGACAATTCACCACTGATAGCAACATACTCCAGTTTTGAAGTACCACCTTTTAAAGCATTCTCTGTTTCATTTGTTTCCACTGTCAGCGGTTTGCCTTTGCCTGTTATGATTGTATTGTAAAGTTCTACCTGAGTACCGGCACGCAAGCGTACTCCCTGAGCATCTCCACCGTTTCCAATTAAAGTAGCATTGGCAATTGTCGGATGTGCAACCGGAGTTGCCGCATTGTTAGTACCATTATTGTCACATTCCATCAGACAGTCGCAAGCATATCCCAGTGAAGATTCACCTTCCTGATAAGCAACCAGGAACTGTGCTTTCCCGTTCCATCCTTCAGTCCAGTCGAAAGAGTCGTCACTACAGCTTGTCACAACCATATATTTTACATTGACAGAACCTCCAAAGAATTCAAATCCATCGTCCGATCCCTGATAAGCCTGCAAATGTTCTACAGTAGTTCCATTACCAACACCATAGAAAGAAACTCCGTTTGCTTCATGTTCTTCATCAAAAGCATATCCGGTATATTCCAAACGGATATATTTCAATGTACCAGAGTTGTCAGCATCATCGTTTCCTCCATAAGGTGCATTACCTATTTCTGATTTTCCCGATCCATTATTTGTATGAGCATAACCGCAGATATGCAAACCTCCCCAAGCTCCTGCTTCTTTCTTTTCAGAAGTCATAACAATAGGCTGTGCAGCTGTACCCTGCGCATCAATCTTAGCTCCCTGTTCGATAAGAATATAATCTACTGTTTCATCATGTTGTGCAACGATAGTAACTCCCGGCTGAATAGTAAGAGTTGCTCCCGATTTTACATGCACACCTCCGTTGAGTGTATAAGTTTTTCCAGTTTCCAACGTTACATTTTCGGTAATATCACTGTCAAGAACATAGGTATCTTCACCTCCATCACCCGGATTATTGACAGGATCTTCATCACTACTGCAAGAGGTTGCAAAAAGAGAAACACCTGCTATCAATGCCATTGTTGCAAACTTCCAATTCTTTTTCATACTCAAAATGTTTTGTTTAAGTTAGTTGTTTAGAATTTATTTCGATTATAAGTTATATGTCACACCGATTTCAAAACTACTTCCACGTTTGAAACGCTCAACTTCGACCTTTTCTCCTGTAGAAGGAACTTCCTGCTTGAAGATAACAGGCTGGTTGAGCAAGTCGTTTATCTGTAGTTTTAATGAAACCTTTTCATTGAATTTAAAGCTACCCACAAAATTCATAGTATGTACCGGCTGCTGCTTGACATCTCCCAGTCCGGAAATACCGACCGACTGAATACGAGGACCTTGCAGGTTATAGACCAAAGCTGCACTCAACTGTTTCACATCATCCAGACGCGGAGTATAAGTGATATCAGCATTCACCAGATAAGGAGATGCTCCTTGCAAAGCACGCTGAGTATTGGTATACGCTCCTCCTTCGGGAAGCTTTACGTCAGTATACATAAACGAAGCATTGGCTCCCAAACGTAAATCACGTATCAGTTCTTTACGGAATTCAACCTCCAGACCGGCAGCCATACCATTATTGGCATTCTGGAACGAATGGATAGTAGCTCCTCCCGACAATTGCTGGATCTGCTCAATAGGGTCTTCCAAATGTTTATAATAAGCTGTTGCCGAGAACATGTCACCATTTTCTCCAAAGAACTCATAACGCAAATCAAGGTTATAGTTATAACCGTTCTTCAAATCTGCATTACCTCGGATCTGTGCCGAACCATACGATTCCTGATAAAGGAAAGGAGCCATTTCGATAAATGAAGGACGCGTCACTGTACGCGAGAATGAAAAACGAAGACTGTTTCTTTTATCCAGCTGATAACGTAAGTTCATGGCAGGAAACAAATCGTTACTGTTTAAGTCACGGCGCTGTAACTTTCCTCCGTCTTCTGCATAATTCACCCACTGCTTACTGCTTTCATAGCGTACTCCCACATTCACCAATAGAGCTTCTACCGGATAAATATCAGCTAAAATATATCCTGCATAAATTTTATTTCCAGCTGTATAACTGTCTTTGGGCTGCTGAGAGCGTGAGATGGAAACAAGTCCACTTTCTATAGCTTCCTGATTCAGGAAACCGGAAGGTGTATAAATATCCTCTTCACCTCCAATCACCGGATTCAACTTATTCAAATTATAGTAAAAGCGAGTTGAGCTATAGTCGCGTGTCTTGTCCTTGTAAGTAAATCCAGCCTGCAACTTGTTCTGGTTTCCAAATTTATAGTCACCCGACAGATTGCCTACCCATTCTTTTTCATCAAGTACACCAAAATAACGCATGGTTTCCTGACGGTTCAGCTTAAACAAATTGATTTCACTACCTTCTCTGATAAACATAATCTGCCGGCGGTCGGGTTCATCACTCGAAGTCTTGCTATACGAACCACTCCAGTTCATACTCCATTTGTCACCGAAAAAGTGTTTTCCACCCAACTGATGGTTTTGCAGTGTATAGACATGCGTTACGTTATTGCTACCAATCAAGTTATGATCTTCATAATCATATCCTTCACGAAGCATGTAATTGTCTATAGCATTGCGGGCATAGAAAAAAGTATAATTCAACTGGTCTTGCTTACGGAAACTATATCCCAGACTACCTAATCCGGCAATCTTCAGTTCACTGGAATAACTGTCATAACTGAAATCATTCAATGTGGTTCCGGTAGCCTCCAGCGTACGTACACTGGCATCAAGCATCGTTTGCTGTTCATTGCTTACCCCCATTGAAGCCAGCAAGCTAAGAGTATTCCCGTTTATATCAAAATTCTTTCCAAACCCTACGTTTCCACCAAATTCAGGTAAAGACTTACTGCGAGATACATCAAAACTGGTATTGAACAACTGGTTTTTTCCGGCATATTCCTCAAAATCCACTAGCGACATATCACGTAACTTATTGTCAAGTGACGGAGTTTTAAACAAAGTTCCATCACGATCCATCTGATAAGTATCTTTTCCTAAAGTATTGAACTTGCCCCCGGTATTAAACGAAAGGCTGAAAAAATCTTCACCAGTCTGCTCTTTTGTACCTATGTCGATATGTGCACCTGAATAATCAGCAAACGAATTGGCCTCATAGACTTTACTTACGGTAATATTCTTCACGGTAGAAGACGGGAACAAGTCAAGCGGTATCAACTTATGGTCAGGATTGGGAGAAGCAATAGGCAACCCGTTCAATGTCGTCGTGCTGTAACGGTCACCCAGTCCGCGTACAATGATTTGTCCAGCCGAAGCAACCGACACACCGGTAATCTTCTTTACGCCTTCTTCTACATTGGAAATTCCCTTTGTACTCATTTCCTTCGCCCCGATATTTTCGATAGCTACACTCGACTTCTGACGCTCCATCATCAACGAACGTTCATTCTCCAGATTCTTCCTGGCTACCACCGTAACCTCATCAAGCTGCTGATTATCGGAAGCAAGTGCTATAACCAGGTCATCCTTCTGTCCTTTTTCTACAACAATTTCCTGCGTCTTATAAGAAACATACTGTACAATCAGCGTACATGTTTTACCTTTTATATCTTTAATTTCGAACCGTCCGTCGATATCAGTAATAACTCCTGTCGTGGTTCCACCTACTTGAACAGTTGCTCCGATAAGCGGCTCTTTCGTTGAGTTATCAACAACCACACCTTTTAAAGTAAAAGCCTGGGCACTGACACTTAGAATCATCGCCGAAGCTGTAAGAAACATCTTGTTAGTTTTAATCATCCTTCGCTACTAATTTTTTCTGATGCAAAAATAGAGCGGTGATATTTCGTGCCGATTGCATCCTTTTGATGATTTACTTACAAGCCAATTACGTTTGTATTACTGAAAT
>ENA-OQHF01001339-OQHF01001339.1-human-gut-metagenome-genome-assembly--contig:-NODE-1339-length-13761-cov-2.661215_pt1 | contig 13761 bp, 17 predicted proteins | sample MGYA00242559_ERZ504709 | MGnify/ENA primary metagenome ERZ504709 (study PRJEB26092, sample SAMD00036203) | human gut metagenome | host: Homo sapiens | study: EMG produced TPA metagenomics assembly of... | reverse complement strand
AATAAAAAATTATTGACAATGATATAATAGTTAATGTATTATATGAGTATAAAAGCAAATATGGAGGTCGAATATGGAACCGAAGGATTATATTGTATCAAGAATTGAAGGGGAATATGCGTACCTAAAGCGTACGGATATTGAAAGTGAGGAAGAATTATTCATAGCAATGGCACTGTTGCCGTTGGGGTGTAGACATCGGCACAAAGCTACATTATGAATGTATGGAATATTCAATAATATAAGGAGACAGTATATGCGAGTAATATTATTTATATTGGGATTGCTTTTTTCGGCAGACGGACTTTATTTTGCGTCAACCACATCAATGGGCGTGGGTGAGGCATTTACCGTTGCAATAGGTATTATGTTTATATTATGGAGTACGTTTTACGATGCGTTCAAAACAAAAGGCTTTTTGAAGTTTATAAAAGGTCTGTTTACGTTCGGAATGATTGTACTTGTGATTTATTCGGGGATTATATGTGTTGTCGGAAAAAGTGACAATGCGACATACAGAGAAGATTATATAATCGTGCTTGGTGCGGGACTGAAAGGAGATACACCGTCTTTGGCACTTGAAAGACGACTTGAAAAAGCGGCTGAATATATGAACAAAAACGGAAATGCAATAGCAATAGTCAGCGGCGGACAGGGCAAAGGCGAAACAATTTCAGAGGCACAGGCAATGGAAAACTACCTTTTAAATCACGGAATAAGAGAAGACAGAATTATAAAAGAGGACAACTCCACAAGCACATATGAAAATTTTGAATATTCAAAGTTGATAATGGACGAGGGACAAGCCGTATTTGTAACAAACGAATTTCACGTTTTACGTTCGGAATTGATGGCAAAAATAAACGGCATAGACGCAACACATATAGGTGCGTCTACACCGATACCGCTTTTGCCTGTATCTTGCGTGCGTGAATTTATTGCACAGATAGCGGCTGTTCGTTATTATTTTTAGCTTTTTCACGTTCTTCGGCTTCAAGCTTTGAATAAATACAACCGCAGTAATTCTGACGATAAAGACCGTATATTTCCGAAAGTTCACACGAACGTTTATAACCGTTTTTCTTTTTGAAATCGGAGCATAGATATTTAACACTGTAGCTTTCTTCAAGTTCAAGACCGATTTGGTTAAGCGCTTGAGCATTTTTATGCGGACTTATCGAAAGCGTGGTAGTGAAGTAATCAAAACCGTCCTTTTGGGCGGTTTTTGCTGTTTCTTCAAGACGAAGTCGGTAACATTTAAAGCAACGCTCACCGCCTTCTTTGAGATTTTCAAGCCCTTTTGCAATCGAATAAAATTTTTCACAGTCATATTTGCCCTCGATAAACTTTACTTTTCTTTTTAAAGGCATTTCGTTTATAAGACGCTTTTTGCTCGCTGACACGCTTATAAAATTCTTCTTCGGGTGAAATATTCGGATTGTAATAGAAAATAGTTATATCAAAATATTCCGACAAATATTCAAGTACATAGCTTGAACAAGGCGCACAAGCAGCTGTGCAGAAGAAGTGACGGAACGGTATTGTTTTTTGAATTTCGTCAATCGTTTTGTTTAGAATTATTTGATAATTTTCTTTCATTGATTTTCTCCCATATTTTATTGACTAAGAAGTTTGACAAGAACGCGAGCAATATTCCGAACAACGCACCGCAAATAACGTCGGACGGAAAATGTACATACAGATACAGCCTTGTAAAGCATATCAAAGCCGCAAGAATAATTGCCGGTATACCTAATTTTTTGCTGTACAGCAAAATAACCGTTGCGGCGGAAAATGAAGATATTGCGTGACCGGACGGAAACGAAAATCTTCCCGACGGCGCGCCTATCAGCAGATTTTCAACTGTAAGCAACGCTCCTTCGGTGTTATATGGACGTTCACGTGCAATTACATTTTTAAGCCCCATTGTAGAAAGGAATAATCCCAAAAGCAGTGAAACTATTATTATAATACCTGTTTTTCGTGATTTTTTGAAACAAAAGCATTATAAGTGCAGTTACAGCCCATACAATGCCGCCGCTGCCTAAAAACGTTATAAGTGGCATAATCGTATCAAGAAACGGATTGCGTATGCTTTGAATTGCGTTTAAAATATTAAAATCAATCTGCGTTATAAAGTCTGTCATAATTACGTCATTCTTTCGATATGTTAATGTTTATTTCGTGTCCATAATAACACATTCACGAAAAAAAGTAAAGTAAGAACATAAAAACCTCATTACTTTAAAGAGAAAGTTGCAAAAGGGAAGAAAGTGTAGTATAATCATATCAGACTGTAGACAAAACCGCTATGGTTTTGTCTACTTTGTTTTGGGGAGTTTGAGGTGTTAACCTCAAGTATTAATCATTTCTGGCGACATGCGCGGCAGAAATGGTTTAAAATCTAAAGTTTCGACTTTGGAGGAACTTTATGATTTTTTCTCTGAAAATACTCAAAAAATTACATCGTAAGATGTGATTTTTGGAGCTGTCGACATTTTGTCGACAGGCTCATATATTATATGATTTGAAAGGAATAACTGTAATGAGAAAACTTCTTGCGATATGGCTCGGAAAGCTCCTTACCATAGTCGGAAAAATATTAGGTAAAAAATCATCTTCTTCACCGGGTGCGTATGCGCTTAAAATATGTCCCGACCTTGTAAAAGGCTTGGAGAAATGCGTGTCAAAGGGGATAATTGTAACTTGCGGCACAAACGGAAAAACAACGACAAACAATCTTATGGCGTCGGCACTTGAGGCAAAGGGATATAAGGTTATTTGCAATAAGCTCGGTGCGAATATGCTTAGCGGCATTGCAACCACCGTTTTACAGGAAATGAGTATATTCGGCAAATTAAAAGCGGACTATGCGTGTCTTGAAATTGACGAGGCGTACACACCGATAGTGTTTGACTATGTAAAGCCCGATGTTATGGTTATCACAAACTTATTCCGTGACCAGCTTGACAGATACAGGCGAAATTGACATTACTTCGGATATTATCAAGCGTGCAATAAAAAAAGTGCCGATTTAAAACTTGTTTAAACGGTGACGATCCGCTGTGCGTTCAAGTTCGGCAGAGAGGAAAACGCCAAGGCATATTATTACGGAATATCCGAAAAGGTACTTCCTCAGCTTGACGATACAAAGGAATGGACGTTTCTGTCCTGTATGCGGTGAGGAACAGAAGTACAATTACTATCATTACAGTCAGCTCGGCGATTTTTATTGCCCGTCGTGCGGTTTCAAGCGACCTGAGATTGATTTTGAAGTCAAGAATGTATCGCTCGACACACCGATGAAGTTTACGATAAACAATCAGCCTATGGTGATAAATTACAAAGGTTTTTACAATATATATAACCTTATTGCCGTATACGGTGCACTAAATGTTTTTGGGAGAAAAAACGGACGATTTCGCAAAACTTTTGACGGGCTACAAACCGCAAATCGGCAGAATGCAGGAATACAAATTCAACAAGCCTGTTATACTAAGCCTTTCAAAAAATCCCGCAGGATTTAACCAAGCCATTGCAACGGTAAATACGGACAAGCGTAAGAAAGACGTTATAATCGCAATCAATGACAAGGCTAATGACGGTCGTGACGTGTCGTGGCTGTGGGACGTGGACTTTGATAAAATTGCGGACGAAAATCTGAACACGCTTACAACAACAGGTATCAGAGTTTACGATATAAGTCTTAGATTTAAGTATTCGGATATAAAGGTTGACCGTATGACGCAGGATATGGCGGACGCAATTACAAAATGTCTTGAAACGGACAGCGAAGTTGTCTATGTACTTGTGAATTATACCGCACTTTATTCGACAGAGGCGGTACTTAAAAAGCTCGGAGGTGAGGCATAATGAAAATCAAAATACTTCATCTTTATCCCGACCTTTTGAATTTATACGGTGACAGAGGAAATATCGAATGTATGCGAAAACGACTTATGTGGCGCGGTATTGACGCGGAGGTTGTGACATACACCTGTGAGGACAACGGATTTGATTTGTCGGACGTTGATATTGTATTCATAGGCGGCGGCTCGGACAGAGAACAGAAAATTGTTTGCCACAGACTTTTGGAACACAAGGACGAAATAAGAAATTATGTTGAAGATAACGGTGTACTTGTCGCAGTGTGCGGCGGTTATCAGCTTTTGGGTAAGTATTACAAGCTTGAAAACGAAACAATCGAAAGGGCTTGATATACTTAATATTTACACCGAACAAGGAAAAAAACGTCTTATCGGAAATATCGTACTTGAAAATGACTTTCTAAATCAAAAAATTGTCGGTTTTGAAAATCACGGCGGAAGAACTTACATCGGTAATCACACACCGCTCGGCAGAGTTGTTTACGGTTACGGAAACGATGAAAAATCCGGTGTTGAGGGTGTTGTGTATAAAAACGTTGTCGCAACATATTTGCACGGACCGCTTTTGCCTAAAAACCCTGCACTTTGCGATTACATTCTGACAAACGCAATAAAGAGAAAAAATCCCGACTTCAAAGGTCTTGGCGGCTTGGAGGACACTCTTGAAGATATGGCAAACCAATATATTGTAAATAGGTTTAAAAAGTAAACATTTTTTTAACAATGGTGCATATGTATTGACTTTTTTACTGTGCAGTCATAAAATTAAATGGTATTGTAGAAACAATACCATTTTTTAAGGATTGAATTCGGTATGGAAACTAAATTAACAAGAAATATACAACCGAATAATAAAAGTCCGTTTTCGTGGCTCAGCAAGATATTTAAAGGTATTAAAACATGCTGGGATGCGGTAGGCGGAGTGTTTAAGAAGTTTTGGAAATTTTTGTGCAAGAGCAAAAAGTTTTCAAATTTTGCATACGTTAAATTTCCGAAATTCAGAAAGACAATTTGGGAGTATGCAAAGGCACACAGGCTGAAGGCATTGATTTCAGTTGCTGTCGGAGTGGCGGTACTCGGTGTGCTTTTTGGGCGTTATGATAAAAAATTCCGTAAATTCCGACTATCTTCAAGAGGGTGACGATTCTGTCGGATATGCGATGGTTTTGCAGAATTATTACACGTTCGACCACAGCGACAAAACCAACGTTGCGATAAAATTAAGCTGGGACGACGGTGCTGTTGACCTAAACGGCGGTACGGCAGAGGCAAAAATAAAAGCAAAGGTTTATCCGATAAATTTACCCGATAAAAAAATTGCTTGGAAATCGTCTGATGACAATATCGCAAAGATTGACAGCGGCGGTAATATAACGGCACAAAATCCTGGTAAAGCGACATTGACGGCAATGTTGTACAGTCAAAAAAAGAGTGCAACTGCCACTTTGTCGGTAAGACAGCCTGTAACGGGTATATTTATGCCGACAAGCACAATAACGCTTTACACGGGCGGTGAGGGCAGACTTTTACAGACAGAAATATTCCCGAAAAACGCAACGAACCAAAACATAACATGGAAATCTAAAAATACAAAGATTGCACGTGTGGACGAAAACGGCAGAGTAAAGCCTGTCGGCGTCGGTATGACGGAGATAACGGCAACAACGGAGGACGGAGGCTTTGAGGCGAAGTGCTTTGTAAATGTCGTAAATTCATACGTTGACGTACAGACTTTATCCGTAAAAAATACTGACGCAATGACGATAAAAGTCGGCGACAGTGTTAACGCGATAGTAACCGTTTCCCCGTCAAACGCACGAAACAAAACGCTTAAATGGTCGAGTGACGATACAAAGACAGCGACAGTAAGTCAAACGGGCAGAATACGCGGCGTCAGCGTTGGTACGGCGAATATAACGGTTGAAACGACTAACGGAAAGAAACAGACATTTACCGTAAATGTAACCGAATCGGACACAAAAGACCCATTCAATTTGAATGATGAAGTTTCTGATTTGGATACGGAGGGAACTGTAATATACACGTCATATGACATATCATTCCCACAGATTATAAGAATACAGATGGGCTTGAACCCACCGCCGAAAATTTGGAGAAACGGCGGAATGTCATATGCGACAGAGTCCGAAACAGCGGAATATATGAATCCGAACAGTTTCTATACGGACGCATATAAATATCAGTTCCTTGACCTTTCAAAACCGAATAATGTCAGCGAAGAAACGCTTAATAATTATCTTGCCGATAAGGGTGTAATGAAAGGAATGGGAGCGGCATTCATCGAGGCGGCTAAAGAATATAACGTCAGCGAAGTTTACCTTGTGCACATGCTTGCCTTGAGTCCGGAAACGGTACTTCACACCTTGCAACAGGTGTTGAGGTCAACGGCACAACCGTTTATAACTTGTTCGGTATCGGTGCGGTGGACAAATCGCCGATTGACGCCGGTGCGGAATATGCGTATAAGCAAGGCTGGACGAGTGTAGAAAAGGCAATCGAGGGCGGCGCAAAGTGGATAAGCGAAAATTATATCAATAATTCCAAATACGGGCAGAATACTTTGTATAAAATGAGATGGAACCCTGAAAAACCTGCTGAACACCAATACGCAACCGATATTGCGTGGGCGTCAAAACAGGCAAAGAGTATGAGCAGTATGTTCGAGGCATTCCCGACGGCAAAGTATAAATTTGAAATTCCGAGATACAGCGGACAGGAAAAATTAGAAGTTAAGTAAAATAAAAAAACAGTCACTTCAAAGTGACTTGTTTTTTGTTGTTTGTGATTAATTGTAGATTACGATAAGTTTTGCAGTACCCTTTGATGAGCATACAAGAACTTTTGAACAATCTTCACCATAGTTTTTAGCGTCTTTCAAATCGTTGATTGAAAGGTCTGTTGTTGTGTTATCGACATATCTGCTGATTTCATCTCTGTCTTCGTCCATACGAACGATCTTTGTTGACGCGTTGATTGTGATTTCTTCGTAATCGCTGTCGTCAAGAGTATATGTACCGTCAACGTTTTCAAAACCTGTCTTTGTTACATAAATCTTCTTTTCGTCAGTAAGAACTTGGCTGATGTTGTACATACAAGCTCTTGAGTAAGGAACTGTACCTGTTGATGTGCTGTTGTAAACTTCGTCTTCGTCAGTACCGTTCTTTTTAAATCTGTAATCGAATTTATATTTTTGATAATTATTATCTTCTGTAGGGTCTTGTTCTTCTTCCCAATTGAACTTTTTGCCGTCATATGTCTTACCATCAAGAACTTCTGCAATGTCTGCGAACTTAATGTTGTTTATACGTCCTTGTATAAGTTGATCGCTGTCATAAGCGAATTGGATAACGTCACCGACTTGCACGTCTGCAAATTCTGTACGGTCATAAGTTGTCCAGGCTTTTTCTGTGTTTGAACCTGCGAATACGTTGAATTGAAGAACTGAATCATCTTTTACTTCATTATATACGCTTTCAGGTAAAGTAGAAACGATTGAGAAGTTTGTATCTTTCTTAACTGATGTAAGTGTACCGTCATTTCCGTAAAGTACCAAAAGTCCGGCAACCTTTGATGAACTGATGTCGTATGCTTCTACATAGTATGTATCACCTGTTGTAAAAGCTGATGACGCGGTCTTTTTAGCATATTTTTCTCTTTGTGTTCTGTCTGCCGGAACATAAAGAACAACTGTTGAAGAGTTGATTGAAAATGCTGTTTTGCCGTTAAGCGAGAAACTGTTTGATGAATAAGTATACTTATCGGCAGCTTTGCACTTTGCGATTTGTTCTTTGTCGTCATTTTGAGTTTGAAGTTCATCAGATGTAAGAGCAACGATTTGTGTAACTTCACCGTTTGTTATTGTAACTCTTGCCGGTTGTGAGAAACCTGTAAGTGTAGGAGTTTTTCCTGCGCCGTAAATATGATCTGCCAATTCTGTATCATCGTTTGTATAATCGGCCGATGCTTTTAGTTTGTCGATTATAAGTTCACTCTTGATTGATGCACCGTTGAACTTAACTTTATCCTTTACAGGATATGACGACGCACTGCTTGCCGAAACAGTCGGTGCATATGCAGTAATGTAAATCTTACCGCCTTCGTCACGGTCGATAAATGCGTTTGTGATGTAAGCGTAAGGAATTACGGCAGTCTGTTCAAGTGTTCCGAAAACGGCTGTGTTAAATGCGTCAAGATAGAATGTACCCGAAACGCCTGTTTTAAGAGTTTTGCCGTCTTTGTCGTTTATGTATGCCTCACACTTGCTGCCGATTTTATATGATTTACCGCCGATTGTCATTTTATCGCCGTTTGAACCGATTGAAGTGATTGAACCCTTAACAGGATTGTTTGTAACAAGAAGTGTGTAGTACGAACCGTCAAGGCTCTTTGTATAAAGAATTACATCGTTTGCGGAAATTGATGTAACAGGAATTTCCGAACCGTTCTTTGTGATTGTGTATGTATAATCAGACGCTTGAGGGTCAAGGATTAAGTAGTTACCCGTTACGAGCTTGTCTGTTATACGGTAATCTGTTGTTGTAGGAGTGGCATAAGCAACTATTGTGTCATAGTTGTTTATTTGGATCATATCTATTGTGCCGTCGTCACCGCTGTCTGTAAGTTTAACGTCACCGTAGATTGTGTAGTCTGTGTCAGGAGTAAGCCATTGTTCAAGTGCCTCTTCGCGTGAGAATGTTTCTTCCTGCTTTGTTGTCGGATTTGTAAGAGTTACGGTTTCGTTCTTTTCAACAAGTTTGCCGTTGTATCTTACTGTAAGTTCATCTTCTTTTATTTTTACAGTCTTTAGCTTTGATGATGAATCATAGTATTTAAGTGAGTTGCCGGAAAAACTGTTTAAATCTTCATAATCTAATTTGATTTCAGAATTTTTTGTTGTTTCGTCGTCAATGATGATAAGCTTTCTGTCGTCCTTGTCTGTCAACTGTTCATAGTAAACGGTGATAGTATTGCCAAGATATTTACTTATATCTGTAACGTTTGAAGTGAATTCCGAGAAGTCGATTTTTACAAGATCACTGCTGTCGTTCGGCAAGATAGCCATTTCACTTTCGTTAAGATCTTGCTTGCAGTCCTCTGTCAGGTAATCTTCAACACCTACAAGAGTACCTTTTAGCTTTTTAACTTTTAGGTAGTCCTGCATAAGAGTTTTCTCTGTTGCAACCCAGTTGTAACCGTTGTTTTCGTATATAGGTATTTCAAGTGCGTTGTAAAGTACCTGTGCAATCATACCTCTTGTTGCACCTTCACTGTAACCTGTTGAATTGACTTTCTTTGTAAGGTCAAGAGTGTTTGCCTGCTTAATGAAACCTTCCGGCCATTCGCCGAGATTTTCGGCAAACTGAACATAACCTAATGTACAAACTACCATTTTAAGAGCTTGTTCATAAGTTACAGGAGCGTCCGGAGCAAAAGTACCGTCGCCCATACCTGCAATTATACCAAGGTTGTAGGCAGTTTGAATATAGTTCTTTGCCCAGTGTGAAGCGTCAACATCAGTAAAGTCTGATGAGTCGTATGCAAGGTCTTTGTAGCCAAGTATAAATACGATAAGCTTTGTGAATTCGGCTCTTGTGATTTGACCGTCAGGCTTGAAAGTACCGTCTTCGTATCCGTCAATAACTTTAAGCTTTGTTAAAGTTGTAATAGCGTCTTTGTAAGTATTATCGTCACCTACATCGCTGAATGCGGCAAAAACCGATGTCTGACAGATGACGGAAAGTGTCATAATAAGTGATGTCAGAATTGCTGTTATTTTTTTCATGAGTTATTCATCCTTTCGTTTTGAATTTAATGTAGTAATATTCAGATACTGATATTTTATCATTCTTTTATATATAAGTCAATTAAAATAATATATTTCTGAATTGTGAATTTTAATAAAATTGTGTAAAAAAATTTATTTAACATTGCAATAATAAGAGGAAAGTGCTACAATATCTATTGACTGACAATTTTTAATATTAGTTATATATAAATATGAAGAAAAACGTGGAGGAACATTTATGGATAATAAAAAGAAAAACCGTTCGCCGCTGAAAAATCCGTTATTGATATTTTTGGTGATTTCGGTTATTGCGACAGTTATTTTAAATATGGTAATGCTGTCGTTGCAGACACCGAAGAAACAGGAAATATCGTACAGTGAATTTTTGACTATGCTTGATGAAAATAAAGTTGACGAGGTTATTTTGCAGTCGGAGCAGATTGTCATATATGAAAAGTATGACGAATCACAGCCGATAACAACGCCTAAAACAACCGAGTTTATGAAGATGATGGGCATAGATACAGACGCGGTTATAGAACAGGCAAAGGAAAACAGCAGAAATGTGTATTATACGGGATATATCCCTGACGACAGACTTCTTGCGGATTTGGACAGTCACGGCGTGAAGTATTCTACGCCGATACAACATAACAGTCCCGTGCTTGATTTCTTCCTTACATGGATATTGCCGTTGGTAGTTATTTATTTACTGTTCTTTATTTTGACACGTTCAATGTCGAAGAAAATCGGCGGTGGCGGCGGAATTATGGGAATAGGTCAGTCCAATGCAAAGATGTATAACGTAGAAAATGCGACAGGCGTAACGTTTGCGGACGTTGCCGGTCAGGAAGAGGCTAAAGAATCGCTTGACGAAATAGTCGATTATCTTCATAATCCGTCAAAATATCTTGCAATCGGTGCAAAACAGCCTAAGGGTGCGCTTTTGGTTGGACCGCCGGGAACAGGTAAAACACTTCTTGCAAAGGCGGTTGCCGGTGAGGCGAAAGTGCCGTTTTTCTCGCTTTCCGGTTCGGAATTTGTGGAAATGTTTGTCGGCGTCGGTGCGTCGAGAGTTCGTGACTTGTTTAAGCAAGCGTCGGCAAAAGCACCTTGTATTATATTTATAGACGAAATTGATGCAATCGGTAAATCAAGAGATAATCAGATTAGTTCAAATGATGAACGTGAACAAACTTTAAATCAGCTGTTAAGCGAGATGGACGGATTTGATTCGTCAAAAGGACTTGTTATTTTGGCGGCAACCAACCGTCCGGAAGTGCTTGATAAGGCACTTTTAAGACCGGGTAGATTTGACAGAAGAATTATTGTTGAAAGCCTGATTAAAGGGCAGAGAGAATATTTGCGTGTGCATATCAATGCACGTTAAAACAGAGCCTGACATTAATCTTCACGAAATGGCACTTGCAACAAGCGGATGCGGCAGGTGCAGACCTTGCGAATATGGTAAATGAGGCGGCTTTAAGGGCGGTAAGATGTAACAGAAAGACCGTAAGTCAAGAAGATCTTATGGAGGCTGTTGAAGTCATAATCGCCGGTAAAGAAAAGAAAGACAGAATTTTGTCCGAAAAGGAAAAGAGAATCGTTTCGTTCCACGAAGTCGGTCACGCACTTGCAACGGCGGTACAGAAACATACTCAGCCTGTTCACAAAATCACAATCGTTCCGAGAACTATGGGTTCACTTGGTTATACAATGCAAATGCCTGAAGAGGAAGAACGTTATTTAATGTCAAAAGATGAAATAGTTGACCAGATTACAGTGTTCCTTGCAGGTCGCGCGGCGGAAGAACTTGTATTCAACGTGCAGACAACAGGCGCGTCAAACGATATTGAACGTGCAACGTCACTTGCGAGAAATATGATTACTCAGTACGGTATGTCGGAAAAATTCGGTATGGCCGGACTTGAAAGCATACAGAATAAATATCTTGACGGCAGAAATGTTTCAAACTGTTCGGAGGAAACAAAGACAGATATTGATAAGGAAGTTGTACGTGTATTGAAAGAGTGTCACGAAAAGGCATTTAATATATTGAAAGAAAATCGTGACGCACTTGATGAAATCGCAGAATTTCTTATCAATAAGGAAACTATTACGGGCGATCAGTTTATGGAGATATTCAACCGTGTAAAAAGCGGCAGGGGAAATTCCGAAAACGATGCAGAGGAAAGTGCCGCAGTTAATGAAGAAAATGATAAAGAAGAATAACGGTACGTTCAAAAAGTGCTTTGCTCAAAGGCTTAGGGAACTGAGAAAAGAAAACGCTATAACGCAGGCGGGACTTGCGGAGAGAATGAATGTTTCAAGAACGTGTATCGCAAATTGGGAAAGCGGCGAGCGTATTCCCGAAGTGGCGGCGATAACATATCTTGCCAAACTTTTCAAAGTTCCCGTTGACTACCTTTGCGGCAGAACGGACGAACGGTACAGAGTGAAATTGCTTGATAATATCGACTTCGACTTAACAAAACTAAACGGCAAAGGCATTGAAATGCTTTGCGAATATTACGATTATCTTGTCAGCAGTGAAAAATATAGAGCAAAATAGTAAAAAATGCTTGACATTTGCTAAAAAAAGATATATAATTACAAGGCTTGCGGTAAACGTAAGCAATCCTTGCCCACACGGGGTATGTGTGGGACAAAAGTCCATAAGGAGGTGCAGAAAATGGCTGAAAAAATACTAAACAGCTATGAAACAATTTTTATCATTGACGCAACACTTGATGAGGAAACGGTTACTGCTCTAAAGGATAAGTTTACAACACTTATCGAACAGAACGGTGAACTTGAATCTGTTGACGAATGGGGCAAGAGAAGACTTGCTTACGAAATTAATGATAGAACAGAAGGTTTCTACTATCTTGTAAACTTCAAGGCTGACAGCGAGTTCCCTAAAGAACTTGAAAGACAGTACAAGATTACAGAAGGTATCCTAAGAACTATTGTTATCAGAAAAGACGAAGAATAGTCTTTTGTGAAGAAAGCGGTGTAAGTATGAACAAAGTTATATTAATGGGACGTCTTACACGCGACGTCGAAATGCGTCAGACTCCGAACGGTGTTTCACTTGCGAGATTTTCAATCGCGGTAAACAGACGTTTCGCCGGTAAAGATGCTCAGCAGCAAGCTGATTTCATCAACTGCGTTGCATGGCGTCAGACAGGTGAATTTATCGCAAGATATTTCCAAAAGGGCAGTATGATTGCGGTAGTCGGAAGTATTCAATCGAGAAGTTGGGACGGCAATGACGGTAAAAAGCAGTATGCGACGGAAGTTGTTGTAGACGAGGCTTACTTTACCGGTTCAAGAGCCGAATCAGGTACTCAAGGCGGAGGAAATTATCAGAACCAAGGCTTTAATCAGGGCGGATTTAACGCTCCTCAATCGCAGTCTGCACAAGGCAGTGAACCAAACTTTGGTGATGATTTTGATATGGGCGATTTTTCGGACCTTGACGGTTCGGAAGACGATTTGCCATTCTAACATCCGCGTGATAAAAATTGATAGGAGGAAAATAACATGGCTGAAAGAAATGACAGACCACAGAGAGCAAGAAGACCTAAGAAAAAGGTTTGTATGTTCTGCGTAGATAAGGTTGAGCATATCGATTATAAGGATGCCGCCAAGCTGCGTCGCTTCATCAGCGAGCGCTCCAAGATCCTGCCCCGCCGTACCACCGGTACCTGCGCTATGCATCAGCGTCAGCTGACTGAGGCCATCAAGCGTGCCCGTCAGATCGCTCTGCTGCCCTTCGTTACCGAGTAAGTTGGTCATCAAAAAGAGCCTGCCAGTCGGCAGGCTCTTTTTGTTCCAAAGTCGAAGGCTTGGAACAGAGGGGGATGATCTGGCCCGATGGGAGATCAGGACAGCAGTACCTGAATTTCGGGGAGATTTTGGGCGAAGTGGATGCCCTGCTGGCGCTCCGGGGAGGAGAGCCCGGCGGAGATCATGTGGTCCAGAAGGGCCTTCAGGTGGCAGTAGTAGCCGTCCAGATCGTAGAGGATGCAGGGGGCGGACAGCTGGCCCAGCGATACCTGCGAC
>ENA-OQHF01001338-OQHF01001338.1-human-gut-metagenome-genome-assembly--contig:-NODE-1338-length-13766-cov-3.296429_pt1 | contig 13766 bp, 14 predicted proteins | sample MGYA00242559_ERZ504709 | MGnify/ENA primary metagenome ERZ504709 (study PRJEB26092, sample SAMD00036203) | human gut metagenome | host: Homo sapiens | study: EMG produced TPA metagenomics assembly of... | reverse complement strand
ATAATTATCACAAAATGGTATATGAAATGATTTCTCCATATTTAACATTAGAAGAAAAAATATGGTTAAAAGATATTGTTAAGGGAGGGAACTCTTCGAAATAGAAGAGAGCAAAAAATGAAAAGTAAAAGCAATTAGGATACTGATTGTTGCCATAGGAATTAATACATTTTGTATGGAGATGCCTGTTAGACAGAAAGTTTGTTCAATAAGGCTGACGAGGCTATGTATTATTCTAAAACGCATGGTAAAGGTCAGGCACATATATCACAAAAATAGAGAATATTAAAAAAGTCCTCTGCGTACATTATATAAAGAATGTATGCAGGGGATTTTTTTGAGAGAATATATTGAAGAAAGGGCAATGGAAAGTGCAAGATACATTGTAAAAAATAAGGCTACGGTAAGACAGGCCGCAAAGGTTTTTGGGATAAGTAAAAGTACAGTACATAAAGATGTAACGGAAAGGCTTGAAGTTATTAATCCGGGATTGGCAGGGGAAATAAGAAAAGTGCTAGATGTGAATAAAGCTGAACGGCATTTACGAGGTGGTATGGCGACAAGAGAGAAGTATAGTCATATGAGAAAATAAAAAAGACCTTAGCTTTTGCTAAGGTCATCATTTGCGGGGGACCTAGAGGGAATCTCACCCTCTAGGTTGAGTATGAAAAACTTAAAATACGCCATTATAGGGTATGACGTATACAAACTATGTGCACCACCTAATCGGTAGTACATTGATAATATAATGGGGAAATGTTACGAAAGTATGAATAAAATGTAAAAAAGTAGAAAAATGTAATATTTTATACATAAAAGTTGTAATAATTGTAAAATAACAGAATGTTTAAAATTTGTAGCAAATATTTACTTTTATTTTCTTTTTAAATTGTATATAATGATTACAGTGTCAAGATTTGAAAGCTTTGATATCTAAATTAATATAATAAAAAATAGTTTAGGGAAAAGATTATTACATATACTATAATTACTGTTTGAAAACTTAAAGGAGTAACAAATGTTTAATACAGATATTGGAATAGATTTAGGAACGGCAAGTGTGCTTGTTTTTATAAAAGGAAAAGGTGTGGTTTTAAAGGAACCTTCAGTTGTTGCAGTTGATAGAGATACTGAAAAGATTAAGGCTGTAGGAGAAGAAGCGAGACTTATGATTGGAAGAACGCCTGAAAATATTGTGGCTGTAAGACCACTTAAACAGGGAGTTATTTCAGATTATTCAATTACCGAACAGATGATAAGATATTTTATACAGAAGGCAATCGGAAAGCGCTCATTTAAGAAACCACGTATTTGCGTATGTGTACCTAGTGGTGCAACAGAAGTTGAAATTAAGGCAGTTCAGGATGCAGCTTTTCAGGCTGGCGCAAGAGAGGTCTTTATTGTAGAAGAACCTGTTGCAGCAGCCATTGGTGCAGGAATTGACATAAGTAAGCCTTGTGGAAATATGATAGTTGACATTGGCGGAGGAACTACAGATGTGGCAGTTATTTCTCTTGGAGGAACAGTTGTAAGCACATCTATTAAGGTTGCCGGAGATGATTTTGATGATGCCATTGTAAGATATATGAGAAAGAAACATAATCTTCTTATAGGAGATAGAACTGCCGAGGAGATTAAGATTGGAATAGGAACATGTTTCAATAAATCTGATAATAAGAAGATGGAAGTACGTGGAAGAAATCTTGTAACAGGATTGCCTAAAACTATTGAAATTACTTCAGAAGAGACTGAGGAAGCCCTTAAGGATGTTTCTGCAAGTATAGTTGAAGCAGTTCACAGAGTACTTGAACAGACACCACCGGAATTGGCAGCAGATATTGCAGTGCGTGGTATAGTGTTAACAGGTGGCGGATGTTTGCTTCATGGATTAGATCAGTTAATTGAATCTAAGACCGGTATTAATACTATGACAGCCGAAGATCCAATGACTGTTGTTGCCATTGGAACAGGTCAGTATTTGGATTATATTGATGAAGCGGCAAAAGAAAAGATTAATTAAAAACAACCAATAAATATTTATATAAAATGCTGTCCCAATGTGTATCTTTTAACAGTAGTTAATAGATGCTTAAAAAAGGATGGCATTTTTTATTCCATAAAGATTTGGATATTTTGACATTCAAATCAGGTAAAAGATATATTTAAAAGCAACTAATAAGTATTTGAATGATGCAATTAAAAAAAGAGAGTAACTAGAAGGCAGTTATTAAGGAAAGAGAAAATATACCAGATGAAAACAGTTAGCGGATATGTTGAAAATATAACATTTAGAAATGAAGATAATGGTTTTACTGTGTTAACATTATCCAGTGGAAAAGAAGATGTAACATGTACAGGTAATTTTGGATATATTGGTCAGGGAGAATATGTAGAAATAGAAGGTGAGGAAGTTTTCCATGAGATTTATGGAAAACAAATAAAGGCAACAAACTATAAAATTGTTCCTGCAACAGATGAATTATCGTTAAAAAAATATTTAGGTTCTGGAGCTATAAAGGGTCTTGGCGCAGTGCTTGCAGATAGAATAGTAGACAAGTTTGGTGAGGATACTTTTAGAATTATAGAAGAGGAGCCGGAGCGCCTTGCAGAAATCAGAGGAATTACTACAAGAAAGGCTATGGACATTAGTACTCAGCTTGAAGAAAAAAAGGATATGCGTGATGTTATGATTTTTCTTCAGGGATATGGAATTTCTCCTACATTAAGTACGAAAATATTTAATAATTATGGAACAAGGGTTTATGACATAATTAAAACTAATCCGTATCAGCTTGCAGATGATGTGACAGGTATTGGCTTTAAGACGGCAGATGAAATTGCCAGAAGAGCCGGTGTGGAAGTTAATGCGTCTGTAAGAATAAAAAGTGGAATGTGCTATGCTTTAACAGAAGCGTCTTTATCAGGACATACATATCTTCCTAAGGAAAAAATGGTTGAAACTACTATTAATTTGCTTGGATTAAGGGATCAGTACTTAAATGCTGAAGGAACATACAATATGGAATTGCTTGATAACTGTTTTACGGAACTTGTACTTGAAAAGAAGTTAATTTTAAAAGAAATTGATGACAATCAGGCAGTGTTTTTGTCTACTTTTTATTATACAGAATTAAATATTGCAAGAATGTTGCTTGAATTAAATATTTCAACACCAGAAGATGATTATATTCTTGGGGTGAAAATGGATACAGTTGAGGATATGTCAGGAATTCATTTAGATGACCTTCAAAGACAGGCAGTTGTGGCAACACAGAATAATGGTGTATCTATTATAACCGGTGGCCCGGGAACAGGAAAGACCACAACAATTAATGCTATAATTCAGCTGTTTGAATCTGACGGATTAGAAGTAAGTCTTGCGGCTCCAACGGGACGTGCCGCAAAGCGTATGACTGAGGCTACAGGCCATGAGGCAAAGACTATTCACAGAATGCTTGAAATATCAGGTGGGCAAAGTGATGATCCTGAACTTGATGCGAAGTTTGGAAGAAACGAACAAAATCCATTGGAAACAGATGTTGTTATTGTAGATGAAATGTCTATGGTAGACACTTTTTTGATGCATGCGTTTTTGAAAGCTGTAACTGTTGGAACAAGATTGGTTTTTGTTGGAGACGTTAATCAGCTTGCAAGTGTTGGCCCGGGAAATGTTTTGAAGGATATTATTGAATCTGAATGCTTTAAAGTTGTACGTCTTACAAAAGTTTTCGACAGGCAGGGGAAAGTGGAATAGTAACTAATGCTCATAAGATTAATGAAGGAAAAGAAGTTAAACTTGACAATAGTTTTGGAGATTTTTTATATATAGAAAGAGAAAATGCTCAGATGGCATTAAATGCAACAATAGGTCTGATAAAAACAAAACTTCCAGCATACGTAGGAGCAAATGAAATGGACATACAGGTTCTTACACCTATGCGTAACGGAATTTTAGGCGTCAACTCTCTAAATCCGGGATTACAGATGTATATGAATCCACCTGACAAAAATAAGAACGAAAAAGAGATAGCCGGTGTCGTTTTCCGAGAAGGCGACAAGGTTATGCAGATTAAAAATAATTATCAGCTTGAATGGGAGCAGAGAACAGATAAAGGTTTTCTTGTGGATTCCGGCTCCGGCATTTTTAACGGAGATATGGGAATTATTACAAAAATAAATAATCTTACTAATTATATAGAAGTAAAGTTTGATGATGACAGATATGTTACATATGATTCTAAACAGGCAGAAGAGTTGGAACTGGCTTACGCTGTTACAATTCATAAATCTCAAGGTAGCGAATATCCGGCAGTTGTAATGCCTTTGGTTTCGGGAGCTTCGATGCTTATGACAAGGAATCTTTTGTATACGGGAGTTACAAGAGCAAAGAAATGTGTGTGCATAGTCGGCAGAAAAGAAACTTTTAACGCAATGGTTAAAAATGAAGATCAGCATAAGAGATATTCAGGATTGAAATGGCAACTTATTAATTATTATCAATAAGAAAAGGTGGGGGAATGTTAGGTAGAGTAATTGAATGGATGTATCCAACAGTTTGCCCGGTTTGTCAAAAAGTTCTTGGCAAGGGAAAGATTATATGTGATACATGTAAAGATGAGTTACATATCATTAATGAGCCAAGGTGTGCTAAGTGTGGCAAACCATTAACAGACAGTGGTAAAACATATTGTAATGATTGCAAAAAGATGAAACATTACTATGACAGGGCAAGGTCTGTTTTTGAATACACAGGGGAAATGAAAATTGTTTTATACAGATTTAAATATGGAAATTCCAGGGATTATGGGAAAATTTTTGCAAAAGTGGCAAAAGATGTGTTGGAAAATAAATTGAAAGAATGGAATGTTCAGGCAATAATTCCGGTTCCAATGTATAAAGATAAGGAAATAAAGAGAGGTTATAATCAGGCGGAAGTTTTTGGCAGAGCGCTAAGTAAGGAGACGGGAATTGCTTTAGACGATAAATGTATTATTAGAAAGAAGTCTACGGTTCCCCAGAAAAAGCTTAGCAATGAAATGCGGAAAATTAATTTGCAGAAAGCCTTTGGCGTGGACAGGAAAATATGCTCCGAATATAAAACAGTACTTTTAGTTGATGACATATATACAACAGGTAGTACTTTTGATGCCTGTGCAAAGGTGTTAAAGGTGGCAGGAGTTGAGAAAGTGTATTGTCTTTCCGTGGCAGTTGGAAAGGATGGATAGAATAATAAAAAAGACTATAGTTTAGAAATTAATCCAGCTTCAAAATATAAATCGTAAATATTAATAAAAAAATGTTGACGCATTTGTATTTACGTGTTATATTTATGAGGCGAGCAACTAGGTCTTTTTTTTTTGCAAAAAAATTTAGACTTTAAACATATAAAAAATGCGGAGGTGAAACTCATGAGAACAAGAATTACATTAGAATGTACTGAATGTAAACAGCGTAATTACAATACAACAAAGGATAAGAAGACTCATCCAGACAGAGTTGAAACAAAGAAGTATTGTAAATTCTGCCAGAAACATACATTACACAAAGAAACTAAATAGTTTGAGTTAATGGAGGGTAAGAAAATGGCAGAGGCAACTAAGAAGAAAGAAAGCCGTATTAAAACTTGGTGGACAGGTGTTAAGGCTGAATTTTCAAGAATTATCTGGCCGGATAAAGCAACAATTATTAGACAGACAGTTGTTGTTGTGGTAATCACAATTATCGTAGGCGTTCTTATTTCTCTCATTGATAGTGTTGTACAATTAGGATTAGATGCTATTATTGGAAGATAAGAATTAAAAATATGAGGTGATTAAATGTCAGAAGCAAATTGGTACGTTGTTCATACTTATTCAGGGTATGAGAATAAAGTTAAGACTACTATTGAACAGACAATTGAGAATAGAAAATTGCATGATCAAATATTAGAAGTATCAGTACCTACACAGGAAGTTGTCGAACTTAAAAACGGCGTAAGAAAAGTTTCTGAGAAAAAACTTTTCCCAGGTTATGTGCTTATAAACATGGTTATGAATGATGATACATGGTATGTTGTAAGAAACACAAGAGGTGTTACAGGGTTTGTAGGTCCTGGATCTAAGCCGGTTCCACTTACTGATACAGAAATGCTTTCTCTTGGAATCAAGAATGAAAAAGTTGAAGTTGATTTTAAAGAAGGCGATATGATTGCAGTCATCGGTGGCGTTTGGTCAGGTACAGCAGGCGTGGTTAAACGTATTGATGAGAACAGACAGACAGTCACAATTAATGTTGACATGTTTGGTAGAGAAACTCCTGTAGAATTAAACTTTACAGAAGTTAAAAAGATGAATTAAGATTCACATTGTGAATTTTAATAATGCACATAAGTGCTAATAGAAGAAGGTTTTGCAATGAATAGCAAGGCCGTGGGAGGGATTCCCGCTAATACCACAAATTTAGGAGGTGCCGAAAGATGGCAAAGAAAGTAGAAGGTTACATTAAATTGCAGATCGAAGCTGGCAAAGCAACACCAGCTCCACCAGTTGGTCCAGCACTTGGACAGCATGGATTAAACATCGTTCAGTTCACAAAGGACTTTAACGCAAGAACAGCTGATCAGCCGGGAATGATTATTCCAGTTGTTATCACTGTTTACCAGGACAAGAGTTTTAGTTTCGTAACAAAAACTCCTCCAGCAGCAGTATTATTAAAGAAAGCTTGCAAGATCCAGAAGGGTGCAGGCAATTCATTAAAAGAAACAGTTGCTACAATCTCAAAGGCTGATTTACAGCAGATCGCTGAAACAAAGATGCAGGATTTAAATGCTGCAAGCATTGAAGCTGCTATGAGCATGATCGCAGGAACAGCCAGAAGCATGGGAATTAAGGTTGAAGACTAATTTTAAAATGAATTGAAAAAAGTGGGAGGTATATCCGCTATTACCACTAGGAGGTTTAAATGAAAAGAGGAAAGAAATATACAGAGGCAGCAAAGTTAATCGATAGAGCTGCACAGTATGACACAGAAGAAGCTATTTCTTTAGTAAAGAAAGCAGCAGTTGCAAAATTTGATGAAACAATAGAATGTCACATCAGAACAGGTTGTGATGGACGTCATGCAGATCAGCAGATCCGTGGTGCTGTAGTATTACCTAACGGTACAGGTAAAACTGTTAAAGTTTTAGTTTTCGCTAAAGGTGCTAAGGCTGATGAAGCTCAGGCAGCAGGCGCTGATTTCGTAGGCGGTGAAGAGTTAATACCAAGAATCCAGAATGATGGATGGTTAGACTTCGACGTTGTTGTTGCTACACCAGACATGATGGGTGTTGTTGGTAGACTTGGTCGTGTACTTGGACCTAAGGGCTTAATGCCAAACCCTAAAGCAGGTACAGTTACAATGGACGTAACAAAAGCTATTGATGATATTAAAGCTGGTAAGATTGAATATAGATTAGACAAGGCTAATATCATTCATGTTCCAGTTGGAAAAGCTTCATTTACAGAAGAACAGTTAGTAGAAAACTTCAATGCACTTATGGGTGCTATTAATAAAGCTAAACCAGCTGCAGTTAAGGGTGCTTACTTAAAGAGCGTTACTCTTACATCAACAATGGGACCTGGAGTAAAGGTTAACCCAACTAAGTTAGTAAACGCTAACGCATAATTTAAGGTTGTTACTGAACAATCAGTTGACAATAAAATAAGAATGTGTTATTATGCACAAGTGGTTTAATACCAATTGCCGAAGACAGTAGGTGCCTATGGGGATTTATTCTTTATAAGGGCGTAAACTTAGTACCTACCGAGGAATGAAGTTATAAACATGACTGACAATACCTCTCTGTTTCGGCGGAGAGGTTTTTTATACTATTGTATAATATTCGGCGCAATGTTTGGTTGCAGACCTAAATTTTATAAGGAGGCAAAACAATCATGGCAAAAGTAGAGTTAAAGAAACCTGTCGTTGAAGAGATTTCAGAATTACTCAATGGTGCAGCTACAGCAGTTGTTGTAGATTACCGTGGACTTACTGTTGCAGAAGATACAGAACTTCGTAAGCAGTTAAGAGAAGCTGGTGTTGTATACAAAGTATACAAGAACACTATGATTAATTTTGCAATCAAAGATACTGAATTCGCAGATTTAGCTCAGCATCTTGAAGGACCAACAGCTATTGCAGTATGTAAAGATGATGCTACAGCAGCAGCTAGAGTATTAGCAAAATTCGCTAAGACAGCTGAAGCTTTAGAAATCAAAGGCGGCGTAGTTGACGGAGTTTACTATGATGCAGCAGGAATCGGTCAGATTGCATCTATCCCATCAAGAGAAGTACTTCTCTCAAAATTACTTGGATCTATGCAGTCACCAGTTACAAACTTCGCTCGTGTTATTAAGCAGATTGCTGAAAAGAACGAAGAAGTTGCATAATCAGGCATAATCTGATAATGAATGCTAAGCATTCACATTAAAGATGGATTTAATAACATCGAAACAATTATAAAGAATTATTAATGGAGGAAATTACAATGACAACAGCAGAAATCATTGAAGTAATCAAAGGATTAACAGTTTTAGAATTAAACGATTTAGTAAAATGCATGTGAAGAAGAAATTTGGCGTATCTGCAGCAGCAGGTGTTGTAGTAGCAGCAGCTGGAGCAGAAGGTGGAGCAGCTGAAGAAAAGACAGAATTCGACGTAGAATTAACAGAAGTTGGTGCTAACAAGGTTAAGGTTATCAAGGCTGTTAAGGATGCTACAGGATTAGGATTAAAGGAAGCTAAGGAAGTAGTTGACGGAGCTCCTAAGGTAGTTAAAGAAGGTGCTACAAAGGAAGAAGCAGAAGCATTAAAGGCTCAGTTAGAAGAAGTTGGAGCAGTTGTAACATTAAAATAATCGCGACAAACTTTTCGCAGAGCGTGCGCTCAAACATAAAAAAGAGAGACAGGGTTGTGTTTACACAAAACCTGTCTCTCTTTTTATGTTTGCACGCGTGCTTTCTTCGATACCAAGTTGATAATGCTTAAAAATATAACCCCAATAATCAAACAGAAATATTCAATAAAAAAGTCCTTGACACCAATTGTTACCTATGGTAAAATCCTACTGTTATGCTTAAAAGTAGGCGTAGTGCGCCCTTTTGACAGCAATGAAAGTGCTAAAACAGTACAAAAACTTAATTTTATTAAGCAAAAGTAACTAAAAAAGTAATAAAATAAAGACAAGGAGTGAAATGTCAATGGAGAAAAACAGAATTCGCCCTGTGAAATCAGGAAAAGGCATACGTATGAGTTATTCAAGACAAAAAGAAGTTCTTGGAATGCCTAATCTTATTGAAGTTCAGAGAGATTCATATGAGTGGTTCCTGAGTACAGGTCTTAAGGAAGTATTGGAAGATATATCTCCGATTGAAGATTACGCACAAAACTTAAGCCTTGAGTTTGTTGACTTCAAATTATGCGAAGATGAGAAGAAGTACACAATCGAGGAATGTAAGGAAAGAGATGCAACATATTCTGCACCTTTAAAAGTTAAGGTAAGACTTCATAACAAGGAGACAGGTGAATTTACAGAACACGATATTTTCATGGGTGATTTACCACTTATGACTGCAACAGGTACATTCGTTATCAATGGTGCAGAACGTGTTATCGTAAGCCAGTTGGTTCGTTCACCAGGTATCTACTACGTTATCGGTCATGATAAAGTAGGTAAGGAATTATATACATCACAGGTTATTCCTAACAGAGGTGCATGGCTTGAATACGAAACAGATTCAAATGATATTTTCTATGTTCGTGTAGATAGAACAAGAAAGCTTCCTGTAACAGTTCTTATTAGAGCTTTAGGAATTGGAACAAATGCTGAAATCACTGAATTATTCGGTGAAGAAGAAAACTTACAGCAACATTTGAGAAAGATCCAAGTACAAGCTATGAAGAAGGCCTTTAGAACTTTACAAAAAGATTCGTCCGGGCGAACCTCTTAGCGTTGACAGTGCTGAATCAATCGTTGCAGGTATGTTCTTTGATGCAAGAAGATATGACCTTGCAAGAGTTGGTCGTTATAAATACAACAAGAAATTGGCTTACAAGAACCGTATTAAAGGTTTACCATTAGCTGAAGATGTTGTAGATATGACAACAGGAGAAGTTTTAGCAGAAGCCGGAACTGTTGTAACAGAAGAACTTGCCATTAAGATTCAGAATGCAGCTGTTCCATCAGTAATGATTCAGACAGATATTAAGAATGAAAAAGTTCTTTCAAACCTTGCTGTAGATATTAATGCATATGTTGACTTTGATTGTAAAGAATTGGGAATTAATGAAGAGGTTTATTACCCTGTTCTTGCTGAAATTCTTGCTGAAAATGAAACAGAAGAAGAATTAAAAGATGCAATTAAGAGAAACGTACACGAATTAATTCCAAAGCATATTACTAAGGAAGATATTTTCGCTACAATCAACTATTGTATGAATATTGAATATGGAATCGGTTCAGAAGATGATATTGACCACTTAGGAAACAGACGTATCCGTGCAGTTGGTGAATTACTTCAGAATCAGTATAGAATCGGTCTTTCAAGAATGGAAAGAGTTGTTCGTGAACGTATGACAACTCAGGATCTTGAAGGAGTTTCTCCACAGACATTAATTAATATAAAACCTGTAACTGCAGCTGTTAAGGAATTCTTCGGAAGTTCACAGTTGTCACAGTTTATGGATCAGAATAACCCATTGGGTGAATTAACACATAAGAGACGTTTATCAGCCTTAGGACCAGGTGGTCTTTCAAGAGACCGTGCCGGATTCGAGGTTCGAGATGTTCACTATACACATTACGGAAGAATGTGCCCTGTCGAGACACCTGAAGGTCCTAACATCGGACTTATTAACTCATTTGCATCTTTCGCAAGATTAAATGAGTACGGATTTGTTGAGGCTCCATATAGAGTAGTAGACAAGTCAGATCCTGAAAATCCAAGAGTAACAGATGAAGTTGTTTACCTTACAGCAGATGAAGAAGATAATTACACTGTTGCACAGGCTAATGAACCATTGGATGCAGAAGGACATTTTGTACACAATAACGTATCAGGACGTTATAGAGAAGAAACATCACAGTTTGATAAGAAGAGAATTGACTTAATGGACGTTTCTCCTAGAATGGTATTTTCAGTTGCAACATCAATGATTCCATTCTTACAGAACGACGACTCAAACCGTGCCCTCATGGGATCAAACATGCAGCGTCAGGCCGTTCCACTTATTACAACAGAAGCTCCTGTTGTTGGTACAGGTATGGAAGCAAAGGCAGCTGTTGACTCAGGCGTTTGTGTTGTTGCTAAGCGTGCCGGTGTTATTGAAAGATCAACATCAAAAGAAATTACTATCAGATATGATGATAATGGAGAAAAGAAACATATAAGCTTCTTAAATTCCAGAGAAGTAACCAGAGTAACTGTTATAACCAGCGTTCAATAGTATTTAAGGGAGACCACGTAGAAGCAGGTGAAGTTATTGCTGATGGTGCATCAACATCTAACGGTGAAATTGCACTTGGTAAGAACCCACTTATCGGTTTCATGACATGGGAAGGTTATAACTACGAAGATGCTGTACTTCTTAGTGAAAGATTAGTTCAGGACGATGTTTATACATCAATTCATATAGAAGAATACGAAACAGAAGCAAGAGATACTAAGCTTGGACCTGAAGAGATTACAAATGATGTTCCTGGCGTAGGTGATGAAGCCCGTAAAGACCTTGATGAAAGAGGTATTATCAGAATCGGTGCTGAAGTTCGTGCCGGAGATATTCTTGTTGGTAAGGTTACACCTAAGGGTGAAACAGAGCTTACACCTGAAGAAAGACTTTTGAGAGCAATCTTCGGTGAAAAGGCAAGAGAAGTAAGAGATACATCACTTAAGGTTCCACACGGTGAACAGGGTATCATTGTTGATGCTAAGGTATTCAAGAGAGAAAATGGAGACGAGTTAGCTCCAGGCGTAAACGAATCAGTTCGTATTTACATTGCTCAGAAGAGAAAGATTTCCGTTGGTGATAAGATGGCCGGACGTCATGGTAACAAGGGTGTAGTTTCACGAGTATTACCAGTAGAAGATATGCCATTCCTTCCAAACGGAAGACCACTTGATATCGTACTTAACCCATTGGGCGTACCTTCACGTATGAACATTGGTCAGGTCCTTGAAATTCACTTAAGCCTTGCAGCTAAAGTATTAGGATTTAACATTGCAACACCAGTATTTGACGGTGCTGACGAGTACGACATTATGGATACACTTGAAATGGCAAACGATTATGCCAATACAGAGTGGGAAGATTTCCAGGCAAAATATCAGGATAAATTAAATCCTGAAGTTATGGAATATCTTGGTGAACACCTTGATCATAGAGAAGAATGGAAGGGTGTTCCAATTGCAAGAGATGGTAAGGTTAGACTTAGAGATGGTAGAACAGGTGATTACTTCGATAACCCTGTTACAATCGGATTCATGCATTACCTTAAGTTACATCACTTGGTTGATGATAAGATTCATGCACGTTCAACAGGTCCTTACTCATTAGTAACACAGCAGCCACTCGGTGGTAAGGCACAGTTCGGTGGACAGCGTTTCGGTGAAATGGAAGTTTGGGCACTTGAAGCTTACGGTGCATCATATACATTACAGGAAATCTTAACAGTTAAGTCTGATGACGTTGTAGGACGTGTTAAGACTTATGAAGCAATTATTAAGGGTGAAAACATCCCTCAGCCGGGAATTCCTGAATCATTCAAGGTACTTATTAAGGAACTTCAGTCATTAGCACTTGATGTTAAGGTATTAGATGAAAATGACAACGAAGTAGAATTAAAAGAAAGCATTGATTACGGTGAAACAAACTTTAATGCAATTCTTAATGATAATAAGAACTATAGCCAGAAGAAAGAAGACAGCCAGAGCTTTGAACAGGCTGGTTATAGCACACAGGAATTTGTAGGTGAAGAACTCCAGACTGTTGATGCTCAGGGAAATGTAGTTGAAGATGGAATGGATGAATAATTAAGAAGGGAGATTTGATCATGGCAGATAATAAACGTTAGTGAACAGGTATCATTTGACAAAATCAAAATTGGTCTTGCTTCACCTGAAAAAATCAGAGAATGGTCAAGAGGCGAAGTTACAAAGCCTGAGACAATAAATTACAGAACTTTAAAACCTGAAAAAGATGGTTTATTCTGTGAAAAGATTTTCGGACCAAGCAAAGACTGGGAATGTCATTGTGGTAAATACAAGAAAATCAGATATAAAGGTGTAGTCTGCGACAGATGTGGCGTTGAAGTAACAAAAGCCAGCGTACGTAGAGAACGTATGGGTAGTGTTGAACTTGCTACTCCTGTATCACATATTTGGTACTTTAAAGGAATCCCTTCAAGAATGGGATTAATCCTTGATATTTCACCAAGAGTATTAGAAAAAGTATTATACTTTGCTTCATATATCGTGCTTGATCCAATGGAAACAACATTGGATTACAAGCAGGTATTGTCAGAAAAAGAATTCAGAGAAGCATATGAAGAATTCGGCGGAAAATTCCGTGTAGGAATGGGTGCTGAAGCTATCAAAGAATTGCTTATGGATATCGATGTTGAAAAAGAAGCAGAGCAATTAAAATCAGAATTATTTGAAGCAACAGGACAGAAAAAAGCAAAAATCGTTAAGAGATTGGAAGTTTTTGAAGCGTTCAGAAATTCAGGTAACAAGCCAGAATGGATGATTTTAG
>ENA-OQHF01001337-OQHF01001337.1-human-gut-metagenome-genome-assembly--contig:-NODE-1337-length-13774-cov-4.032828_pt1 | contig 13774 bp, 13 predicted proteins | sample MGYA00242559_ERZ504709 | MGnify/ENA primary metagenome ERZ504709 (study PRJEB26092, sample SAMD00036203) | human gut metagenome | host: Homo sapiens | study: EMG produced TPA metagenomics assembly of... | reverse complement strand
AGAAGAAGAAGAAAGAGAGGAAAAGGATAAGCAGCGTCAGGAACAGCGTAAGCAGATGAAAGATGCGATTATCAAGGAAATTCGTAAGAGTGATGAAAAGACGGATAAGGGTGGCCTGAGTGAGTGAGGCTAGAACGAAAAACGAAAAAAACGCAACCGTATTAATAAGGAACGGGTTGATATTAATGCAACCTCCAACGCATCTGGAGCTTCACGAAATGAGAAATCTGGAAAGAATAACCAGAACCAGGGACAGGGCGGAAAAACATAACAAGGACCGCTTTAAGAAACCGGTGGTAAAACAGGAGGTGAGCGACGAAGATGTAGCAAAACAGGTGAAAGAAACACTTGCCCGCCTGACAAATAAAGGAAAGAATAAAGCTGCCAAGTATCGTAAGGAGAAACGTGAAAATATTCAGAACCGTCAGCTGGAACAGGAGGAACTGGAACAGGAAGAAAGCAAGGTATTGAAGCTGACTGAATTTGTAACAGCAAATGAGCTGGCTAACATGATGGATATTCCGGTGACTCAGGTTATCTCAACTTGTATGAGTGTGGGTATCATGGTGTCTATCAACCAGCGTCTGGATGCAGAAACGATTAACCTTGTGGCAGAAGAATTTGGCTACAAGACAGAATATGTAAGTGCGGAAGTTGCACAGGCTGTAGAGGAAGAGGCTGATGCGGAAGAAGATTTGCAACCGCGTGCACCGATTGTTACCGTGATGGGTCACGTAGACCACGGTAAGACTTCTTTGCTGGACTATATCCGTAAAGCAAATGTAATTGCGGGTGAGGCCGGAGGTATCACACAGCACATTGGTGCATATAACGTGAAACTGGAGGATGGACGTCGCATTACGTTCCTGGATACTCCGGGACACGAAGCATTTACAGCTATGCGTGCACGTGGTGCGAAAGTAACTGACGTGGTAATCATTATCGTAGCTGCGGATGACAACGTGATGCCGCAGACAAAAGAAGCTATCAACCATGCGATGGCTGCGGGGGTACCTATTGTGTTTGCTATCAATAAGGTAGATAAACCGAATGCAAACCCGGATAAGATTAAGGAAGAGCTGGCTGCCATGAACTTCCTGGTGGAAGAATGGGGTGGAAAATACCAGTCTCAGGATATTTCAGCCAAGAAAGGTACCGGTGTTCCTGAATTGCTTGAAAAGGTATTGCTGGAAGCTGAAATGTTGGATTTGAAAGCAAATCCGAACCGTAAGGCTACTGGTTCAATTATTGAATCTTCTTTGGATAAAGGACGTGGATATGTGGCTACGGTGCTGGTTTCTAATGGAACACTGCATGTAGGGGATATTGTGTTGGCCGGAACTTCATACGGTAAGGTGAAGGCGATGTTCAACGAACGTAACCAGCGCCTGAAAGAGGCTGGACCTTCTGAACCGGTATTGATTTTAGGATTGAACGGAGCGCCGGCTGCGGGTGATACATTCCATGTGTTTGATACGGATCAGGAAGCACGTGAGATTGCCAACAAGCGTGAACAGCTGGCTCGTGAACAGGGCTTGCGTACTCAGAAGATGTTGACACTGGATGAAGTGGGACGTCGTCTGGCATTGGGTGACTTCCATGAATTGAATGTGATTGTGAAAGGTGACGTGGATGGTTCTGTAGAAGCTTTGAGCGACTCATTGATCAAGTTGTCTACCGAACAGATTCAGGTGAATGTAATCCATAAGGGTGTCGGACAGATTTCAGAATCGGATGTATCGTTGGCTGCGGCATCGGATGCAATCATCGTAGGTTTCCAGGTACGTCCTTCAGGAAATGCGGCTAAGCTTGCTGAACAGGAAGGTGTGGATATTCGTAAGTATTCTATTATTTACGATGCGATTGAAGAAGTGAAGTCGGCAATGGAAGGCATGTTGGCTCCGACATTGAAAGAACAGGTTACCTCTACAATCGAAGTGCGTGAAGTGTTCAACATCAGCAAGGTGGGTATGGTTGCCGGTGCGATGGTGAAGACCGGAAAAGTAAAACGTACGGACAAGGCTCGCTTGATTCGCGACGGTATCGTAATCTTTACGGGTTCAATCAATGCATTGAAGCGCTTCAAGGACGATGTGAAAGAAGTGGGTACTAACTTTGAATGTGGTATCAGCTTGACGAACTGCAACGACTTGAAAGTGGGTGACGTGATTGAAACGTATGAAGAAGTGGAAGTAAAACAGACATTGTAAGGACGTAACGTCTGACCATTGTTTGGGTGCAAATAAATACATTTGTCATTCAGAGCAAAGCGAAGATTCTTGTATTCACCCATCAGACAGGGGAACAAGTTCTTCGCTTTGTTTTTAATATATATTTCGGATAAATGGCAACAATAGACTGGGTGATTATCATCTTATTGGCTTTAGGAGCTGTCTCTGGTTTTATGAAAGGATTTTTCAAACAACTGGCAGCGGTTGTAGGGCTGATAGCCGGACTGCTGGTAGCACGTGCTTTGTTTGCCGGTTTAGGTGAGCAATTGGCCGTAGCGGTAGGTACTTCTGTGACATTCGGGCAGATACTGGCTTTTCTGTTGATAGGTTTGATAGTACCTTTGGTGTTGTCTCTTTTGGCTTCTGCCTTGACGAAAATCGTGGATATGACAGGATTAGGTTTTATCAACCGCCTTTTGGGGGCAGTGCTTGGAGCGATAAAATATGCGCTTGTAATCAGCCTGGTCATCCATTTTATTGATTTTGCCGACTCTAAAGATAACTTAATACATTCAACCACTAAGGGAAGTTCGTTGTTATATTATCCGATAAAGGATTTTTCCGCTTTCTTTTATCCTGTGGTGAAAACTGTAACAGAGAAATTTATAGAAACAGATAATATTCAGAATTGATATGCAAATAGAACCCAATAAATATGTGAAGGAACTGACGCAGGCGAAGTATAAATATGGCTTCACTACGGATGTTCACACAGATATTATAGAGAAGGGACTGAATGAGGATGTCGTGCGGCTGATTTCTTCAAAGAAAGGTGAGCCCGACTGGTTGCTTGAGTTCCGTTTGAAGGCGTTTCGCTATTGGCAAACGCTGGAAATGCCTACATGGGCACATTTGAATATTCCGGAGATTGATTATCAGGCTATTTCATATTATGCAGACCCGACAAAGAAAAAAGAAGGGCCGAAGAGTCTGGATGAAGTGGATCCGGAACTGTTGAAAACCTTTGACAAGCTGGGTATTCCTTTGGAAGAACGTATGGCGCTGAGCGGTATGGCGGTAGATGCGGTTATGGACTCCGTCTCTGTGAAGACAACTTTTAAGGAGATACTGATGGAAAAGGGAATTATATTCTGCTCTATCAGTGAAGCGGTGCGTGAACATCCGGATTTGGTGAAGAAGTATTTAGGTTCGGTAGTGGGCTATCGTGATAATTTCTTTGCCGCATTGAACTCGGCTGTGTTTAGTGATGGTTCGTTTGTGTATATTCCGAAGGGGGTTCGCTGTCCGATGGAGTTGTCTACGTACTTCCGTATCAATGCGGCCAATACCGGACAGTTTGAACGTACGCTGATTGTTGCAGATGATGACAGTTATGTCTCTTACCTGGAAGGATGTACGGCACCGATGCGTGATGAAAACCAGTTGCACGCGGCAATTGTGGAAATCGTGGTGCTTGACCGTGCGGAAGTGAAATATTCTACTGTGCAGAACTGGTATCCTGGTGATGCTGAAGGTAAAGGTGGTGTGTATAACTTTGTAACCAAAAGAGGTAACTGCAAAGGGGTGGACAGTAAACTTTCCTGGACACAGGTAGAGACTGGCTCGGCCATTACATGGAAGTATCCAAGCTGTATTTTGAGTGGAGACAATTCTACCGCAGAGTTCTATTCTGTAGCGGTAACCAATAATTATCAGCAGGCAGATACTGGTACGAAGATGATTCATCTGGGTAAAAACACTCGTTCTACTATCGTAAGTAAGGGTATCAGTGCCGGAAAGAGTCAGAACTCTTATCGCGGGCTGGTGCGTGTGGCTGAAAAGGCAGATAATGCAAGAAACTACAGTCAGTGTGATTCTCTGTTGCTGGGTAGCCACTGCGGAGCGCATACATTCCCTTATATGGACATTCACAATGAAACGGCTGTGGTGGAACATGAGGCTACGACTTCCAAGATTTCGGAAGACCAGATTTTCTATTGCAACCAGCGTGGTATCTCTACTGAGGATGCCGTAGGATTGATTGTGAATGGGTATGCAAAGGAGGTTCTGAACAAACTTCCGATGGAGTTTGCCGTAGAGGCTCAGAAATTGCTGTCTGTGTCGTTGGAGGGCAGTGTAGGATAAACGATAAAAATAGATTGTTATGCTAGAGATAAAGAATTTACATGCCAACATTAATGGCAAAGAGATATTGAAAGGTATTAACCTGACTGTAAAGGCAGGAGAAGTTCATGCGATTATGGGGCCTAACGGTTCGGGAAAGAGTACATTGAGTAATGTATTGGTCGGTCATCCAGCTTATGAGGTGACGAAAGGAACCGTAACGTTTGATGGAAAGGATTTATTGGCTTTGAGTCCGGCAGACCGTAGTCATGAAGGATTGTTCCTGTCATTCCAGTATCCGGTAGAAATTCCGGGAGTGAGCATGGTGAACTTCATGCGTGCGGCCGTGAATGAACAGCGTAAGTACAAAGGACTTCCAGCTTTGACGGCCAGTGAGTTCTTGAAACTGATGCGCCAAAAGAGAGAGATTGTGGAGCTGGACAGCAAGTTGGCTAACCGTTCGGTAAATGAGGGATTCTCTGGAGGTGAGAAGAAGCGTAATGAAATATTCCAGATGGCTATGCTGGAACCGAAGCTGAGCATCTTGGACGAAACTGACTCCGGACTGGATATTGATGCGTTGCGTATTGTGGCTGAAGGAGTGAATAAACTGAAAACTCCGGAAACGAGCTGTATTGTGATTACGCACTATCAGCGTTTGCTGGATTACATTAAACCGGATATTGTACATGTACTTTATAAAGGCCGTATCGTGAAAACTGCAGGTCCGGAACTGGCATTGGAACTGGAAGAAAAAGGATACGATTGGATTAAGAAAGAACTGGGAGAATGAGCATGAAAGCAGAACAGCAATATATTGATCTTTTCACGCAGTGCGAGGCTATTATTTGTCGGCAAAGTGCGGATGTGCTGAATGCGCCCCGTGCGAAGGCATTTGCTGATTTTGAGAAGCTGAGCTTCCCGACTCGCAAGCAGGAAAAATATAAATATACGGAGGTGAGCAAGTATTTTGCTCCGGATTATGGGTTGAACTTGAATCGCCTGGAATTTCCGGTTAATCCGTATGAAGTGTTCAAGTGTGATGTGCCCAATATGAGTACCTCACTTTATTTTGTGGTAAATGATACGTTTGACAAGCATGTGCATCCTTCTGCTCAGTTGCCGGAGGGAGTTTACTTCGGTAGCTTGAAGGATATGGCTGAACAGCGCCCTGATTTGGTCAGAAAATATTACGGAAAGCTGGCTGATACGTCGAAGGATGCTCTGGCGGCATTTAATACGATGTTTGCACAGGACGGTGTGTGCATGTATGTACCGAAGAATGTGGTGTTGGAACGTCCAATCCAGTTGGTGAATATCTTGCGTGCGGATGTGGATTTCATGGTAAACCGTCGTGTCCTGATTATATTGGAGGATGGTGCACAGGCCAAGTTGCTGGTATGCGACCATGCGATGGACGACGTGAATTTCCTTTCTACTCAGGTGGTGGAAGTCTTTGCAGGAGAAAATGCTGTATTCGACTTGTATGAACTGGAAGAGACTCATAACAGTACGGTACGTTTCAATAACTTATATGTGAATCAGGAGGCTGGCAGTAATGTGTTGTTGAACGGGATGACACTGCACAATGGAACGACTCGTAATACCACAGAAGTGACATTGGCTGGTCGGGGGGCAGAAATCAGTTTGTGCGGAATGGCCATTGCCGATCAGAATGAGCAGGTGGATAACCATACTTTTATTGATCATAAAGTACCCGATTGCACAAGTAATGAATTGTTTAAGTATGTGCTTGACGACCAGGCTGTGGGAGCTTTTGCCGGAAAGGTACTTGTGAGAGAAGGAGCACAGCATACCTCTTCTCAGCAGACAAACCGGAATCTGTGTGCGACCCGTGAAGCACATATGTACACTCAGCCACAGCTGGAAATCTATGCAGATGATGTGAAGTGTTCTCATGGAGCTACAGTAGGGCAGTTGGACGAAAATGCATTGTTCTATATGCAGCAGCGTGGTATCAGTCTGAAGGAAGCACGTTTGCTGTTGATGTTTGCTTTTGTCAACGAAGTGATTGACCATATCCGGATGGATGCCTTGAAAGATCGCTTGCATCTGCTGGTAGAAAAACGCTTCCGTGGAGAACTGAATAAATGCCAGGGCTGTGCGATTTGTAAATAGTCATATTTTAACAGAGAATTTATGCAATACGATGTCAATAAGATAAGAGAAGACTTCCCGATTCTTGCGCGGTCGGTGTATGGAAAACCGCTGGTTTATTTAGATAACGGGGCTACGACTCAGAAGCCTCGTTGCGTGGTGGAATCTATTACAGACGAGTATTATTCGGTCAATGCGAATGTACACCGTGGAGTGCATTTCTTGTCGCAGCAGGCAACGAATTTGCATGAGGCTTCACGTGAGACGGTACGTCGGTTTATTAATGCACGCAGTATTTCGGAAATCGTTTTTACTCGTGGAACGACCGAGAGCATTAACTTAGTTGCTTCTTCATTTGCCGATAGTCAGATGAAGGAAGGGGATGAGGTTATTGTTTCTGTGATGGAGCACCACAGTAATATTGTTTCTTGGCAGCTTCAGGCAGCACGGAAAGGAATCGTGCTGAAAGTAATTCCGATGAACGACCGGGGGGAGCTTTTGTTGGATGAATACAAAAAGCTTTTTTCGGAAAAGACGAGCTTGTTTCTGTGGCTCATGTATCCAATGTGTTGGGAACAATCAATCCGGTAAAGGATATGATTGCTTTTGCACATTCGCAAGGTGTTCCGGTACTGGTAGATGGGGCGCAGAGCATTCCACACATGAAGGTGGATGTACATGATTTGGATGCTGACTTTTATGTGTTCAGTGGTCACAAAGTGTACGGCCCTACGGGTATCGGTGTATTGTATGGAAAGGAAGCTTGGCTGGAAAACTGCCCCCTTATCAGGGAGGAGGGGAGATGATCAAGAATGTCTCTTTTGAAAAGACGACATTTAATGAACTTCCTTTTAAGTTTGAGGCCGGCACTCCCGATTACATCGGATCTACAGCATTGGCAAAAGCGTTAGATTATGTTTCAGCAATAGGAATGGATAACATTTTTGCCTACGAACATGACCTGACTCAGTATGCCATGAACCGTTTAAAAGAAATCCCGGGAATGAGGATTTTGGGTGAAGCGGAGCAGAAAGGAGGAGTCATTTCTTTCTTGGTAGGGGATATACACCATTTTGATATGGGGACCTTGCTTGACCGCTTAGGTATAGCTGTTCGTACCGGACATCATTGTGCGGAACCTTTGATGCACCGTTTGGGCATTGAGGGTACAGTACGTGCTTCTTTGGGATTGTATAATACGAAAGAAGAAATAGATGCGCTGGTGGAAGGCGTGCTTCGAGTAAGTAGAATGTTTGCTTAAATAAAAGTGATTAAAAAAATTCCCGGTCAGGATTTTCATACAGAGAATACTGACCGGGAGATTTTTGTTTATAGACTGGTTAGTGGATGGCCTTTGTCGCTTCTTTCAACCAGTTCTTTTCTTCCTCGCTGAGGTATGGGTTAAGTGTGGTATACACTTTCTGGTGATAATCGTTTAACCATGCCTTTTCTTCCGGACTGAGTAAATCAGGTAGAATTGGTTTGAGATCGATAGGGCATAGAGTCAATGCTTCAAATTTATAGAATTCGCCAAAGTCAGTCGTCTGGTCGTCTACAATCAGCATGGTGTTTTCTGTGCGTACACCATATTCCCCGGCTTTGTATACTCCTGGCTCATTGGTGACCGTCATGCCAGGAAGGAGAAGAGCAGGCATGTGGTTCATGCGGAACTGATGAGGTCCTTCGTGCACATTCAGAAAATGTCCGACGCCATGTCCTGTACCATGTCCGTAGTTCATACCTTCTTTCCATATAAACTGTCGTGCCAATACGTCGAGCTGAGTGCCACAGGTGCCATACGGGAAGTGAGCCATGGAGAGCTGTATAAACCCTTTTAAGATAAGGGTATAATCTTTCTTCTGCTCTTCTGTGACGTGCCCTAATGCGATGGTACGAGTGATGTCGGTTGTTCCATCGAGATATTGTCCTCCACTGTCAAGAAGGAGAAAGCCTTCTGGTTTCAGGGTTGCTGCAGTTTCTTCAGTTGCTTCGTAATGTACAATTGCGCCATGTTCCTGGTAACCGGCTATGGTATCAAAGCTGATACCTTGGAAGTTTTCTTGTGCAGAGCGGAATTCGTATAGCTTCTGGTCAATGGATAATTCTGTTTCTGTCCCGCTTTTTACAGCGTTTTCTAACCAGTAAAGGAAACGAACCATAGCCACTCCATCGCGTGTCATGGCTTGTTTGAATCCGGCTATTTCTGTAGCGTTTTTGATAGATTTCAAATATAATACCGGAGATTCGAGTAACTTTACCTGACTGCTTTTGCTGGCAGCCTGATAAAGGGTATAATTGGTTGAACTGGTAGCTGTAAGCAGCCTTCTTTATGTTCCTCCAGTTCTTGGGCTATTTGTGTATAGTCTTTAATAGAAACGTGGTTTGTTTCTAAATAGCGACGTACCTCATCTGTTAGTTTATCCGGCTGGATGTACAATGTACTTGAAGTAGAGGTGATGAAAAGATAGGAAACGAATACCGGATTGCAATGTACGTCAGTGCCTCTTAAGTTTAAAGTCCAGGCTATTTCATCCAAGGCGGAAATTAAGATGCCATTGACTTGATTTTCTTTAAGAATAGCTTGTATCCGACTGATTTTTTGATTACATGCCTCTCCGCTGTATTCCAATGGCAAAATGAATGGAGGGTTCAGAGGCAGTGAGGGGCGGTCTCTCCATAATAAATGGAATGGGTCTTCTACATTAACCAGCTCTAAATGGTATTTTTCAAGTGCTTTTTGTAATTGTAGGGCTTCGGATGTGCTGTTTACCCACCCGTCAATACCGACTTTTTCTCCAGGTTTCAATATGCTCCCTAACCAGTCGGCAATGGAAGGAGTTTCCGGAAGCCGGTCTTTGAATAAAATTAGTCCGCTTCCTTGAAGTTGTTCTTCTGCTTGTAAAAAATAACGGGAGTCGGTCCATAATCCTCCTTGTGACATGGTGATTACAGCTGTACCGGCCGAACCGGTGAATCCGGAAATCCATTTCCGAGACTCCCAATGAGCAGGTACATATTCTCCAGAATGAGGGTCGGTACTGGGTACGATAAATGCAGATATGCCTTTGGTCTGCATAAATCTGCGTAAGGCTTCAATTCTATCAGATATACGGTTCATGATGTAAATGAATTTAAGAAGATTCTAAACTAACATGACAAAAATAATAAATGGTATAGAAAGGGGATGGCTTGATTTTGTCTGAAGTGATTTTTTGAATAAAATCTTTCGGAAAGTTTTGTAAATAAAGAAAGTATGTGTAATTTTGCGCCGCAAATTGACTGCGAAATAATTTAATAACAACATACTTAATTTTAAAAACATGATTGTAGTACCAGTAAAAGAAGGCGAAAACATTGAAAAAGCGCTGAAGAAATTCAAAAGAAAATTTGAAAAAACAGGTGTTGTAAAAGAACTGAGAAGCAGACAGCAGTATGACAAACCGTCTGTTTTGAAGAGACTTAAAATGGAACGTGCTATTTACGTTCAGAAAATGCAGCAGAACGAAGATTAATAATTCTGCAAAACTCTTGAATTATTGAATTCTTTTTCATAAATTCGTTGCTGAGAATAAAAGCGATGTTTCTATGTTGAAAGATTCTTTTCTGAAGTATTTGCTTCTTGAACGGAATTATTCCGAAAAGACAATTCTTAGTTACGGGATAGATCTGGATGAGTTTGAAGCATACTTTAAGGGTGTGGATGTAGAACTTGAGTTTACCAGCGTGGATGCGGATGTGGTTCGTGGATGGGTACTCTCATTAATGGATGAAGGTCGCGCTGAAACAACGGTAAATAGGAAGCTTAGTTCGCTTCGCTCTTTTTATCATTATTTGCTACGTCAGAAGTTGGTGGCGGTGGATCCGGTGGCAAAAGTTGTCGGTCCGAAAAAAAAGAAGCCTTTGCCGGTTTTTGTAAGAGATGAGGCAATGAGTCAACTTCTTGATGGTTTCGAATTTCCGCAAACTTTTGAGGGGGTGCGTGATAAGACTATGCTTGAGGTGTTTTATTCTACGGGCATGCGGCGTGCTGAATTGATTGCTTTGAGGGATGGAGATGTTGATTTTTCGGCATTGGTGATAAAAGTAACGGGAAAGAGAAATAAACAGCGCTTAATTCCTTTTGGAGATAGACTGCAAGAGGCTTTGAGTGTGTATCTACAGGAAAGAACTCGTTTTTATTCGGGTGAATGTGAAGCTTTCTTTATTCGAAAGGGTGGGGTAAGGCTTTCTCCTTCATCTGTGAACTATATTGTGAAGCGATACCTTTCAAAGGTTGTGACGCTGAAGAAGAAAAGCCCTCATGTGTTGCGGCATACTTTTGCTACATCTATGTTAAACCATCAGGCAGAGCTGGAGGCGGTAAAAGAATTGCTGGGGCATGAAAGCTTGACGACGACAGAAGTCTATACTCATACAACTTTTGAGGAGTTAAAACAAGTTTATGAACAAGCTCATCCTAGAGCGTAAAGAAAAGGAGGTATTTATGGAAGTAAGAATTCAATCCATTCATTTCGATGCATCTGACAAACTGGAAGCTTTTATCCAGAAAAAAGCTGAGAAGCTCGAGAAGTTTTGCGATAATATAATGAAAGTAGAGGTGTCTTTGAAAGTTGTAAAACCTGAAACTGCAATGAATAAAGAAGCAGGGGTGCGCGTGCTGGCGCTGAATTCAGAGTTTTATGCGGAAAAAATAAGTGATACATTCGAAGAATCGATAGATGTGTGCATGGAGGCACTGTCTAAGCAACTGTTGAAGGCAAAAGAAAAACTTCAAGGTAAATAAAAAAGTTGCGTAAAAGTTTTGTGATTAAAAAATAATATCTAACTTTGCAGCCGCTAAGTTATGGAAAATGACGAGGCTGCAAAGTTTGATTTTGCCTCTTTAGCTCAGTTGGCCAGAGCACGTGATTTGTAATCTCGGGGTCGTTGGTTCGAATCCGACAAGAGGCTCAAGAAGAAAGATCTTAATCTGATTCTAAAAAAAGTTGGGCAAATACCAGAGTGGCCAAATGGGGCAGACTGTAAATCTGCTGGCTTACGCCTTCGGTGGTTCGAATCCATCTTTGCCCACCTAAATTGCGGAAGTAGCTCAGTTGATAGAGCATTAGCCTTCCAAGCTGAGGGTCGCGGGTTTGAGTCCCGTCTTCCGCTCTTTTTTCTTTTTGCTGTTATAGCTCAGCGGTAGAGCACTTCCTTGGTAAGGAAGAGGTCCCGGGTTCAAGTCCCGGTAACAGCTCGTGAATTTGTAAAGCTGATTATTAATCAAAATAAATAACAAGTAAAGCTATGGCTAAAGAGAAATTTGAACGTTCGAAACCGCACGTTAACATTGGTACTATCGGTCACGTTGACCACGGTAAAACCACTTTGACTGCTGCCATCACAACTGTATTGGCAAAGAAAGGTCTGTCAGAATTGCGTTCTTTCGATTCTATCGATAACGCTCCTGAAGAAAAGGAAAGAGGTATTACTATCAACACTTCTCACGTAGAATATCAGACTGCTAACCGTCACTATGCTCACGTAGACTGTCCGGGACACGCCGACTACGTTAAGAACATGGTTACTGGTGCTGCTCAGATGGATGGTGCTATCATCGTAGTTGCTGCTACTGATGGTCCGATGCCTCAGACTCGTGAACACATCTTGTTGGCTCGTCAGGTAAACGTTCCTCGTCTGGTCGTATTCTTGAACAAATGCGACATGGTTGATGACGAAGAAATGTTGGAGCTGGTTGAAATGGAAATGCGTGAACTGCTGTCATTCTATGACTTCGACGGTGACAATACTCCTATCATCCGTGGTTCTGCTTTGGGTGCATTGAATGGTGTTCCTCAGTGGGAAGAAAAAGTTATGGAATTGATGGATGCAGTTGATAACTGGATTCCTCTGCCTCCGCGTGATGTAGATAAACCGTTCTTGATGCCGGTTGAAGACGTATTCTCAATCACTGGTCGTGGTACTGTAGCTACAGGTCGTATCGAAGCTGGTGTTATCAAGGTAGGTGACGAAGTTGAAATCCTGGGTCTTGGTGAAGACAAGAAATCAGTTGTAACTGGTGTTGAAATGTTCCGTAAGCTGTTGGATCAGGGTGAAGCTGGTGACAACGTAGGTTTGTTGCTCCGCGGTATCGATAAGAACGAAATCAAACGTGGTATGGTTCTTTGTAAGCCGGGTCAGATTAAACCTCACTCTAAATTCAAAGCATCTATCTACGTTTTGAAGAAAGAAGAAGGTGGTCGTCACACTCCGTTCCACAACAAATACCGTCCTCAGTTCTATCTGCGTACTATGGACTGTACAGGTGAAATCACTCTTCCGGAAGGAACTGAAATGGTAATGCCTGGTGATAACGTAGAAATCACTGTAGAATTGATCTACCCGGTAGCATTGAACGTAGGTTTGCGTTTCGCTATTCGTGAAGGTGGCCGTACAGTAGGTTCTGGTCAGATTACTGAAATCATCGACTAATAACCAAATATCTTAATCAGTTCCCGGTCAAGACACCGGGAACTGATTATGTTCAAACGGGAGTAGCTCAGTTGGTAGAGCACCGGTCTCCAAAACCGGGTGTCGGGAGTTCGAGCCTCTCCTCCCGTGCTAATATTATTGAAATGAAGAAGATAGTAGCTTATTTTAAAGAAACTTACGACGAACTTGTTCATAAAGTGTCGTGGCCTACGTATTCTGAACTTACTAACAGTGCAGTAGTTGTTTTATATGCTTCCCTACTAATTGCAGTGGTAGTATTTGCGATGGACTTCTGTTTCCAGCATCTGATGGAATTTGTTTATCCACATTAAAAGTAAGGAGAAATGTCTGAGATTTGAAAAGAAATGGTACGTTTTGCGTGCTATTAGCGGAAAAGAAGCTAAGGTAAAGGAATACCTTGAAGCTGATATTAAAAACAGCGACCTTGGTGATTACGTATCTCAGGTATTGATTCCTACCGAAAAGGTATATCAGGTTCGCAATGGTAAGAAAATTGTGAAAGAGAGAAGTTATCTCCCTGGTTACGTTTTGGTGGAGGCTGCTCTGGTGGGTGAGGTTGCTCATCATCTGAGAAATACTCCTAATGTGATAGGGTTCTTGGGTGGTTCGGAAAAACCCGTACCTCTGAGACAGTCGGAAGTGAATCGTATACTTGGTACGGTCGACGAATTGCAGGAATCAGGTGAAGACTTGAGTATCCCGTATGTAGTCGGCGAGACTGTAAAGGTGAATTACGGTCCGTTCAGTGGATTCAGTGGAATCATTGAAGAAGTGAACACCGAGAAGAAGAAACTGAAGGTCATGGTCAAGATATTCGGACGGAAGACTCCGCTCGAATTGGGCTTTATGCAAGTTGAAAAAGAATAGTG
>ENA-OQHF01001334-OQHF01001334.1-human-gut-metagenome-genome-assembly--contig:-NODE-1334-length-13785-cov-3.508493_pt1 | contig 13785 bp, 7 predicted proteins | sample MGYA00242559_ERZ504709 | MGnify/ENA primary metagenome ERZ504709 (study PRJEB26092, sample SAMD00036203) | human gut metagenome | host: Homo sapiens | study: EMG produced TPA metagenomics assembly of... | reverse complement strand
CTTTTGCAAAATAAAACCACAGCATCATTTCATACGAAACATGCGTGTTGCGCTCCCCTGACATTACATCCAGATATCCTTTTAATATGTCATCATGAAACGCATGAAACTGATCCTTTGTGATCGGCGCATGTCCTGTGAGTTCTCCGATCAGACCCGGATTTTTTAAAACTCCTCTTCCAAGCATGAGATGGGACACCAGGCTGCCAGTGTCCTCCGGATCCGTCTGATGCCCGGATTCCTGCATAAAAGCACATTCCCTTTTCTCTTCCATCTGCTGTCTCCATGTCCGGTAATCCTCCACGGAGCAGATGTCACCGTTGTAACATAGCGTATGTCTGCTGTTTTCCACCGCATATAAAAACGCTTCCATATCCGGAGTATTGTTATAAAAGTCCTTCTGTACACGCGGATGAATGATCAGTTCCTCCATCGGATATTTTTCATAGATGGAAAGAAGATGCTCCCACTCCCCGGCATCATTGACACCGACACGTGTTTTGACGGAGATCCGGAGCGGACATTCCGCAAAGATCTCTTCTAAAAAATGATCCAGTTTCTCCGGCACCGCAAGAAATCCTGCGCCGCGGTGCTTTGCCACGACCGTCCCGGACGGGCACCCAAGATTTAAATTGACGCTCTCGTAACCATAGTTTCCTAACTCTTTTGCGATTGCCAGAAAATCTTCTGCACGATTCGTCAGAATCTGTGGAACCACATGCATCCCTTCATTATGTTCCGGCAGAATGTCTTTGATCTCTTTGTAATTCATCTTTTTATTATTGATGAATGGTGTAAAATAGGTATCTATATTTCCAAAATGTTTCTGATATGCATTTCGGAACACAAAACCGGTAAGTCCCTCCATCGGTGCTAAATAAAATTTCATTTTTGTCATCCTACAAAGCTTCCCACTGTGCATATAGTTTTACTGTTGCTCCATTTGTAAGGGAAAGATTTGATACTGTTGCACCATCTCCATAAAAAGTATCGCTGCCATCCGCTTTGGTACTCCATCCGATAAACTTATATCCATTTCTCTGGAATGTATTTGCAGAGAGTTTATAGCTTGTATTGTATTTGCAGGAACTGATCGATTTCATCGAACCACTGGTTGCTCCATTTCCGTCAAACACGATATTGTAAGTATTGATCTTCCATTTTGCATACAGTTTGTAATTTTTACGGGTTCCCTTTTTGATCTTCGTGATCTTGTTTTTAAATGCAGAATCCGTATACCATCCTTTAAAGGTATATCCTTCTTTGGCAGCTGCTGCAAGCTGGATCGTAGGTGTGTCGTAATAGTAGCCGGTCGGATTTTCAGACGAAATGGTTCCTCCGTCAAGTACATATTTTATCGTGTACTGCTTTTTGCTCCACTGCGCATACAGTGTGACTGTCTTACCGTTTTTCGCTGTGATATTACGGATATCCTCTCCGTCTTCATAAAAATCACCTTTGCCGTTTTTCTTTGTATTCCAGCCCTCAAACACATAACCCGTGCGCTTGAATTTATTTTTTTGTAAGCGTATAGGTCTTGCCATATTGGCAGACAGAGACACCTTTCATGGAACCTCTGGTTGCGCCGTTTCCATCGTATTTGATTTTATATTTATTGATCTGCCACTTTGCATAAAAGGTCAGATTTCCAATTGTACCTTTTTTTGACCTGTGTGACACGTCTGGTGCATTTTTTGTCTTTATACCAGCCTTTAAATGTATAGCCATATCTGACCGGTGTTTTTAATTTGAACGTTCTGGTATCTACGTTGTATTTCTTTGCAGTACCATCCGCAAGTTCTCCGCCGTTCGTTTTGTAAGTGATCTTGTAAGTATCCCTTGACCACTGTGCATACAGATCAACAACTGCACCGCTTTTTGCAGAAAGGTTCTCGATTTCTTCCTTGTTGCCGTATTTCTTTCCACTTCCATCTGCCTTTGTGTTCCAGCGGACAAATTTATATCCCTTGCGTTTAAATTTATTTTTTCTAAGGGTATAATCCATATCATATTCGAGATTTTTCATCTCCTGCATACTGCCGCTGGTTGCCTTGTTTCCATGAAAGCGAACGGTATATTTATTTGCTTTCCATTTTGCATAAATGGTAAGGTTGCCTTTTGATCCTTTCGGGATCGTTGTGATCCTGTTTTTAAAGCTGCTCTCCTTATACCATCCTTCAAATGTATAACCTTTTTTCTTTGCTTTTTTCAATGTGATCGTTTCTGTTGTGATCTTATAAGACGATGGATTGGCATCGCTATTTTCCCCATCATAGAGTACATATTTGATGGTATATTTCTTTGTTACCGGATCGTCCGGGTTATCCGGGTTATCCGGATCATCCGGACTGTCACCGTTATATTTTGCCCAGTAGACATCTCTTGCGCGTTTCGCACGTCCTTCAAAATATACACTGTTACAGCGCTCAAAATATTTTGCCCAGTTATACCCGGCTGTATAGGCTCCGTCTGCAGTGTTTTCGACATTTTTCACTTTGGAAAATGCATATTTCTCGGAATGTTCCAGTTCGTATTTTAAAAACTTAAGCTGCCCGTCGATGGAAGTATAATCATAACCATTGCTGCTGCAGTAGTTTCTCAGGTCATCAAATCTCGAAGCATTCCACTGACAGATACCATAACTGATCTTGCCGTTGGTATCAATGACGCTTATGGTTGGGTTAAAAGAAGATTCACTCTCAATATTGGCAAGCACACCACAGGCCGCTGCTGTATTTAATTTGAGCTTTCTTTTCGCAAATTTATATACTTTTTTTTCGTTGGATTTTTTCTCATCCTGAGAAATGGCTGCACCTTTATAGAGACTTGTCCCTGAGATCACCACATTGATGTATGGAATTTTGTCCTTTTGTCCTGCTCCAAGTGAATACTGATCGGTATCCCATTTCGGGTCAAATTCATAGACAAAATAATTCGTCGTGTCATAGTCTCCGACACAGCTCCAGGTTACCGGAATACTCGTTGTCTCTTTGCCGCCATCCAGATAAACATCAATGCTCTGCGGCATCTTGGCAAGCAGGCGGTTCAGGCTGATTTTACCTGTCATACGAATCTCTTTCGGGTTGTCCGAAAGATCTGCAAATCCTGTGATCTTTTTCTTTTCCGTCGTGCCTTCCTGTGTTTTCGTTTCTGCTGCATACACAGACATATCTGTTGCAGCCGTACCGACAGCAAGCAGGAGCGCCATCGCCCCTGCTGCCAGTCTTGTCATGATTTTTTTTGCATAACTTTTCATAGCTGTCCTCATTCCTGCGGATTACTGTCTGTATCCTGTACTCTCATTAATAAGTCTTATACCGGATACTGATATTTACCTTGCCATTTACACCATTTACTGTACCTTGGTTCGTGTATCTCCACATTACCACATTACCTTTACCCTGGTAACCGCTTCCAAGACTCTCTGCACGATAATTGATAATCCACAGATCTGTTCCTGTGAGCTTGCTTGTATCCACATATTTGCCCGGATACTGCTGTAAAAGTTTCTGGTTCAGACCAAGTGCAAACTTATACTGTTTTCCACCATCAATGATTTCTGTCCTGAATGCATTGATAAAATCAATTCTCTGTGTTGCTGTTACATTATTGTACAATAATGAGATATCATCAAGTACATATACAACCGGATAGTCTAACTTCTGTGCATTCAGAATATTTAATACTTTATCACCCTCAGCTTTTGCCTGCGCTGCGTTCTGCGCCAGGGAGTAGCAGTATACACCAACCTTAAGGCCTGCTGCTTTCGCATTCTTATAATTTGTCTGGAACTTCGCATCCGCTGTTGTTCCTTTGGAAATACGAAGCATTACACATTCGTATCCGGCTGCCTTGATCGCATTAAAATCTACCGTACCGTTATCACTTGAAATATCTATGATCTTATTCTCTGTCTCAAGTTTGTCTTTTACCGTTACCGTGATTTCTTTGGTGATTCCGTTTGCAGATGCCTTTACGGTCGTTGTTCCAGCCTTCAGTCCATAGATTGTTCCATCTGAGGAAACAACGGCGATCATAGAGTTAGCAGAAGACCAGTATACCACACCGTATGGTTTTGCAGTTGCTGTTACTTTTACACTCGTTCCTGTCTTGATCAGTACACTCGTTGTGCTCACTTCAAGTGCTGACGATATAACACTTACACAATCCGTTGTTGCACTGACGTACTCTCCACGAACCGCATAAATCTTATAATAATAGGTTTTTCCTGTCACAGCGGTATAATCAATAAAAGAATTTGTTGTACAAAGTTCCGTTGCAATCTTATATTTTCCGTTCTCAGAGTTACTTCTCAATACGGTATAAGTTTCTGCACCATCCACCGCATTTCCATGTCAGCTTGATCTGGTTTTCAGCAATTGAGGCTGCATATAATCCGGTTGGTTTTGAAAGAACCGGCGTTGCCTGTTTCACTGCGGAATAGTCACCATAAAGTTTTTTGCCATTTTTGTTCACATAAGCTCTTACTTTATAATAATAGGTCTTTCCTGTCTTTAACTTACTGTTCTTATAAGAAAGCGTATTAACGGAAGAACAGGTTTTGACTGGTTTATATTTTCCATCTTTCTCTGTTGCACGATATACACGATATCCATCACACCCTTCTACTTTCTTCCAGGAGACCGTAATGGTGTTATAATTTGCTGCAACTACCTGGATGGAAGGTTTTCCCGGAAGTACCTGCATGGATGCCGGATCGGAATAATCACTGTAGATTTTCTTTCCACCGGACGTACAGAAAGTACGAACTTTATAATAATAGGTATTACCGGTTACAAGTCCCTTATCCACATACGAAGTTGTTGTTCCCTTATTGATCGTCTTAATTTTTCTGTATTTTCCATTTTCGGAAGTGCTGCGGTAGATCGCATATCCCTTTACATAACGGTTTTTGGATGCTTTTACCTTTTTCCATGTAATTTTCAGTCTTTCATTTCCTGCCGATTTCACTTTAACCGTTGTGATACTCGGTGCGGCTGTAATGCCTTTTACACCTGAATAAGCGGAACGGAGCATTTTACCGCCCGAAATGTTTTTGTAAGTTACTACTTTATAATAATACTTCTTTCCGATCTTAACGTTTTTATCTGTATAAGATCCGGTCATGGCTCCGCTCTTTCTTTTTACGGTTCCGATCTGCTTATAACTTCCTTTTTTAGAAGCTGCACGGTAAACAATATATCCGTCCTCATCCCCTGCGGAAGTAACATTCCAGCTCAATACGACGCTGTTGTATTTGCCTGATTTGATCGTGTCGATCGTTACCGGAAGAAGTTTCGGTGTTGCAGTAAGTTCATTGGAAGTTCCACCATATGCCCTTTTGCCATTTTTATCTTTTGCAAAAGATACGATTTTAAATGTATATTTCTGACCCGGTGTAAGTCCTGTCACTGTATAAGAAGTACTCTTTGTACTGCATCTTTTTACCAGCTGATCTGCTCCGTTTACAACCTGATATACTGCATATCCGCCACCTGTGGATGGCATGTTCACTTTATTCCATGTCAGTTTGATCGCCGTTGCACCTGCTGCTTCTGATTTTAATGTTACTGCTTCCGGTGCTGCCTTGATCGACTGCACATCCGAATAGTTCCCTGCTACATTCTTATCCCCGACTGTACGGAATGCACAGACTTTATAATAATACTTCGTTCCTACCGACAATTTTTTATCTGTACAGGTAATCGTCGTTTTATCATTGACTGTCTTAACAGCTCTATAGCCGCTGTCCTTTTTCGTAGAACGATATACTTTATAGCCATGTGCACCGCTGATCTGATTCCATGTGATCGTCACACTGTTGTAAGACGCATTTCTAACTGTAATCTGTGGTGCCTCTAAAGCAGGGGTTGCCGATGCCTCGTTGGAATAATCTCCATATACCTGACTTCCATTTACCGTTTTATAGGCTCTTACTTTATAGGTATAGGCTGTACCTGCTGTCACTTTTGTATCGCTGTAACTTGTCTTTCCATTTGTTACAGTTGCAATCTTTTTATAAGAGGATGATGATGTTTTTCTGTAAACCTCATAACCCGTCACACCATCCACGGCACTCCATGCCAGTTTTACTTCTTTATATCCGGCTGATTCTGCGTTCAATCTTGTCGCTGACGGAAGCGGTTTGCCGGAGAGAATGCCCGACGCATCACCAAAAACCTTTTTGCCGTTTACCACACGATATGGCTGTACTTTATAATAGTAGGTCGTTCCGGCTGTCAGTGCGGCATCCACATAACTTACTGCACCGTTCGTGATATCCGTGAGCTGTGTGTCCACTTTTGATTTATCTGTGGAACGATATACGATATATCCGGTTGCACCATCCACTTTTTCCCATTTTAGTGTCAGGCTGCTGTAACCTTCCGCTGTAACAGATGTCATTGCTGCTTTTCCAAGCTGTGGTGTTGCTTTTACGGATGCATAGGTATCCGTATTGGCATAATCCGTCTGTCCGTTGTTCGTATATTTTGTATAGGCATATACATGATAAATATAGCTGATTCCGGTCTGTGCTGCCGTATCTTTATACGACACCGTATCAGTACCATCCACATGTGCGATCGTCTGCTCTGTATCTGAGCCTTCCACTTTTCGTGTGATGGTATAACCATTTGCGTCTGCAACAGGTGACCAGCTTAAGCTGACTGAATTGTAAGTTGCATCTGCCTTACAGTTCTTCGGTTCATTCGTTGGTCTTACGATCAGACGGAATGCGGCATTCACTTCTGTTTTTCCTACTACCTGAAGTTTTACCACTGCCACACCTGCCGCTTTCGCCTTTACGGTTCCGCTGACTTTGCCATTGGCATCTGTTGTTGTGGCTACCTCTGCAACATTCAGATCATCCACGGTCCATTCGACTGCTGTTTTATCCGTGTCACTGTTTGGATAAAATACATAATCAGGAAGTGGGATACTCTGATCTATGCTTACAACCTGATACTCTGAATCTGTAATCAGAATAACCTTGCTTACATCTGTTGCTTTTGTCTCTGTCTCCTCAGTAGTTTCCGTTCCCTCAGGTTTTTCGGTTTCTTCCGTCTTTTCGGTTGACTCCGTCACTTCGGTAGCTTCTGTGTTTTCCGTTGTTTCCGTCTTTTCGGTTGACTCCGTCACTTCGGTAGCTTCTGTGTTTTCCGTTGTTTCCGTCACTTCGGTTGTTTCCGTGTTTTCCGTCGTTTCCGTCACTTCGGTTGTTTTGTCTTTCTCCGTTGTTCCGGTAGTCTCTGTTTCTGCCTGTTCCGTAACTTTTGTTTTGTCGGTTACTTCAGAAGCCTTTTCATTTTTCGCATCTTCTTTTGTCTGATCTGACTGTTCATCCGTCAAAAACTTCGGTCTCTCCTGTCTGTTCCACGACCTGCCCGTTTGCCGCATCTGCTGCAAATGCCATGGTATCGGAACAGATGATCATAGCGCCTGCTAATGTGATACACAGACCGCGCTTTAACCATTCCAGTCTCTTTTTTTATCATAACATTTTGCCTCCCATCCTCTTATTTTTCTCTTTTGGGCAGTTTTTGCCAAACCTGCCCATCATTGGTATTGTAGCACAATTTTCCATCTGAATATAGTTTATAAGGGATTTTAAGCAAATATTAAGATTTTTTTTCAATGGTTTTTACGCGTAATACTGTGCCTGTGTCTGATAAAGTCTGGCGTAGATTCCATTTTCCGCTAACAATGTGTCATGCGTTCCCATCTCAGCAATGCTTCCGGTATCTAACACAACGATGCGGTCACAGAATTTACAGCTGCTCATGCGGTGGGAAATATAGATTGCAGTTTTATTTTTTACCATCTCATTAAAGTTCTCGTAGATCTGCGCCTCAGCGATCGGATCTAAGGCTGCGGTCGGCTCGTCTAAGATCACAAACGGCGCATCTTTGTAGAGTGCGCGTGCGATAGCAAGCCGCTGTGCCTCACCGCCGGAGACATCGACGCCCGCACCGTTGTTGTTATAAAGCTGTGTCTTCAGGCCGTCCTTCATCGCTCTCACACGCCCGGACAGTTCGACCTGGTCTAACACCTCCCATGCTCTCTCTTCATCCACTGCACTGCTTGCAGCAATATTCTCGCCGACCGGCAGAGAAAACATTGCAAAGTCCTGAAAGACAACGGAAAATGCCCTCGTATATTCCTCATAGTTATATTTCCAGATATCGATGCCGTTTAACGTGATCGTACCCTCCGTCGGCTCATAGAGACGGCAGAGCAATTTGATCAATGTCGTTTTTCCTGCACCGTTTTGTCCGACTAACGCCATTTTTTCCCCAATATTAAATTTTAAGCTGACATGGCTTAACACCTGTGTTCCACAGTCCGGGTAAGCAAAACTTACATCATGAAATTCAAATTCATATTGTCCGTCATCCCGCTTTTCGATCGGCAATGTACCATCGTAAGCCATTGCCGGACTTTGTATAAATTTATCAAAAACGCTTAAATATTCCGCACAAAATTGAAAGGAAATGACCTGTGAACCAAATTCCGTAATACAGTTCACGGTCTGTGAGATGACACCTGCATATAAGATGACATTTCCGATATCGATCATCCCGTTTAATGCTTTCATGCCTGCCAGCAGATATGCAGCGCCTGCTGCAAACTGGTTGATGCCCTCAATCATTCCCCTGTATTTTCCATTTACTTTTCCCATCTGTAAATAAATACTATAGCCCTCCACCATCTGTCTGAATTTCCCCAAAAAGAGTTTTGACAGGTCATAAAGTCTGATATCTTTGCTATTTCTTTCATCTGTCATGATCCCGTCCAGATAGCCGCCCAGTGCATTATTGTGGTCATTTGCATGTATAAATTCATACTGTTTCGCGCTGAGTATTTTTCCAAGATATAAATTCACAATTACAACAACTGCATATAAGCCAATCAAAAGCAGCGTTGATCCATAGGAGACAAAAAATGTTTTTTTCTGTTCGGCATCGATTTTCAGCAACAGCAGAAGAAAAAATACGACCGAATAACACATGGAAAAAAACTGTACAAAGATCTGGTAACAGGTATCCACCTGGTCTTTGATGTCCCCGCTTCCGCCTGCCGTAAGTTTTGCGTGCCTTAATGCGTCAAGCGTTTCCTGTTTTTCAAATTTTTCATACTGCAGTTCAAATGCCTTGTCTGCCATCTGCTGTCTTATGATCTGCTGGCAGCTCTCTCCAAGCACTTCGATCCGTTTCTGGCAGAACCGGTTCACCAGTTCACAGACAAACTGCGACAGTAAAAGTGCTGCCACGCTTTTCACACATGCCTTATAATCCCCTTCGATCGCATTGTTTAAAATCTGTGCCGAAAAATAAAATACCAGAAACGGAATGGATGCCTTCATAAATCCGCCGGCTGCCATGACAACAGCCACATCTTTTTTCCCTTTGCTGATCATCTTTATAAAACTTTTAAATTCCTGCCATATCTTCTTCATGTGACTGTGCTCCTTCCTCTTTGTAATATCTGCTCTGTACCAGGAACATTTCGGCGTATCCGCCATTTTTCTGCATCAATTCCTCATGGGTTCCCTCCTCTGTGATCTTTCCGCTTTCCAGGAACAAAATATGGTCACAGAACCGCGTCGATGCCAGACGGTGTGAGATAAACAGTGCCGTTTTTCCAGTCAGCATTTCATTGTATTTCTCATACATCTCATTTTCTGCGATCGCATCTAATGCTGCGGTAGGCTCATCCAAAAGCAACAGTGCACATCCTTTATAGAGCGCACGCGCAAGCATCAGTTTCTGTGTCTCCCCGCCGGAAAGATGGATGCCATCCTCACTTACCTCTTTTCCGATAAATGTTTTCTCTTTCTGTGGAAGTTTTTGTATTTTCTCCCAGAGGCCGGCATCTTTTAATGCCTCCCTGCATTTTTCCGCATCATAGTCCTCTCCCATGCTGCATGTTACATTGTCCGCAATGGAAAAGGAATAGGTAAATGCATCCTGAAAGACTGCTGCAAGTGACCGGTACCACGCATCAAGATCCATCGTGGCAAGATCCGTTCCGTTGATGTAAATGTGTCCCTCATCCGGCATATAAAAACCGCAGAGCAGTTTGACGATCGTTGATTTTCCGGCGCCGTTGATGCCGACTAACGCCATCTTTCCGCCTTTTTTAATGCGAAAGCTCACATCATCTAATATCTTATGGTCTGTGCCCGGATAGGAAAAACTGACATGTGAAAATTCGACTTCCACTGCCTCCTTTTCATCCTTTAACCGGACTCCCTCGCCATGGTGATATACATTCTCTAACTCTGTAAATTCCTGCATCTGTCCGACCGGCTTTAAGCAGGATGAGATCTGGCTGATCATCATCGTAAGTTCCGAAAAATAGGTGGAAAATCCACTGACGATCCCGATATAAAGCACAAAACGTGCGATGGACATTCCCTGCATCAGCTGTCCGATCAGATAGCCGTAACAGACCACATCCCTGCCAAACTGCAGCAGCAGTCCAAAGAGATCATCCGCAAAATAACATGCCTTTTCTTTTGCCAGCAGTGCCTGGTATTTTTTTGTTTGCAGCACGGTAATGTCCGCTTAACCATTCTTTCATCTGGTAAAGCCTTATATCTTTTCCGTTTTCCACTGCATATGCCTGACGGTCCAGATAGTCCTGTGTCACTGTAAGTTTCGCCTTTGCATCACGGTGTTTAATTCGTAATTATTTGCCAGTTTATAGCTTAAGATCTGGACCAGTGAAATGATAACCAAAAGCACGACCAGCCATACCGATACACCGGAGATCAGGGATGCGTACAGGATCAATGCCCCGGCTTCCTTTAAGAGTTCGACGTCGTAATGAAGCACACCCTCGATGCCCCGGTAGTTTCCGCTGACTGCCTCTCCCGCTTTCTTTAAAAGCTGCTGGACTTTTTCGTCCTCACACTGCACATAATCGAGTGACATATATTTCTGATAGGTGCATTCAATCATTGTGCCGCAGCGGAATTTTACATACTGGAACTGGTTTCTCCGTTTCAGATATCCGGTTATGATGCACCAGATGCTGTATCCGACAAAAAATGTTACCAGTTTTGCGACTACTCCGGGCAGTGTTTCCTGGGTGATCATGCCTTTTTGGTACTGCTCTAAAAACGCTACGATCATGGATGGGATCAGTATGGTGCCGAAGCCTTTGCCGATCTGGGTAATGATCTCGGCGAGAGCATAGAAGATGGTGGATCTGTCGTAGTGCCATAGTTCGCGGAGGATGTAGCGCTGGTTGGATGCGGCGGTGTAAGTTTTCGGTTGGTTCATGTTGTGTGGCTCCTCTCGTTTTGGGGTGGTGGTGTGATATCACTTCTATGTCTATACTCTATCAGCTTTTTGAACTTTCACACAAAAAGTGCACGGAAGGTCATCTTCCGTGCACCAACGGTATCGCCAATATACAAAAGGCTGGAATGAAAAGGTGTGGCTGACACACCGGTCTGCCACCACAACCTGACGGCCATACCTTTTCTCCCCGGCTTTTACCCAAACTTTTACAGCGGCAGCATAATCTCCGTCACAAACACCCCCGGCTCATTCTGTCTGTTAATGTACCCGCCATATTTTTCAACCACAAGATTGATCCGTTTTAATCCATGCCCGTGATTCCCCCGCTTTTGACTGATATATTCCGAATCCATCTTCCGCACCGTCTCATTCGTTGCGTTTGACACCGAAATATAAAGCTGTTTTTTTCGAGCACGCCGATATAAAGGCGGATAAACGGTTTCTCCGCTGTAAGTTTCTCACAGGATTCCACCGCATTATCAAGGAGGTTTCCGATCAGGGCACACAGATCGATATCGCTGACGGCAAGTGTTTCCGGGCATTTTGCCTGATAATCGATAGCGATTCCGTTTTTCTGTGCTAAGGATATTTTTGAATTTAAGATGGCATCTAAATTGACATTTCCAGTCTCGATCAGCTGGTTGACGTGATCTAAATCCTGCTCCAACAATCCTAAATATTCCTCTAACCTGTCATACTGCCCCATCTTTACATACGCTTTCATCGCCTGTAAATGATTGTGGTAATCGTGACGCCAGCCGCGCATGGTAAGATAGATATTCTGTACCTCCTGCACCTGTTTTTCGAGCAGGGCATTCTGGTACTCCATATTCTTCTCTTCTAAATATTTTGTGATCAGCGGTATTCTCATTTTTCACACATATCCCCATGTTCCATATAATAACGGATAAATGCTTCATTTACACTCTTATAAGCATTCCTGCTCACCGGCACACTACTGCCGTCCGAAAGGATGCACTCTGTGCGCTGCACGCGCTCCACCGCCGCAAGGCTGACAATAAAGCTCCTGTGCGTGCTGACAAATTTTTCTGCCTGTTCCGGCTGATTTTCCATCAATTCTCCTGCTATTTCAGAAAGGTTCTTTTTGTATTCATAATCACCCACGCTCGTGTGCAGACGGATATAATGCCCTTTCGCCTCCACACTGTAAATGGTATCGACCGGAATTTTTACAGTCTCCCCACCCACATTTTCGATCAGATAGCGCCTTTCTTTGCCAAGCGCATAAGAAATCTCATCCAGCAGAGAAAACAACTTTGTCTCCTCCACCGGTTTTAAAAGATAGCGCAATGCGCCAACCTCATACCCTTCAAAACACATTACTCACTGCGGTTTCGTCAAAAAAACGATGGGAAGTTTTTGATCTTTTTTCCGGATCTCCTTTGCGAGCGCCATGCCATCCATGCCGTCCATATCAATATCCAAAAGGAGCAGATCGAACGGGAAACTGTCCGGATGCTCAAACAACAGCTCCTTCGCACTGCCATAGCCAAAATATGTAACAGTGTCATTCCCTTCGTCTGCCCACTTTCTGATCAGTTGCTCCATATATTCTAACTGGATCTTTTCATCTTCACAATATGCAATATTCATTCTGCTCCTGATCCCTGCATTTTTGTTACTGTTCACACACCAGTATGAACAGTCACTTATTTTTACCTGACTTTTCAGCCTCCCACTGTTATTTTCTGTCTGATCTATTCTGCATAAGACTCCAGATCCTGTGCCAGCAGATAAGTAGCATCAATGATCTCTTTGGTCTGTTTCATTGCATCTACTGCATGTTCTGCTGTCTGAAGTCCTTCTGTGGAAGAAGCAGCTATTTCTTCACCGGTTGCAGAGAGATTCGATATACTCTGGGAAATTGTGTCTGTACTGTTTAAAATGGACTGCATACTTCCCTCGATCTCTCCGATTGCACTTGCCAATGACTGCATTTCGTCATTGATGGTCTCAAATTTATTCTTTGTTGTCTCAATCAGTTCGTTCTGTTCACGGATTGAATCCGCAGAATGTTCCATACTGTCCATCGCATGTTGTGCATCTTCATTCAGATCCTGAATGATATCCGTAATCCGGTTCGTTGCATCTTTTGTCTGCTCCGATAACTGACGGATTTCTTCCGCAACGACTGCAAACCCTTTTCCTGCCTCACCTGCTCTTGCTGCCTCAATAGAAGCATTCAATGCAAGAAGATTGGTCTGGCTGGAGATACTTAAGATAGTCGCAACAATTCCTTTTACTTCCTCCACACGGTTGCTGACCTGTTTGGTGGACTCTGCCGCCTGGTTACTTGCCTGCTCCACATTGTCAGCCTGATTTTTTAATCCTGTTACCAGTCTCGCCCCCTCTGCCACATTCTCCATCGTATGATTTGCCTTATCAATCATCGCTTCGGTTTCTTTTTCAGCACTGTCCGTATTCTTATGGATTTCCTCACACATCAATGCCTGCT
>ENA-OQHF01001333-OQHF01001333.1-human-gut-metagenome-genome-assembly--contig:-NODE-1333-length-13797-cov-2.240307_pt1 | contig 13797 bp, 14 predicted proteins | sample MGYA00242559_ERZ504709 | MGnify/ENA primary metagenome ERZ504709 (study PRJEB26092, sample SAMD00036203) | human gut metagenome | host: Homo sapiens | study: EMG produced TPA metagenomics assembly of... | reverse complement strand
ATCAGTCTGTATGGTACGGAACTTACGATTTATGTAAAGTCCGGTAGAGAACAGTTTTTCTTACAGCATCGGAACAAACTTCCCATCATATTGCTGCTCCTTTGCGGTGAATGTTATTTTCCCTCTGGTTCGTCAGATATCAACCGTTCCTTTACAAAAAGGATTACAGAACTGAGCAAGGTATTTAAATCAGTGGACAGTGATCATCTTATTCCAATGCCCTGTGAAGAAGGTAAAAGATGAGATCAGCAGTATGATACGCAATTATAATCGCATGGTGGAACGTACCAATGGACTGAATCGAGACTGTATATAAGAATAAAATCCATGAAGCAGGAGATGCTGGTGGGAAGAAAAAATGCGGAGCTTCTCGCATTACACAGCCAGATCAATCCTCACTTTTTGTTTAATGTACTGGAAAGCATCCGGATGCACAGCATTTTGAAAAAAGAAAACGAGACAGCCGACATGGTGGCCAAACTGGCGGTGATGCAGAGACAGTATGTGGAATGGGGCAATGATTCCGTGAGTATCTTCCAGGAGATTGAATTTGTGAAAGCTTATCTGGCGCTTCAGAAGTATCGTTTTGGAGAACGGCTGAATTATGACATTGAAGTAGACAGAGAATGTGAAAACTTCAAGATACCCAAGCTTACGATTGTAACCTTTGTGGAAAATGCCTGTGTGCATGGAATCGAAAGCAAATCCAGTCCGGGATGGATATTTGTAAGGATAGGCCGTCAGGGAGAAGGGCTGGAGATAGAAATTGAAGATACCGGAAGCGGTATGGCGGAGGCCAAACTTACAGAGCTACAGAACAACATGTGCAATGCCGACATTGAGATGCTCAAGGGCGGCGGAAGAGTAGGGATTATCAACGCCTGTGTCAGATTGAAAATGGTAACGGAAAACAGAGTGGAATTCCGTGTAGAAGGAGAAGAAGGAGTGGGAACCACGGTTACGATACGGATTCCCTGTTTGCAGGAGGGTAAAACAGATGCTGAAAGTATTGTTAGTAGATGACGAGCCGTTTATTTTACAGGGATTGAAACTTTTAGTAGATTGGGAGAATGAAGGCTTTCGGGTTGCGGGAACAGCGGCAAATGGGATGGAAGCACTGGCTTTTTTGAAGAAGGAAAAGGTAGATCTGGTTATTGCCGATATTAAAATGCCTCGGATGACAGGACTGGAACTGTTGGAACACATCCGTAAAGAGAAAATTTCAGATGCCTATTTTGTTATACTGAGCGGATATGCGGAATTTAGTTTTGCACAACAGGCAATACAGAATGACTGCACGGATTACCTGCTGAAGCCGGTAGACAGCGAGATTCTGTGCAAGGTACTGAATAAGGTTCTTGCCCTGCACAACAGAGAGGAACTGGATCATGAAAAGAACCGGAAGCTGGAGCAGGCTTATCTGGCGAGAAATATGATCGCATTGATCCAGGGGAAGTTTGATGACCTGAATGCCAGATATATACATGAACACATGAGGTGTGGAATCGGTGTGAGATATGTGGAAATCCAGATGGAAGAAGTCTGTGATGAAGAGGGAACGACAGATCGGGAAATGCGGACATTACAGAGGCGGCTGTATGAATACAGCAGGGAATACCTGAAAGAAGATGCAGATCTGTGTGTGTTTGATGTCTCTGTCAAATGAGAAAATCTACGATATCGGACTGATTTTGTTTGACTATGTTCCGGAAAAAAAACGGGATGGATGTAAAACGGTATCTGGAACGGTTTCGGGAATATCTTGCATCAAATTTACAGACAAATGTGGTGATGCTGGCAGGAAAAAAAGTGCAGGATATCAACAGTATCGCAAAGTCTTACGGCAATACCTGTATGCTTCGTTCTTTTCAGGGGTTCCGGACAAAGAAGGATATCTATTTCTATGAGGAGGAGGTCCAGGTATCTCCGGAAGGACTGATCCTGTGTAAGCAGAGCCTGGATGGCCTGCTGAAGGCAATCGAACAGAACAATCATCTGGAAATCCGGGAGGCGGTGGCTTTCTTTTATGAAGAAATGTGTAAACGCGGTATTTGTGGGGAGACGATGACCCTGAATATTAATTATCTGTTGTTTCAGCTGATCCACTTAGCCTGTGAACAGGATGATGACGTGAACCAGGAGGAAATCTTAAGGGTCATCAGTGAGAGCAGCTTTGCGACCGGGGTAAAGCGCGGAAGTAAGGCACATCTGACCAGATTTGCCTGCGAATATGCGGATTATCTGTCACAGCTGCGGAAGAATGTATCCAGAGGAATTCTGGGTATGGTGGAAAAAGAGATCCGGGAAAATTACGCTTCAAATATTACACTGAAAAGCCTGAGTGAGAAATATTATGTCAACAGTGCTTATCTGGGTCAGCTTTTCCGGAAAAAGTACGGACAATCCTTTAAAGACTACCTGAACAATTACCGGATGGAGCAGGCTGCGGATGCCTTGTTGCGTACCGATAAAAAGATCGTTCAGATCGCAGAAGATGTGGGCTACCATGATCTGGATTATTTTACGAACCGTTTTATTCAGATCAAGGGCTGCACTCCCGCAAGATTCCGTAAAAAGATGCAACAGGGAGAGTAAGAGAATAAAAGACAGGGGAAATTACAGGACTACCTATAATTTCCCCTGTCTTTTGCTATAGTTCCTCTGATTGTTAGTTCCTCTCAAAAAGGTAAAATAGATTTATCGAAAGGGAGGTAGTTACAACATGAACAAAAAGAGACTTGTAAGCATGTTACTTGTGTCAGCAATGACAGCGGCACTGTTCACCGGATGTGGCAGTGACGGAAACCAGACATCCGGAGACAGTACAACGAGCGCAGGAACCAACAGTACCACAGAAGAAGCAGGCATCAAAGAATTCACCGCATTTTTTGCGGTAGCGGGATCTGAGATCAATGACGACAATGAAGTGCAGCAGCTGATCGCAGAGAAGGTAGGCGCCAAAGTAAAAGAGACTTGGCTGACCGGACAGACCGCAGATGAAGCTGTGGGTACCATGATCGCCGGTGGCGAGTATCCGGACTTCATTGAGGGACAGACTGGAACCAAACAACTGTATGAGGCAGGAGCATTGGTAGCACTGGATGATTATCTGGATGATTATCCTAATATCAAGAATCTGTTTACTGATCTGGAGTGGGAGAAGCTTCGTCAGGAAGACGGCCACATTTACTGGATCCCTCAGTTCAGCTGCATCAAGAACGAAGAGAAGGTATGTACACATAATGATGAAGCATTCTGGATTCAGGCAAGAGTTCTGAAATGGGCAGACTATCCCGAGATCCGGACCATGGATCAGTATTTTGATCTGATCGAAAAGTATAATGCAGCAAATCCTACTATGGAAGACGGAACAGCCAATATTCCTTATACCATTCTCTGTGATGACTGGAGATACTTCTGTCTGGAGAATGCACCTCAGTTCCTGGATGGTTATCCTAATGACGGAAGCTGTATGGTAGATCCTGAGACGCTGACGGTACTGGATTACAACACTTCCGATACCGCAGTAAAGTATTTCAAAAAATTTAAATGAAGAATACCAGAAAGGCATTGTAGACCCCGAGTCCTTTACCAGTCTTATGATGAGTATATTTCCAAACTTTCTACAGGACGTGTCCTGGGTATGATCGATCAATGGTGGGATTTCGCTTACACAGCAGGCGATGCCATCAAGCAGGCAGGACTGGATGCACAGGGATGCGATTACATTCCTCTGCCGATTACAATTGATGAAAGCGTAAAGAACCAGTGGCATAATGCCGGTGGCGCATTCAACTCAGGAAGCGGACTTGCAATTACTGTAAGCTGTAAGGATGTTCCCGGCGCACTGAAGCTGATCAATGATCTGCTGGATCAGGATATCCATAACCTTCGTTTCTGGGGTGTGGAAGGTGTTGACTATGAAGTAGATGAGAACGGTGAATTCTACAGAACACCGGAGCAGAGAACGCAGGCTTCCGATACAGAGTATAAGGCATCCCATATGTGCTCTTATTCTTATTTCCCTCAGTACAACGGAACCAGTGATGATGGTATCAATGCAAACAAGCCAGATGGCCAGGCGAGGGAATTCTTCGATGGATTAAACGATGATGTGAAGGAAGCATTCCAGGCATACGGTGCGGAGACTTACGTGGAAATGCTGGGCACCAACGAAGCACCCGGTGAATGGTATCCTATGTGGTCCTTCTCCAATAACTTCAATACCAGCACACCCGGTGGTATGGCATGGACCAAGATCGGTGAAGTAAAGCATGAGTATCTTCCTCAGGTAGTTATGGCAGCTGATTTCGACAAAGCATGGGCGGATTATATGGATGCATATAATGCCTGCAAGCCGGAAGATTTTATCAGTGAATTACAGGCAGAACTGGACAGCAGAATGGAACTGGCAGCAAAGTTCAAATAAAAACATATAAATGAAATTTGAGAATGGGCAGATGCAGGTAAAATTTCATCTGCCCGTTTTTTAAGGAGCGAGGATATGTCGTTAACGAGAACAAAATCGAAACAAAAAGTAAAACAAACCAGAACACCTATCACATGGAAAGAAATCAAAAGGCAAAAAGTTCTGCTTTTCTGGGCAGGAGTAATGATGATCTATGGAGTGATTTTTTACTATCTTCCCTTAGCCGGATGGACGATGGCATTCCAGAATTATAAGCCGCAGTTGGGAATCCTGCACTCCGAATTCGTGGGACTTCAGAAGTTTCAGATGTTATTCTCGGATGTGACATTCCTGCGGGTCATCAGGAACACACTGGCCATGGGCGTGATCAACCTTGTGGCAACTTTCGTTACCGCAATTGTATTTGCAATTCTATTGAATGAAATCAAGAGTAATGGTGGGAAAAAGACAGTACAGACGATCTCTTATCTGCCACATTTTCTTTCCTGGATCATCGTAACCGGTATCCTGCATGATATGTTGTCTGGTACCGGAATTGTAAATGAAGTATTGGTAAATCTGCATGTGCTCAGCCAGCCGATCAATTTCTTTGCCCATCCTGGGTACTTCTGGCCGATTGTAGCATTTGCAAATGTCTGGAAGGAGACAGGATGGAATGCCATTATTTATCTGGCGGCCATCACATCCATTGACCCTTCCCTGTATGAAGCTGCTGCCATTGATGGCGCAGGAAGATGGAATAAAATTAAATATGTTACTCTTCCGGGAATCAAACCGACCATCGTAATTTTATTGCTGATGAATGTGGGTAATGTATTAAATGCAGGATTTGAAATTCAGTATCTGTTAGGAAACGGATTGATACAGAAGTTCTCCCAGACGATTGATATTTATGTATTGAAATGGGGCATCAGCCAGGGAGATTATGCAATAGGTACAGCCGCAGGTATTTTCAAGAGCCTGGTAAGTATCATCCTGATCGTTCTGGCCAATCAGTTTGCAAAACATAACGGCGAAGAGCAGTTATTCTAAAACAGAAAGAGATGGTAATTACAATGATAGATACAAAGTATAAGATCAAATCCAAAAAAAATGACATTTTTCCGTTCATAAACGGCATCATCATGGTCCTGTTTGTGATCGTAACGTTATATCCGGTGCTGAATACTCTGGCAATCTCTTTGAATGATGGTACGGATGCCCTGCGGGGAGGAATCTACCTGTGGCCGAGAAAATTCACCTGGAAAAACTATACGACGGTTTTACATAAAGATAATCTGATCACAGGCGCTTATATCACAGTTGCCAGAACACTGATCGGAACCCTGTTGTCTCTGGCAGCCAATGCGATCCTTGCTTTTATTGTCAGCCGCAAAAGATTCCTGTTCCAGAGAGAGGTTTCCCTGTTCTGGGTCATCACCATGTATGTAAACGGTGGAATGATCCCGACATTCCTTTTATATAAGGGGCTGGGGCTTACCAACAACTTCTGGGTATATGTGATCCCCGGGAATGGTAAGCGCATTTAACATGCTGGTAATCCGTACTTATATGAACGGAATCCCTGACAGCCTGGAAGAATCCGCACAGCTGGACGGTGCCGGTTACAGCACTATTTTTCTTAAAATCTATTCTCCGCTGTGTAAGCCGGTTTATGCCACAGTAGCCCTGTTTGTGGCGGTAGGCCAGTGGAACTCCTGGTTTGATGCCATGCTTTACAATCGCATGAGCAGTAATCTGACCACATTGCAGTATGAATTGATGAAGCTGTTATCCTCCGTAACCAATCAGGGAACTTCAGCGGGGCGCAATGAAGAATGCCGCAGGAACCGTAACACCGACTTCCGTGCGTGCAGCGGCAACGATCATTACCATGCTGCCCATTATCTGTATTTATCCTTTCTTACAGAAGTACTTTGTAGCCGGACTTACTTTGGGTGGCGTCAAAGAATAAAAATCGGAGAACGAGCAAATGGCAGGAGCATATCAGACTGGAATTTATCGAAATGTATTGAAAGAGTGCGGTTATGATGAGACCGCAATCGGGGAAAGACTGGAACAGACCTTTGAAACCATATTTTACGGAACGGAGGCAGAACGTTTTTATCATGAGGCAGGCGGTGATATGGCGTATCTGGAGGATACCGGCAATCATGATGTACGCACAGAGGGAATGTCCTACGGCATGATGGTCTGTGTCCAGATGGATAAGAAAGCAGAATTCGACCGCCTTTGGAAGTGGGTGCGGACTTATATGTATATTCCGGCAGGACCCTGCCGCAACTATTTTGCCTGGTCCTGCAGCACGGATGGAACGCACAATGCAGAGGGACCGGCACCGGACGGAGAAGAGTATTTTGCCATGGCATTGTTTTTTGCATCTGCCCGCTGGGGGGACGGAGAAGGTATTTTTGCTTACAGCAAAGAGGCAAAAGCAATCCTGCGGGAATGTATCCACAAAGGGGAGCCTGGACATCCGGGAGAACCTATGTGGGAGCCTTCCAATCATCTGATCAAATTTGTCACAAACATGGATTTTTCGGATCCTTCCTATCATCTGCCTCATTTTATGAGTTGTTTGCGGAGAAGGTGGAGGAAGAAGACCGGGAATTCTGGAGACAGGCTGCGGCAGCCAGCAGAGAATATCTGCATAAGGCATGTCATCCACAAACCGGTCTCAGCGCAGAATACGCAGACTATGACGGAACACCCCATGCTGGGCATCAGGAGATCTTCGGAAAGCATGACTGGTACTACAGTGATGCATACCGCACCATAGCCAACATTGCTATGGATCATCTCTGGTATGACAAAGATCCGTGGCAGAAGGAGATCGCAAACCGGCTGCAGAGATTTTACTGTGAAGAGCAGAGAGAACACTGGGACGGTGTGTTCCTGATTGATGGAACAAGACTGGAAGAGAAGGCACTGCATCCGGTTGCCATTGTAGCAGTCAATGCACAGGCATCACTGGCAGCAGACGGTCCTCATATAAAGGAATGCGTAGACCGCTTCTGGAATACTCCGCTCCGCACCGGGGACAGACGATATTATGATAATTTCCTGTACCTGTTTGCCATGCTGGCACTTTCGGGAAATTACAGAATTTACAAATAAAGAGAGTGGCACATGATTAGCACGGACCGCAGCGGAGAAGTGGGAGTGCGTACCACGGAGCAAGTAAAGCTGTCCGTGGAACATGCCGATGTGGCAGTAATGGTGCCTTGGACTGGATGCAACCGATAGAGGGAGAACAGGGCGATGCCAGGATGAATATGCCGCGGAGACAAACTGGGATTAAACTGCCGGGATTTCAGGAAGAACTTCTGGAAACTGTTGCAGCGATGGGAAAACCGGTGGTGGTTCTGTTAATGGCAGGAAGCGCCATAGATCTGCCATGGGCGGAACACAACCCGAATATGAAAGCCATCGTGGATTGCTGGTATCCGGGAGCCAGAGGTGGTAAGGTAATTGCCGAAATGCTGTTTGGAGAATTTTCCCCCTCCGGGAAACTGCCGGTGAGATTTTATCATGGAACAGAAAATCTTCCGGTGTGGAATATTAGGGATGACTATGAAAGAAGAGAAGATATACCGGCAGGAAGCAGTGGTGCCGGATCGGGGACTGCCCTTTAAGCTATTCCGTTTCGAAGGTGCAGACGGAAAATATATATGTGAGGCGCATCAACATAGCAGTGTTGAAATATTTGCCTTGCGGGAGGGAAAGGTAGATTTTTATCTCGGCGATAAAAAATATGTCCTTCCGGCAGGAAAGTTTATAATTGTGAACAGCAATGAAGTGCATTCCATTCATACATCGGGACGAAATGAGGCAATTGTTTTACAGATCCCAATGGAAAAACAGATAATGCGGTTTTCCGGTGAAAAAAAGGAAGAGGATGGAAAACTTTTTGCATTACTTGAGAAAATGTACAGACAGCAGATCAGAAAAGAGTACGGCTATGAACTGTTGATGCAGAGTATCTTTTATCAGCTGAAATATCTTCTGGCAACCGCTTATCGGATACCTGAGGAAAAGAAGGATTATTATCCGGGGAATACTCAGTCAGGACATCTTGAAAGAATTACTGGATACCTTCGGGAACATTATGCAGAAGAAATTTCACTGGAAACCCTGGCAGCAACATTTGGATATTGCCCTACTTACTTGTCGAAAATGTTCCGTCAGTATGGTAGAATCAACTATAAAGATTATCTGCGGAGCATCCGGTTTGAACATGCATTGCGGGAACTGGAGGAAACGGATCTGACCATAGGCGAAATTGCATTAAAGAACGGTTTCCCCAACAGTCAGGCTTTTTCCAGACTGTTCCGGGAGAAATACGGTATTCTGCCAACAGAGTATCAGAGAAGACAAAAAGAAAATGACAGCGCAGCTTTTCTAATGATTCAGATCCAAGCAGAAAGTTCCTTACTCGGCAGATTATGATACCTGTGTGGCAGAGGCAAGATTATTAAGCCTATATAGCTAATAATCAGAAAAAATTTATGGAGGAATTTATGAACAGACAAGAGGCAGTCAGACGAGCTACTGAATTGGTGGAGCAGATGAGCGTAGAGGAACTGGCTTCACAGCTGCGCTTTGACGCAGATGAAATTCCACATCTGGATATTCCGGAGCATAACTGGTGGAATGAGGGCCTGCATGGTGTTGCAAGAGCGGGTACAGCAACTGTTTTTCCACAGGCAATCGGGCTTGGAGCAACTTTTGATGAAGAACTGCTGGAGCGGATAGGAGTTGCCGTTTCTACGGAGGCGAGAGCCAAATATAATGAAAATGAAAAACATGAAGACCGTGATATTTATAAAGGAATTACACTTTGGTCGCCCAATGTCAATCTCTTCCGGGATCCCCGCTGGGGGCGTGGACATGAGACTTATGGAGAAGACCCGACACTGATTGCAATACTGGGTGTTGCATATATCAAAGGTCTGCAGGGAGAGGGAGAATATCTGCGCACGGCAGCGTGTGCCAAGCATTTTTGCAGTACATTCCGGCCCGGAGGAAAAACGTCACTATTTTGATGCAAAGGTTAGCATGAAAGAACTTTGGGAAACGTATCTTCCGCAGTTTGAGGCCTGTGTCAGGGAAGGAAAAGTCGAAGCGGTTATGGGCGCATACAACAGAACCAATGGTGAACCATGCTGTGCTCATAGTTATCTGATGGTGGAGGTTTTGAGAAAACAGTGGGGATTTCAGGGACACTATGTTTCAGACTGCTGGGCAATCCGTGATTTTCATGAACACCATAAGGTGACAGACAGACCGGAGGAAAGCGTCAGACTGGCTCTGGAGATGGGCTGCGATGTTAATTGCGGATGTACTTATCAGAAAATCCTGAATGCCTATGAAGAGGGGCTTATTTCCAAAGAACTACTGCAGAAATCAGCCATTCGTTTATTTACGACCAGATTCTTGCTGGGAATGTTTGATGAGACAGAATATGATCATATTCCGTATGAAGTTGTTGAATGTAGGGAACATATTGAGCTTTCCATAGAGGCAGCATGCAAGAGTGTCGTATTGTTAAAAAATGATGGCATTTTACCCTTAAATAAAAAGAAACTTAAAACAATCGGAGTCATTGGTCCCAATGCCAATTCCAGAGAAGCCCTGATCGGCAATTATCATGGGACGGCTTCAAGGTATGTTACTGTACTGGAAGGTATTCAGGACTATGTAGGCGATGATGTCAGGGTACTTTATTCAGAAGGCTGCCATTTGTTTTTAGATCAGGTAGAAAAACTGGCAAGAGAGGATGACCGTATCTCTGAGGCAATGACAGTTGCAGAACATTCGGATCTTGTTATTCTGTGTCTGGGACTGGACGAAAGTCTTGAAGGAGAAGAGGGCGATACAGGAAATGCATATGCATCCGGAGACAAGCAGGGGCTGATGCTTCCACCTTCACAGCAGAGGCTTTTGGAAACCGTGGCAGAAATGGGAGTTCCGTTTATTGTATGTATGATGGCAGGAAGTGCTATGGATTTGAACCTGGCAGATGACAGGGCGAATGCAGTTCTTCAGACATGGTATCCGGGAGCAAGAGGTGGAAAGGCAGTTGCAGATATACTCTTTGGAGAAATATCACCTTCGGGTAAATTGCCGGTTACCATTTACCGCAATTTACAGGGGATGCCGGATTTTGATGACTATTCCATGAAGAACAGGACATATCGCTTTGTGGAAAAAGCTCCACTTTATCCATTCGGTTATGGGCTGAATTATGCTGATACATTAGTTATGAGGGCGGAATTGACGGAAGATGTGGTATATGCACAGACGGAAGAACAGAGTGTAGGTGTTGAAGTAACCGTTGCAAATCACGGAGATGTTTTTACAGAGGATGTATTGCAGGTCTATGTACAGGTTGAGGATATCAACGAAGTGCCCAATCCTAAACTTGTCGTGTTTAAGCGCGTGGAACTTGCACCGGGAGAAGAAAAGATGGTGACACTGGAAATTCCGATGAGGGCATTTACCGTTGTAGATGAAGAAGGTAAATTTGTACATACCGGTAGGGGAGCAGATATTTATGTTGGCTTTGGACAGCCGGATGAACGGACGAAGGAACTGACCGGCAAGAAGTGTCTGAAGATTCATATATAATGATTGTAATGATATGTAGCGTTCTCATTTCGGTCAACATTTGATTAGAGGTATGCATGAAAAAATGAGTCTGTGTGACGATTAAAAATGTCATCACAGACTCATTTTTGCGATTAAGGAATTTAATATTTCTTCCAGCAGGACGGCAGCAGGATCACCAGCATGGGGAAGAGTTCCAGTCGTCCGGCCAGCATATCGAACATCAGCACGCATTTGGACAGAGGACTGAACAATGCGAAGTTCTGGGTGGGACCGACTAACTCCAGGCCGGGACCGATATTGTTCAGGGTGGCCAGTACTGCGGTAAAGTTTGTGCTCAGGTCATATTCGTCCAGACAGACGATCAGCAGGGAAACGAAGAGTACGATAAAATAAGCCGTCATATAGACATTGGTGGAACGAAGCGTCTCGTGGGACAGATTGTGTCCGTCCATCTTGATCTTTTTCACCATCCGGGGATGGATCATCATGGACAGCTCCTTGCGGATCGCCTTGAAGAGGATCAGCACACGGGATACCTTTATACCGCCACCGGTACTGCCGGCACAGGCTCCGATCATCATCAGAAGCAGAAGGATCGTCTTCGACAATTGCGGCCACATATTGAAATCCGTGGTGGCAAATCCGGTGGTGGTGATGATCGTTCCTACCTGGAAAAAGGAGTGCCGCAGTGTCTCTCCCAAAGTTGCATAGAGCGGGCGGATATTCCAGGCGATCGTCAGAGCACTGGCGAAAATGATCAAAAAATACCAACGAACTTCTTCGATGGAAAAAGCTTCCTTAAACTGCCTGCTTAACAGACAGAAATATACCGTATAATTGACACCGCTTAAGATCATAAGTATCGTTACTGCATTCTGTATCAGTGGAGAGTAACCGCCGATACTGCTGTTCTTGACACCGAAACCACCGGTGCCGACACTGCCGAAGGTCGTACACAGGGAATCAAACAACGGCATACCGCACAGGCATAGCATGATCACGCCCAGAACAGTGATCGCCATATAAAGTCCATAGAGGATTTTCGCAGTATCCCGTACTCTCGGTACCAGCTTGCTGACGGAAGGACCGGGGCTCTCCGCACGCATCAGGTTCATGGTGGAGCCACCCATCATCGGCAGGATCGCCATAATAAATACAAATACGCCCATACCGCCGATCCAGTGAGTGAAGCTGCGCCAGAACAGGCTGGCATAGCTGAGTGCTTCCACATCGGACAGGATACTGGAACCTGTGGTCGTAAAGCCGGAGATCGTCTCGAAGAGAGCATCAATATAAAAAGGAATCTCTCCGGTGAGAACGAAGGGAATGGCACCGAAAACAGACATGACAAACCATCCCAGGGCAACGGCAGTGAAGCCTTCCCTGACGTACAATTCCTTAAAACGTCCTGTGTGCCTGAAACTTAACAATTTTCCTAAAATGAAACAAACAGCTGCGGTCACCAGATAGATCAGTGCCACATGATATTCTCCGTAGATCATACCAACGATCCAGGGAAGCAGTAAGAATAAAGCTTCAAATTGTAAAATAAATCCGATAATAAAACTCAATATCGCAAAATTCATGATAATGTCCTTCTATAAAATTACCCTTCAATAATATCTTTAATATCATTCAGCCGTGCATGTGTCAGTACTACGACCACATAATCACCTACATGAAGCTCGTCCTGACCACTGGGAATAATAGCCTGTCCTCCGCGGACGATGGAACAGACCAGGATATTTTTCCGGATGTGCAGACGGTTCAGAGGTATATTGGTAACGGCAGAATCCTCTTTGATGTAGAATTCCAGTGCCTCTGCATGACCGTCTTCCAGCTTATACAGATTCTCCACATTACTGTTGAGAGATTCATTCATGGATCGTGCATATTTAATGATCATATCTGCAGTTACCAGGCGCGGATAGGAGATCGTATCCAGCTTGATATCACTTAAGACACCACTGAAGTTGATACGGTTGATCTTGGTGACTACCTTTGCGCGGGAAGTCCGTTTCGCATACAGTGACAGGAGGATATTTTCCTCATCCAGTCCGGTCAGTGCAGCAAAAGCATCTACGTTCTCCAGCCCCTCCTGTATCAGAAGACGTTCATCCGTACCGTCACCGCAGATGATGGAAGCCTTGGGCAGCAGTTCACTCAAATGCTCGCAGCGGGCGGGATCCTGATCGATGATCTTGGTATGGATGCCGACTTCTAAAAGTCTTCTTGCCAGATAATAAGCAATGGTTCCGCCACCGACGATCATGGCAGTACGTGCCCTGCCGGCGCCGATACCGATCTTTTTGAAGAAATCATTAGCCTTGGGAGGAGTGGACACAATAGCTACCACATCGCCTTCCCGGAAGACAAAATCACCCCGGGGAATCACACCTGATTGATCTCTGGTGACCATACATACCAGTACATCGCATTTTAAGGTGGTACGGATGTGGATCAGTTCATAATTATTTAAGAGACAGTCATGGGTCACGCGGAAATGCAGAAGCTCGATCCTTCCCTTGGAAAAAGTATCGATCTTAACTGCGGAAGGGAACTGGAAGATCCGGGCGATCTCAGCTGCACTGGACAGCTCCGGGTTGATGATCATGGCAAGCCCCCAGTTCTTCCCGCAGAAAAGCAATCTCATTATTGTAGATTGGATTGCGGACACGGGCGATGGTCTTACAATGTCCCGCCTTTTTCGCAATGACACAGCACAGAAGGTTCTGTTCATCGGATCCGGTCACGGC
>ENA-OQHF01001332-OQHF01001332.1-human-gut-metagenome-genome-assembly--contig:-NODE-1332-length-13798-cov-3.443859_pt1 | contig 13798 bp, 14 predicted proteins | sample MGYA00242559_ERZ504709 | MGnify/ENA primary metagenome ERZ504709 (study PRJEB26092, sample SAMD00036203) | human gut metagenome | host: Homo sapiens | study: EMG produced TPA metagenomics assembly of... | reverse complement strand
ATGCTGCGGCATTCGACCTCTTTCGCCTCTCCGGTGGAAAAGCGGACGCAAGCGGGCGGAGGAGATTTTGAATAAGCTGTGAAATTTTTCGAAAAAATCCCAAATACCCCTTGCAAATGCCTTGACAGTGCGCTATGATAGCACCGTTGGTTAGCACTCATCAAGTTTGAGTGCTAACCCGCCTGAAACCGTTAAAATTTTTAAAATATACAAGGAGGCACCAAGCCATGAAACTCACACCGCTTGCTGACCGCGTCATCCTCAAGATGGTCGAGGTCGAAGAGACCACCAAGGGCGGCATCATCCTGACCGCCAGCGCCAAGGAGAAGCCCTCCGTTGCCGAAGTCATTTCCGTCGGCCCCGGCGGCATGGTGGACGGTCACGATGTCGTGATGACCGTCAAGCCCGGCGACAAGGTCATCACCAGCAAGTATGCCGGCACCGAGGTCAAGCTCGATGACGAAGAGTACGTCGTCGTCCGCCAGAGCGACATCCTGGCCATCGTCGAGTCAAGACTCGCAAAGAGGGAGCAGGCTCCCCCTTTGGATTCCCCACCGCCAGTCTGCGGACTGGCGACGCCGCCCAAGGCGGCTGGGTCAAAGTATTTTTGCCACGCGCATGTCGCGGCAAAAATGATTTAAATTATTTTCGCGTTCCGCGAAATTTCTAATGGAGGTACACTCTTATGTCTAAGCTGATTAAGTCCGGCGAAGAGGCGCGCAAGGCGCTTGAGGCCGGTGTTAACATTCTTGCTGATACCGTCAAGGTCACCCTCGGCCCCAAGGGCCGCAACGTCGTGCTCGACAAGAAGTTCGGCGCTCCGCTGATTACCAACGACGGCGTGACCATCGCCAAGGAGATCGAGCTCGACGATCCGTTCGAGAACATGGGCGCGCAGCTCGTGCGCGAAGTTTCCACCAAGACGAACGACGTCGCGGGCGACGGCACCACGACCGCAACGCTGCTGGCGCAGGCCATGGTGCGTGAGGGCTTGAAGAACCTCGCCGCCGGTGCAAACCCCGTCGTGATGAAGAAGGGCATGGCCAAAGCCGTTGAGACTGCTGTCTCCGCCATCAAGGCCAACTCCCAGAAGGTCAACGGCACGGACGACATTGCCCGCGTCGGTACCGTCTCCAGCGGTGACGAATTCATCGGCAAGCTGATCGCCGAGGCCATGGAGAAGGTCAGCGCCGACGGCGTCATCACCATCGAGGAGTCCAAGACCGCCGAGACCTACAGCGAGGTCGTCGAGGGCATGATGTTCGACCGCGGCTACATCACCCCGTACATGGTCACCGATACCGAGAAGATGGAAGCCGTCATCGACGACGCTTACCTGCTGATCACCGATAAGAAGATCTCCGTCATCTCCGACATTCTCCCGATCCTCGAGCAGCTCGTTCAGAGCGGCAAGAAGCTTGTCATCATCGCCGAGGACGTCGAGGGTGAGGCTCTCTCCACCCTGATCGTCAACCGCCTGCGCGGCACGCTGAACGTTGTGTGCGTCAAGGCGCCCGGCTTCGGCGATCGCCGGAAGGAAATGCTGCAGGATATCGCCATTCTGACCGGCGGCCAGGTCATCTCCGAAGAGCTCGGCTACGAGCTCAAGAACACCACGATCGACATGCTCGGCCGTGCCCGCCAGATCAAGGTCACCAAGGAGAACACCACCATCGTCGACGGTGCCGGCGACAAGCAGGCCATCGCTGACCGCGTGGCGCAGATTCGCGCCCAGATCGGCGTGACCACCAGCGAATACGACAAGGAGAAGCTGCAGGAGCGCCTTGCCAAGCTCGCCGGCGGCGTGGCTGTCATCAAGGTCGGCGCTGCGACCGAGACCGAAATGAAGGAAAAGAAGCTGCGCATCGAGGACGCGCTGAACGCGACCCGCGCGGCTGTGGAAGAGGGCATCGTCGCCGGCGGCGGCACTGCCTATGTCAATGCCGTTCCCGCTGTGGAAAAGCTCATCAGCGAGGTTGAGGGCGATGAGAAGACCGGTGTCCAGATCATCGTCAAGGCCCTGCAGGAGCCCATCCGTCAGATCGCGGCCAACGCCGGTATCGACGGCAGCGTCGTTCTTGAGAAGATCAAGACCAGCGGCAAGGTCGGCTACGGTTTCGACGCTTACAAGGAAGTCTACTGCGACATGATCTCCGCCGGTATCGTCGACCCCGCAAAGGTCACGCGCTCCGCGCTGGAGAACGCTGCGTCTGTCAGCTCCATGGTGCTGACCACCGAGGCGCTCGTCGCTGACAAGCCCGAGCCCCCCGCACCGGCCGCTCCCGGCGCCGGCATGGGCGACATGGGCGGCATGTACTAAGAGATAGCCGCAAAGCCCTGAAATTGCTTGATTTTTTGAGTGTGCAAAAGCGGATTTACGCCAAACTTACGCCACTTACGCCAAAAATTCAAGCGCATTATAGGGTAACAGAAATCGGCACCTGCTCGAAAAAGCAGGTGCCGATTTTACTTATTTTCGTTTCCGTTTTCCCTTGCCGTGGGTCATGGTTGTTTTCCCACGCTGACTGATGGGAGTTTTCAGGTGCTTGGACAGCTTCAGCACCTCGATCAAGTTGACAAACTGTTCCATCGTAATGGCATCATAATCAATCCCCAATGTGGCAAGCAGTGCTTTTGCTTTCTTTTCCTCGACGCTCCCCTCAAAGTTCATCGCATCCTGCAACTGCCCCTGTACGGTTGCTACGAGGGAGCTTTCATCCGCAGTCATAGTGTCGGGGCGATGCTGCTCTCGAATGTCACGGAGGATACCTTTCAGATCATCTGCAATCAAGCTTCCGAAATACTCATCCTCTCTGATCTGCGCGACTTCCAGCGTCCGCAGGTGCAGATCATTTTCGTTGCCGCCGTTTTTCATCAACGCCATCTGCCGGACTGCTTTCAGAACGGCGTTCATGTCGTTAACCCGCATATCTGCGATCCGGTCAACGTAAATTTCGGCGTCCAGCATAAACCGCTGGAAATTCTTGTGGCAGATCAACTCCGACAGCAGCCGGTGGTTGAATTTGCCCGTTCTCAATACTTCGATTGCATCATCACCCAAATGCAGAGCGTCCAGCTCTGTGTTTGGGTGATTTTTTGTTCTGTCAGCCCCAGCAGATAATCGGTGGACACGCCGTAGAACTTTGCCAGCGCCACCATGCTGAACGGACTGATGTCTTTGAAATCGTCGGCTTCGTATTTTCCCAGCGCAGATTTTGAGATGCCTGTTTCCGCAGAAAGCTGTTCCAACGTCAGACCGCGCTCTACGCGCAGGTCTTTGAGCCGTTCCTGAATGGTGAGTTTTGGCTGCATAGTGGTGTCCTCCCTTCAAATTTCTGCCCTTTCTCCGGCCTTGTCCATAAGCGTGGAAATCTGCGTTTTTCGGCGCGTTTTCCGACCTCTTGGATATACGGGAGAGGGCTATATTTTTCGCTAAAATGGTCTTGCAATCGCACCTGAACCTTGAAAATTGCATGACCGTCCGAACGGGATATGTTCTCTGGCGAAGTGCCGCATCCAGCGCACCAAGGAGAACGAAACGCCGGAAGCGATCCTCCGGGCAGGAACGACGTTCGGAAAGAGCGGCAAAATCAAACGTAAAAATCAAAGCAAGTGAAAACGGCGAAATAGTTTTCTACTCTGTGCGGTTATCTGCACGGAACAGAGCGCTATCCGGCAGCGAACGATGTTTGCTGTCTGGTTTGACATTTCGCCATTTCACACAAAGACACATCAAACGGCAAAAGCTACGGGTGTTGCCCATGACCAACGTATAATTGGCAGTATTTCCAGCCGAAAGCCGTGCATCAAAAACCAGCGCCCTATGGCGAACGGGTGTCACGATTTGACAAACCCATTTTACCATAGAGCGCATCGAAAAAACAGGAGGAACATTCGAACATGAGAAAATCTGAAACCTATCGCAACGAGATCAAGTCCTACATTGTCCGCACCGGCATGACCATGACCGAGGTGGTGGACTACCTCTCCGATGAATACGGCTGGAGCCGCAGCGTCCCCAACCTCTCCGGTAAACTCAAGCGCGGTTCGCTCCGCTACGGCGAGGCGGTAGAGTTGGCGAACGCGCTGGGGTATGACATCGTGTGGCAGAAGCGGTAACAACTTCCGAAATGGTAGTTGCTGCTTTTTTTATGCAGGAGGTTTTATGAGAACAGGGCTTACCAAAAAGCAAAAGATAACTGTGATCTATTTTGACGAGTATAGCCGCATCATTGAGGTGCAGACCCACAACACCGATCTCAAAAAGCGGCTGGCAGCATTTGCGGCAAAGTACCCGCAATGCTGCCGCCAGACCGACGATGACGAGCAAGGCGGGCTGACCTTTGAAATTGAGAAAGGGCGGTTGAGCTTTCGGCTGACTGCGCCGTATAGCGAGGAACGCCGCAGGGCGGCGAGTGAACAGGCAAAGCAGAACGGTGTTCATGGATATAATTTTTAAAGTTTTTGCTCAGCCTCACATTTTCCACCAATAAAGCTCTTTAATTTTCCGATTCTCTGATTGCGTCCACAAAAGCTGTGATTACATTGGAATACTGTCTTGCACTGGTAACACGCAGTATTCCATTATCATTTTTCAAAGCATCAACTAAAGCACATACGCTGTCATTCAACGTATTCAAAAATGAAACCTCGTCAGGAGTCAATGGTTCACCATTTGATTTGCTTCAACCATTACGCGGATTCTCTCTTGGCAGTGCACTAAAATGGACTCGAAGTCCTCAAATCCCATAATTTCTGATTCTGCAATTCTCTTTGTCTCTAACGCCGTATTTTTAAATGAAGCGAACTGCTTCTTTTCCATATCCAGTTCAATTTCAACATCAATGCTCTTTTTATCTGTAACATCTCGGATAGAAGATGAGAGCAGAGTTGCTTCTTTAATGAGCGGTGTCAAGTAAATGTCAATCTGCTCTCTCTGATTGTGAATATGGGATAAGTAAATTGTAACGACTAATATACTAATTGCGACTACAATACTGCCAATTAGAACGCTGCGTTTGATTTTCATATTGTATCCTCGCTTCCTTAGAATTCAGAGTCCCCATGCTCTTTCCTCAAACAAATAATATCATAAGATCTGTGAGCAATTCCACTATAATTTTACTAAGATAGAAAAAGCATGAAATTCTCTGACATATCCACATAACCAGCACTTCGCATGAAGTTACTCGTTGAAATATAGGAAGGCCACATGATATAATTAAATAACTGACACAATAAATGGAGGAGGGTAATCAGATGAAAATCGCGTCTAAAGCAGCCTTAGGGCTTATCCTTGTAAGTATTTTATTTGTTGGCCTGCTTTATACTCGTAATGATATTGGCATAACAGCAGCCAAAATAGAATCAGATATTCGCAGTTCACAAAAAATACAAGATGATTGGATAACTGATGGAACCGTATCCAACACAATGGCAGCCTACATTTCTTATCCTCAAGATATGACTAACCATACATTTTCCATCTATGTTAACCGCCCTGGACTCTCCTTTGGATATTTCTTTCGAGGTGGTGGAAATCTTTCAGGAGTTGCAAGTGAAATTACAGAGTTCACGGTAGAGGGGTATGAAGAACGAGCGTTTATTTCTATGAATCAAGAACAAGTGGCTCAATTAAAAATAGATGATGGGAACTCAGTTCAAACAATCGACGTTGATAGCAGCAGTCCCTTTGCAATTGTTCTGCCTACAAATGCCGGCAATATTGCTTTTTATGACGTGAACGGGAAAACCGTGAAATACCGGAGTACGCAGTAATTTCCGTTTACCGCCAGTCCCATCAATGCGGCGAGCGCAGCAATGCCGCTATTTCGCACGCAGTCTGCCGCCGAGCAAACGTCACTCGCGCCTCACGATAGTAAGGCGCGGTTGCTGTCAGATCACGACTCGCAGGGATTCATGGCGAAGCCATGTACACCGCACCCACACTGCGCAGCGCGTGCAGTTCTTCAAGCTACAGACTGCCAATGTGCGGGGTCAAGGGGCAAGGCCCCTTGCGTTCTCTTGGGGGTCCAAGGGGGATATTCTCTCACGTGAGAGAATATCCCCCTTATCCGCAGCCCCACACGGTGTGGGGAAAAGCCGCAGCCTCTTCGGGCTGCTCCCCCTCCGCGCCATGCGCGGAAAAAGAGAGGACTTCTCTTTCGAGAAGCCCTCTCTTTTTACTTATTTTCTGCTGTGCAGAAGCAATTATTCCGCTTCCTGCATCGCCTTCGCGGCAGCGACAGCCTTCGCCTGTGCGTCGGCGGAACACTGCTCGTAGCGCACGAAGTGCATCACGAACGAGCCGCGGGACTGGGTCATGGAGCGCAGGTCAATGGCGTAGCTCATCAGCTCTGCCTCGGGGCACTCGGCCTCGATGACCTGCTCGCCGTTGCCGGTCGGGGTCATGCCCATGACGCGGCCGCGGCGCTTGTTGAGATCGCCGAGGATATCGCCCATGTACTGGTCGGGCACCGTGACCTTGAGCTCGCACACCGGCTCGAGCAGGACCGGGGACGCCTCGGGCATGGCCGCCTTGTAGGCGAGGTTCGCCGCGGTCTTGAACGCGATCTCGGACGAGTCGACCGGGTGATAGGAGCCATCATAAAGGACGGCTTTGAGGTTCACGACGGGATAACCCGCGAGCGGGCCGTGGACGCAGGCCTCGCGCAGACCCTTTTCGACCGCGGGGAAGAAGTTCTTGGGGACGCTGCCGCCGAAGACTTCCTCGGCGAAAACCATCTCTTCGCTCTCCTCGTTGGGCTCGAAGCGGATCCAAACGTCACCGAACTGGCCGCTGCCGCCGGTCTGCTTCTTATGACGGCCCTGCTTGGAGACCGTCTTGCGGATCTTTTCACGGTAGGGCACGCGCGGCGTGTCGAGCACGACCTCGACGCCGAAGCGGCTCTTGAGCTTGTTGACGAGCACGTCGATCTGGATGTCGCCCACGCCGGAGACGACCATCTGGTGCGTTTCGGCGTTGTTGACGACGCGGAAGGACGGATCTTCCTCGTTCAAGCGGTTGAGGCCCTGAGCCATCTTATCCTCCTGGCCGCGGGTCTTGGGCGCGATGGCGACGCTGTAGCAGGGCTCATCGAATGGGATGGGCTCGATCTTGACGACCTTGCGCGGCTCGCAGAGCGTATCGCCGGTCTTGACCTTGTCCATCTTGGCGATGGCGCCGATGTCGCCGCAGGTGAGCTCCTTGACCTCGGTATACTTCTTGCCCTTGGGGATGTACAGGCGGCCGAGCTTCTCGGTCTCGCCGGTGCGGGCGTTGACCATGGGCATATCGGGCTTGATGGAGCCGGAGAGCACCTTGACGTAGGAGTACTTGCCGTACTGGTCGGAAATGGTCTTGAAGACGAACGCGGTCGGCAGTGCGCCGGGCGCGACGACGAATTCGGAGGACTCGCCGTCCTCATTCTCGGCCATCAGGGCGCGGGCGTCCTGCGGCTGGGGAAGAAGCTCGACGATGGTATCCATCAGGATGCGCGTGCCCATGCCCTGAATGGCGGAGCCGCACACGACAGGGAAGAGGGACAGGTCCTTAACGCCCTGGCGCAGGCCATGGATCATCTCGGCATAGGTGAAGTCTTCACCGGCGAAGAACTTTTCCATAAATTCCTCGCTCGTCTCGGCGACGGACTCCTTGAGCGCGTCGTAGAGCTCATCGAGCACGGGCTTTTTGTTCTCAGGCACTTCGATCTCGACGCGGCCGCCGCCGGGGCCGAACTCGAATGCGCGCTTATGCAGCACGTCGATGATGCCGATGACCTTCTTGCTCTCGTCCCAGATGGGGGCGACGACGGGGGCGATGTTCTTGCCGAAGCGCTCGCGCAGCGTGTTGAACGCGGCGTTGTAGTCGGAGTTCTCCTCGTCGGTCTTGGAGATGTAGAGCAGACGGGGGAGAGAGTTCTTCTCGCAATATTTCCACGCCTTTTCCGCGCCGACGCTCATGCCGGCCTTGGCCGAGCAGACGATGACGGCAGCGTCGGCAGCCTGAACGGCCTCCGCGACCTCACCGGCGAAGTCGAAGCCGCCGGGCACGTCGAGCACGTTGATCTTGCAGCTGTCATATTCCACGGGAGCCACGGCCAGAGAAATGGAGATCTGGCGGCGGATCTCTTCGGGATCGTAGTCACAAACGGTGTTGCCGTCGGCAATTCTGCCCAGACGGTCCGTGCCGCCGGTGAGATACAGCATGCTCTCAGCGAGGGTGGTCTTGCCGCTGCCGCTGTGGCCAAGCAGCACGATATTGCGGATGTCTTTTGCACTCATAATGGGTCAGTCTCCTTCCGAAAATCGTAAATCCCAGATCGGCTCGCGCCATAAGATGGGATAATACTCAATGCAGAAATGATATCATGTTTTTCTCGCCATTACAACCATATTTTTCCGCAAATTTTCGTTTTCTTCGTTCGAAGTGTCAATAACGGTCGCTGAGCAGGGCGTCGACCAGCGCGCTGAGCGACCACAAAAGTACGTAAATGAGCAGAGAAAACGGCGTGAGCACGCTGTATGCGCCGACAAAAGTTAAATAAAATGCAAGGAGCGTCGACGCTGTGGCGGCTAAAAATGCAAGCACCGTGCACCGCTTGGCGGACGCGCAGAGCCGCTTGCTGCCGAGCACGACCTCGGCATACGGCATGAGTCCCTCGCGCATGAGCAGCGCATACGGCCGCCCGCCGCCGCGCTCGGAGAGCGCCAGGCGCGTCGAGAGCTTGGGATAGACCGCGCGCGCGTCGGTGCCGAACTTGCGCTTTAAGAGCGCGGGGGTGATGTTGCCGTCGCGCACGGCGAGCACGGGGGTGATGCGGCTGTGGTGCAGGGCGTGGAGCGCCCAGTCGACATTTTCCGCGGGCATGTACTTCACGGCGAACACCGCGATGAGCGTACCGTCGACCGAGAGAAACACGCCGGTCTTGAGGCCAAGGTTTCGCGGCAGGTTCACGCCGCGTTTTCTCATAAAGCCCGCCGTGCCGAAGAGCACCGTTTCGCCGTGGATGCGGCCGCCGACGCCGCCCTCTTCGTAAAAGTCGACGTCCTCGACCTGCTCGCGGAAGCCGCCGTCGCTGGCGAGAAGATTGTCAAAAAGGCGGCTCAGGCCGCTTTCGGACGCGTGGGCCATCGTCGCGGCGTAGGAGATGACCTTGCCGCTCTCCTCGCCAAACACTTTGAGCCCGCCGAGCGTGACCGTTCCTGGCGGGAACAGGTCGCCGTCGGTCAGAATGACGCAGTTGCTCCGGCGGATGGCGTCCGCGCCGGAAAAGCCCGCCACGGCGCTGCCGCTTTTGGCAAGCCGCGCGGCGATGCGCTTGAGCGGCAGCGCGCACACCATCGGAAACGCGAGCAGGTTCGCGCTCGCGAGCATCACCGAGAGGTTCCACGCAAGCAGCGCGTTCTGCTTCGTCTCGAGCGTCGAGAGCACGCCGAACACGACCGCCGCCGCGAGGAAGACCGGCAGCAGCACGCTCTGCCAGCGGGAATACGGGTCGTTCGCGCGCGCGGAATTGGAAAATCCAGCCCGGCAGGCCCACGCGCTTGGCCGCGCCCCCCTGCCGTCACGGTGACGATATACGGCGCATTGCCGATGGCCGCGATGCGGAACGTGTCATACATGCCGTGCAGGCGCAGACTTTCGCCCAGCAGCGCGCAGTAGACCGACATCGCCCCCAGCACCGGCAGCGGCAGCGACAGCGCCGCGCGCGCGGGAAGAAAAGCATAGAGTGCCGTATCGAGCAGCGTGACAAGGCATAGAAGCATCGTCAAAAAGCCCGATGTGACTTTTCCCTGTTTGAGCGAGCGCAGCGCGCCCGCAAAAATGCGCCAGCCGATGGCGCAGACGATCGCCTCGACCGCCAGCGGCGGCAGCGCGCGGATCATCGGATCAGCGGTGTACGCCTCCGGCAGGATGGAAAAATGCTCCAGCACCGCCATGACGCACAGCAAAAGCGTGAAAATACCCGCCCCACGGCGCGCCTTCGTCGCGCCCGAAAGCTGGGCGCGGTAGTCGGAGAGCGTTTCGGTCAGCGGCGGCTCGGGGAGCTCGGGTTCGGGCTCTTCGAACTCTTCTTCCTCGTCCTCTTCCTCCTCCGCGTCGTCGTAGAGCTGCTCGGTGTCGCGCATCTTGCGGCGGGAGAACAAACCGCGGCGCGGCGGCTCCTCCTCGATGATCGTGTCCTCGCGCTCGGAGAGCGCCTCCTGCACGGTCTGGGCCAGGATGTCCTGCAAGCTCATGGACTTGGGCTCGTCGTCCTGCGGCGGTTCTTCTTCGGTTTCCGCGTCCGTTTCCTCTTCCGGTTCGGCTTCTATCGGCTCTTCGGCCTTTTTCGCACCGGGGAAGGGGATGACGGGGATGCGGGCGGTCCCGTCCGCCGTATCGTCCACGCTCTCTTTCGCCGCCTCCGCCTTTTTCGGCAGAGGGACGACCTTTGCCGACTGCTTTTCCTCCGCGGGCGGCTCGCTTGCTTTTTCTTCCGGTTCGGGCGCGGCGGGCGTGCCGCTGCCGTACTCGGCCAGAATGCTCTCGAGCGTGAATTCCGCGTCCTCATCCATGCTGCGGGCCGTGTTTTTCAGCAGCAGCTCGGAGTCGGCGAGCGTTTCTTCAAATTCAAGGTCTTTGGGGTCCATATCGTTCCTTCTTTACCGTCACTGCCCCAGGCGCTGGCGCACCGCCTCGTAGAGGAGGATGGCCGCCGCCGCGGAGGCGTTGAGCGACGAAATTTTACCCTTCATCGGGATGCTGACGAGGAAGTCGCACTTTTCGCGCACCAGTCTCGTCATGCCGTCGCCCTCGCTGCCGATGACGATGGCCGCGGGGCCCTTGAGGTCCGCGGAGTAGAGGTCGCTCGTGCCCTCGGCCGCCGTGCCGAAGACCCAGACGCCTTCTTTTTGCAGCTGCTCCAAAAGCGCGGGGATGTTCGGCACGCGCGCGACGGGCACATAGCTCACCGCACCCGCGCTCGTCTTGGCGACAATGCTCGTGAGGCCCGCGCTGCGGCGCTTGGGAATGACGACGCCATGCGCGCCCGCGCACTCCGCCGTGCGGATGATCGCACCAAGGTTATGCGGGTCGGAGATCTCGTCGCAGACGACGATCAAGGGGTTTTCGCCTTTTTCGCGCGCGATATTCAAAATATCCTCAACACTGACATATTCGCGCACGCTCGTGAGCGCGATGACGCCCTGATGGGCGTGCGTGCGGGACATGAAGTCGAGCTTACGCTTGTCCGCGTCCACGACGACCACGCCCGCGGCGCGGGCGGTCGAGGCGATGTGGCCGAGCGTCTTATCGGTCTCGCCCTTCTGGATGAAAATTTTGTCGATGGTCGTGCCCGCGCGCAGCGCTTCGATCACGGCGTTGCGGCCCTCGATGATGCCGTCGGCCTCCGCGTCCTGTACGCGCGCGGTCTTTTCCTTGCGTTCCTTATCCATAAAAGAAATTTCTCCTTGTGACAAATTTTTATAGAATACTCCATTGCAACTATAACACAGAACAAGGGCAAGATAAAGAGGGCGCAAAACAAAAGTTCATCGAAAATTCACCGTAGAAAACTTGTGCGATTTTCTTATATATGGTATAGTTGAAATCACTAATTCAAAAAGTGCGCATCTTCGCATTTTTCTGTCTCCCGACAGGAGGAACAACATGGAGCCAAACAACAGAAACAACCGCAATCGCGGCGACAAGAACCGCCGGCGCGGCGGGGGCATGTGGTCGATCGTCCTATGGGCGCTGCTGCTGACGATCGGTGTGAACTACCTCTCCGTCATGCTCGATCAGGCCCGCACCGCCGAGTCTTCGTGCGAGATCGCATACAGCGAGCTTGTCGAACTCGTGGAGGAGGGGAAGGTCAAGTCCATCGAATTCGGCGACACGGTCTTCACCATCACGCCGGTCGACGGCTTTACCTACACGGATGACGACGGCAAGAGCTATGATCAGAACTATACGCTCTTCACCACCATCATTCCCGACGCGACGGAAAAGCTGATCACCCTGTGCGATGAGCACGGCGTGACCTACACCAAGCCCTATCAGCCGCCCGTTTCGCCGATCCTCACGTTCATGGTGAGCTATATTCTGCCCACGGTGCTGATGGTCGGCGCGTTCATGCTGCTGATGAACTTCATCGCGAAAAAGTCCGGCGGCATGGGCGGGATCGGCGGCATCGGCAATGTCGGCAAGGCCAACGCCAAGGTCTACATGGAAAAATCCACCGGCGTGACGTTCGCGGACGTCGCCGGTCAGGACGAGGCGAAGGAATCGCTCGTCGAGATCATCGACTTTCTGCACAACCCCGAAAAATACACCGCCATCGGCGCGAAGATCCCCAAAGGCGCGCTGCTCGTCGGCTCTCCCGGTACCGGTAAAACGCTGCTGGCCAAGGCCGTTGCGGGCGAGGCGAAGGTGCCGTTCTTCTCGATCTCCGGCTCTGACTTTGTCGAGATGTTCGTCGGCGTCGGCGCGAGCCGCGTGCGCGACCTCTTCGCCGAGGCGTCGAAGGTCGCCCCCTGCATCATCTTCATCGACGAGATCGACACCATCGGCAAATCCCGCGACGGCGGGCGCTACGGCGGCGGCAACGACGAGCGCGAGCAGACGCTCAACCAGCTGCTCGCCGAAATGGACGGCTTTGACCCGAGCAAGGGCGTCATCGTGCTTGCCGCGACGAACCGCCCGGAGGTGCTCGACAAGGCGCTGCTGCGCCCCGGCCGCTTCGACCGCCGCATCACCGTCGACCGCCCGAACCTCGCCGGCCGCTTAGCAACGCTGCAGGTCCACACGCGCGGCATCAAGCTCGCCGAGGACGTGGATCTCAAGAAGGTCGCGCTCGCGACCGCGGGCTGCGTGGGCGCGGACCTTGCAAACCTCGCCAACGAGGCGGCGCTCCGCGCCGTGCGCAAGGGACGCAAGCTCGTTACGCAGGAGGACATGCTCGCGGCGTTCGAGTTCGTCATCGCGGGCAGCGAGAAGAAAGGCAGCGTCCTCACCGAGTTTGAAAAGAAGCTCGTCGCCTATCACGAGGTCGGCCACGCGATGGTCGCCTACAAGCAGAAAAACGCCGAGCCCGTGCAGAAGATCACGATCGTCCCGCACACCGAGGGAAGCCTTGGCTACACGCTCCTGATGCCTGAAGAGGACAAGACGAACCTGCGCACGCGCGATGAGCTGATGGCGAAGATTGCCGTCTCGATGGGCGGCCGCGCGGCCGAAGAGGTCGTGATGAACACGATGACCAACGGCGCCTCGCAGGATATTCAGGAGGCGACGAGCATCGCGCGCAACATGGTCGCCATGTACGGTATGAGCGACGCGGTCGGCATGGTCGCGCTCGGGTCGGTGCGCAATCAGTACCTTGACGGCGGCTACGGCCTCGACTGCGCGCAGGATACCGCCGCCATCATGGACCGCGAGGTCAAGCGTATCCTTGACGAGTGCTACAAGGACGCCGTACAGGTCATCCGCGACAACCGCGAGGATATGGACAAGGTTGTCGCCTACCTCCTTGAAAAGGAGACCATCACGGGCGGTGAAATGGTCGCTATCCTCGAAGGCCGCGATCCCTCGGCCGTCGAAGAGGCCTACGCTTCCACGCGCAAGAGCGAGGACGGCTTCCGCCCCTCGCAGCCGAGCGTGATCGAAGCGCCCGCCAAGCACATTTCGATGACGAGCGAAAAGATCGAAATGCCGCCGGAGGACAAGGGCGAAGATGCTCAGACTGAGGACAGGCCCTCGACTGAGCCCGAAACGCCGGATACTTCCGCGGAAAACACTGACGAAAACAAGTAA
>ENA-OQHF01001331-OQHF01001331.1-human-gut-metagenome-genome-assembly--contig:-NODE-1331-length-13814-cov-2.860013_pt1 | contig 13814 bp, 15 predicted proteins | sample MGYA00242559_ERZ504709 | MGnify/ENA primary metagenome ERZ504709 (study PRJEB26092, sample SAMD00036203) | human gut metagenome | host: Homo sapiens | study: EMG produced TPA metagenomics assembly of... | reverse complement strand
ATTTGCTTCTCATAAGGAAGTTCCGCAGAAGAACTGTTCCGGGCTCTCCGTGAGGCTGACATCTATGTCAGACACTGGAATAAAACCGAGAATTGCCAACTCCCTGCGTATCTCGGTCGGTACGGATGAGGAAATGGACCGTCTGATCGCTTTCTGAAAGAATATCTGGAAAAGCGGGTATAATTAAAAAATAAAAGAATTGGAGTAAACACATGTTAAAAAAAATATTTGATGATTTTCCTGGTATCTATGGTTCCTCTGATCGAGCTGAGAGGTGCTGTCCCTATTGCGGTTGGAATGAATCTTCCTTTGCTTCCCAGCTATATTATCTGTATTCTGGGAAATATGCTGCCGGTACCTATTATCTTCTTTTTTGCAAGAAAAGTACTGGAATGGGGTGCGGACAAGCCGGTCATCGGCAAGTTCTTTACCTTCTGCCTGGAAAAAGGACATAAAGGCGGACAAAAGCTGCAGGAAAAAGCGGGCAGAGGCCTGTTCGTGGCGCTGTTGTTGTTCGTGGGTATTCCCCTTCCCGGAACCGGTGCGTGGACCGGAACACTGGCAGCAAGTTTGTTAGACATGGATTTCAAGTCCAGTGTCATTGCAGTAATGTGCGGTGTGGTTCTGGCAGGCGTGATCATGGGATTGCTCAGCATGGGAGTATTCGGCGCATTGGGGACTATTTTCTAAAAAAACTGGAGATGCTGCAATTATGGAGAATACGGAAGAAATCTATACAGACTTTGCAAGAGTATATGACGAACTGATGGATAATACACCCTATGAAATGTGGTGCAATCGTCTGGATCAGCTGATTGCGTCCTATGGTGTATCCAGACCTACGCGGGACGCGGAAGGAATTCTGGATTCCGAGCGGAATCTGGTGGTGGATCTGGGCTGCGGCACCGGCACTTTGACAGAACTGTTATACCAAAAAGGGTATGATTGCATCGGCGTGGACAATTCTGAAGAGATGCTGGGCATTGCCATGGAGAAAAAGGTGGAGAGCGGTTCGGAGATCCTCTATCTGCATCAGGATATGCGGGAACTGGATCTGTATTCTACTGTTGGTACGGTGATCAGCGTCTGTGATTCCGTCAATTATATTTTGGAAGAAGAGGAACTTTTGCAGGTATTCCGGCTGGTGAACAATTATCTCTACCCCGGTGGCATTTTTATCTTTGATTTTAATACAGATTATAAATACCGGGAAGTCATCGGCAATACGACGATTGCGGAGAACCGGGAGGATTGCAGTTTTATCTGGGAAAATTATTATGATCCGGAAGAAGAGATCAACGAGTATGATCTGACAATCTTCGTCCAGGAAGAGGGTGATACCTTCCACAGATTTACCGAGACCCATTTGCAGAGGGGTTATACCGTAGGACAGATGAGGACACTGGTGGAACAGGCCGGACTGAAGATTCTGGAGATCATGGATTCCGATACCGGTGAGGCGGTAACGGAGACCAGTGAAAGAGTATATATCGTAGCAAAAGAGCAGCAGAAAGAGCTGTAGACAGAAAGGTACGTGGAATAAATGAAGGATTATATGGTACGTGCAACCGCGGCAAATGCGCAGATCCGAGCGTTCGCCTGCACGACAAGAGAGACGGTGGAGACCGCAAGAGTATCTCACAATACCAGCCCTGTGGTAACGGCGGCACTGGGGAGATTACTCAGCGCAGGGGCCATGATGGGAAGCATGTTAAAGGGCGATGATGAACTGATCACACTGCAGATCAAAGGAGATGGTCCGATTGGCGGACTGACAGTTACAGCAGATATGAACGGTCACGTAAAGGGCTATGCCAATGTGCCCGATGTGATCCTGCCAGCCAATGCCCAGGGGAAACTGGATGTGGGCGGTGCCGTAGGTGCAGGTGTTTTAAGCGTGATCCGCGATATGGGACTGAAGGATCCCTATGTGGGACAGATAGAGCTGCAGACCGGCGAGATTGCAGAGGATCTGACCTATTATTTTGCGGTATCCGAACAGGTACCTTCCGTGGTAGGACTTGGGGTATTGATGAACAGAGACAATACCGTGAGACAGGCAGGCGGCTTCATTGTACAGCTGATGCCCTTTGCGGAAGAGGAAATGATCAGCAAACTGGAAGAGAATATCAAGAATCTCTCTTCCGTTACTACTATGCTGGATGCCGGCAAGACTCCGGAGGGAATGCTGGAAGTACTGCTTTCCGGAATGGATCTGGAGATCACCGATACACTTCCTGTGGAATTTGCCTGCAATTGCAGCAAGGACAGAGTGAGAAAAGCACTGATCAGCATTGGCAGGGAAGAATTGCAGTCCATGATCGATGATGGAGAGACCATCGAAGTGAACTGCCACTTCTGTAATAAAAACTATAATTTTACCGTGGATGAATTGAAACAGATGATCCAGTAATGTATACAGTAAAGCGAGGAAGCTTATGAAACAGGGATTTGTCAAGGTAGCATCCGCCACACCCAGGATCCGGGTGTCGGATCCGGTCTATAATGCGCAGGTAATCTGTGAACAGGCAAAAGAAGCGGCGGAGCATGGAGCAAAGATCGTAGTGTTTCCGGAATTATGTATTACCGGATACACCTGTAACGATCTTTTTTGCAAGAACTTTTGTTGGAAAAAGCAAAAGAGCATTGCTTACGATTGCAGAAGAGACCGGACAGTTGGAAACGTTATTTCTGGTGGGACTTCCCGTGGACAAGGACGGCCGTCTGTACAATGTGGCTGCGGTATTGTACCGGGGCAGGATACTGGGAATGATTCCTAAGAAAAATATCCCTATGTATGCGGAGTTCTATGAAGGCAGACATTTCACACCGGGAGAGGAAACGGTGACGGAATATCGTCTGGGAAAACAGGTGATTCCTTTCGGATCCAACCTGTTGTTCCGGTGTGAGGAACTTCCGGAGCTGATATTGGGATGTGAGCTCTGCGAAGATCTGTGGGTGGCAGAGCCGCCTTCTACCTCGCATGCACTGATGGGAGCTACAGTTATTGCGAATCTGTCGGCCTCCAATGAGACGGTTTCCAAGGATGATTATCGTACCCTTCTGATAAAAGCTTCCAGTGCAAGACTTCTGTGCGGTTATATCTATACCTCTGCCGGAGAAGGGGAATCCACGCAGGATCTGGTATTCGGAGGACATGATCTGATCGCAGAGAACGGAACACTGTTGGTACAGTCCGCGCGTTTTACTACGGGAATTCTTTACACAGATCTGGATGTATTAAAAATAAGCAGTGAGCGCAGGCGAATGGGTACCTTCGGAAAGAGACCGATGAAGCCCTATCTTACAGTTCCTTTTTCCATGCAGCTGACTGGGACAAAACTGGACCGGAAGTTTGCTGCACACCCGTTTGTACCGGAGGACATGGTAGAACGCAACCGCAGATGTGAAGATATTTTATCCATTCAGGCTTTCGGCCTGAAAAAGAGATATGAGCATATCGGATGTAAGACAGCGGTCCTGGGTATTTCAGGAGGACTGGATTCCACACTGGCACTTTTAGTGACAGTGCGCACTTTTGATCTGTTGGGACTTCCGAGGTCGGGGATCATTGCAGTGACCATGCCCTGTTTCGGAACAACAGACCGGACTTATGAGAATGCCTGTCTGCTGGCGAAGACGCTGGGAACTACATTGCGGGAGGTGGATATCCGGGAATCGGTCACCAGACATTTTACGGATATCGGTCAGGATATGGAATGCCATGATGTCACCTATGAGAACGGACAGGCCAGAGAGCGTACCCAGGTGCTCATGGATATTGCCAACAAGGAAAATGCTCTGGTCATCGGCACGGGAGATATGTCGGAACTGGCCTTAGGGTGGGCTACCTATAACGGAGATCATATGTCCATGTATGGCGTCAATGCCGGAGTGCCCAAAACACTGGTGAGACATCTGGTGGCCTATTATGCCGATACCTGTAATAATGCAGAGCTTACCGCAGTCCTAAAGGACGTGCTGGATACGCCGGTGAGCCCGGAACTGCTTCCACCGGTGGAGGGGAACATTGCACAGAAGACGGAAGATCTGGTAGGCCCTTACGAACTGCATGATTTTTTCCTGTATTATATGCTGCGGTGCGGTTATGCACCGGACAAGGTCTACCGGATTGCGAGAGAGACCTTTGAAGGAAAATATGACGATCCGACGATCCGCAAGTGGCTGAAGAATTTTTACCGGAGATTTTTCACACAGCAGTTTAAGCGTTCCTGCCTGCCGGACGGACCGAAAGTGGGAAGTGTGGCATTGTCACCCAGAGGTGATCTGCGGATGCCGTCCGATGCCTGTGCCAGGATCTGGCTGGATCAATTGAAAGAAATATAAAAATATTGTTAAAAATTCGTCGAAATTCTTAATTTTCTGTTTTTTACTTGAAATGGAAAACGGGAAATCGTATATTATAGCTGTACCAATTTTGGAGGACACGTGGAGGAATAAATATGACTAAGGCGGAGATTTTAAAGAAAGAAATTTTGAGACAGTATCGTAGTGTCAGACAGTTTGCCATGGAGATGAACATTCCCTACAGCACACTGGTGACTGCATTGGAGCGCGGGATTGAAGGGATGGCGTACGGAACAGTGATCAAGATGTGTGACAAGCTGAGCCTGAACCCGGTGGATTTCTCTTCTCTGGAGAGAGATGCTTCTCTGGGAGCACAGCTTCTGGAAAACCGTGTTATGCAGAACTACGTGAAGCTGAACCAGACAGGTAGAGACAAGATTCTGGAGCTGATGGATGATTTTGTACAGATTGATAAGTACAAGGCCAAATCCAAAAAGGCAAAATAAGAAAACAGAAGCAGAAAATGAAATAACAGCTACTGTTGATTCCCCGGAAGGGAATCAACAGTAGCTGTTAAACATCATACCGCTGTAAGCGCTGGTAATGTAAGGACTGGCAAAATTGTGACCGGGATTTTTGTAGGCCACAAATTTTTTTGTCTACATAATTCATAGGATTCAGAGCAACCTGATCACTCTTGTGTAAAAGCGAACTGCTGAATTCTTTCAGTACATTGAAGCCGGACAGGTCATTCCCGGATTCCGCGGCGGTCTGCCGCAGCTTTTCATCATTGACAGATAGAATACCATCCTCCTGCAGGTGCATTCCCATGTTTTCCAGAGAAGTACCGTAGTGGGAAGCTATGGAGGAGAATTCGTGAATCAGCTGTTTGCTTCTGGACTGTGTCTCCAGGTAGGAGGAAGCTGTTTTAATAAATTCATTATACTGCCTACCAGCTGGATGATATTGTCTGTGATGGATTCGGTATCTGTTTTCAGACCGACATGTGTGGGCTGATCCTCCGGACTGACGGCTTTTAACTGTACATCGAACAGTTTTCCTATTGTAAAGTGGATTGGAAGAAGCGGTTCGTTCTTCACCATTGAGAAAAAATCTTGCGTTGCCGGCAGGACGACTGACATAATTCAGTCCGAGGTAATCCACAACACCGGAGGTCTTGCTGGTATGATCATCGCTGACCTGAAAATGATAGGCCTTGCCGTTCGGTACACCGGTAGCATCCGAGGTCAGACGAAGTGCGTAACGGGAATCGGATTCCGTCACATCTGCTGTGATACCGATATCCGCGTTGTTGATCAGACGGGACAGACGTTCCGTGATCTGCCGGTTCGTATCACCCTCGCCAATATTGAACTGGAATTCATAGTTCATATCGTTGATCGCAATATCAAAAGAATAGGTGGCAGGAGCAAGCGTGGTTGCCAGATCCGGAAGAAAATAACCCAGATTCTCCTGCGGCGTGGCCAGCTGTTTTACTTCGATATCAAATTCCGGAGAAGCTCCTGTGGTGGTATCGGAGCCTATGTAGGAAGCCTCCACGATATCATCGTCTGTGGAGTAGGCACTCTTTTTCCGGAACAGTCCATCCGTCTCCAGTCCGCCGATCTGTGCGATGGTGTTGTGCAGTTCGCGGGCGTTTTCCTTCAGATCCACGGCATAATGCTGTGTGTCTTTATTGGTGGTGGGAAGATACCAGGGAGTGTCCTTGTTCAGCTTTACGATAGAGTTGTATACACTGCGAAGCTCACTCTTTTTATGGGTGTCATATTTTGTAATCTGTCTTGATGCATAGGTGGTCAGGTAGTTATTATAGACAGTGTTCATGATAGCACTCATAGGCATCTCCTTTCTTCCCTGCGGATGAATTGGGACGGGGAAATCCAATACCCCACTTTTATGCGATCATTATAGCATAATAAATAAGAAGAAACAAGAAAAATAGTGGGATTTTTGGGAAAACAGTTGACGAAGACCGCAGATTATGTTATAGTATCCAAGCGAGATGAGATTTAGGTCTTTTTTTTAATGCTTAAATTTAGAGATCAGAAAACACGTGGAGGTAGAAAAATGCGTACAAAAATTACTTTAGCATGTACCGAGTGCAAGCAGCGTAACTACAATACTACCAAGGATAAGAAGACTCATCCTGATAGAATGGAAACCAAGAAGTATTGTAGATTCTGTAAGACACATACATTGCACAAAGAAACCAAATAATCAGCCGTTCTAGTATGGGAGGTCGAAATGGGAGATTCCGCAGAAAAACAGAAGCGCCCCAGTTTCTTTAAAGGCGCAAAAGCTGAATTTAAGAAAATTTCATGGCCGGACAGACAATCAACATTGAAGCAATCCGTAGCGGTTGTTGCAATATCAGTTGTAGTGGGTGTGATTATTGCGGTTCTGGATTATTTTATCCAGTACGGCGTAAACTTCTTAACATCATTATAGAGCGAGGGTGATTGTATGGCAGAGGCAAAATGGTATGTAGTCCATACCTATTCAGGATATGAGAACAAGGTCAAAGCCAATATTGAGAAGACCATAGAGAACAACAAGAGTCTGGCAGAACAGATCCTTGAAGTAAGAGTTCCCATGCAGGATGTCGTAGAACTGAAAGACGGCGCCCGCAAGACGGTCTCCAAGAAAATGTTCCCCGGTTATGTGCTTCTCAACATGGAGATGAACGATGATACCTGGTATGTCGTTCGTAATACCCGTGGTGTGACCGGTTTCGTAGGTCCCGGAAGTAAACCTGTACCTCTTACAGAAGCTGAGATGAAGCCTTTGGGCATTAAGACCGAGAATGTATCCATCGACTTTGGTGAAGGCGACAGCATTGCTGTTGTGGCCGGAGTATGGAAGGATACCGTCGGCGTGGTGCAGAAACTGGACTATGGCAAACAGACAGCTACGATCAATGTAGAAATGTTTGGAAGAGAGACCCCTGTGGAAATCAGCTTTGCAGAGGTCAGAAAGCTTTAATAAGCTTACAAGGATATTTTTTCTCACGGGCAATTCCGGAGATAAAATATAAAACTCTCAGAAACCGCAAGGTGAAGAGAGTGGCAGCATGAAAGGAACGAGAAGTCGTTCCAGTGGGAGCAGGAGGCAAGCAACAAGGCAGCCTGCGCCGAATTACCACATTATAGGAGGTGCCACAATGGCAAAGAAAGTAGAAGGATATATCAAGTTACAGATCCCTGCCGGCAAAGCAACACCGGCTCCCCCTGTTGGTCCTGCACTTGGACAGCACGGGGTTAACATCGTTGAATTTACCAAGCAGTTCAACGCAAGAACAGCAGACAAGGGAGATCTTATCATCCCCGTAGTTATTACTGTATATGCAGACAGAAGCTTTAGTTTCGTTACAAAGACTCCCCCTGCAGCAGTACTGTTAAAGAAAGCCTGCAACATTAAGTCCGGTTCCGGCGTTCCTAACAAGACCAAGGTAGCTACCATTTCCAAGGCTAAGGTTCAGGAAATCGCTGAGATGAAGATGCCGGATCTGAATGCAGCAAGCCTGGAAGCAGCTATGAGCATGATCGCTGGTACTGCACGCAGCATGGGTATTGTTGTTGAGGAGTAACTTATAAATATTTGGGAGGCAATGAATAAAATATTGCCGCTGGAACCTAGGAGGTAAAATAATGAAACATGGTAAGAAATATACCGAAGCTGCCAAGCTGGTAGATCGTGCTACATTCTATGAGCCTGGCGATGCTATCGCTCTGGTTAAGAAAACTGCAACTGCTAAATTCGATGAGACCATCGAAGTTCACATCAGAACCGGTTGTGACGGACGTCACGCTGAGCAGCAGATCCGTGGCGCAGTTGTACTGCCTAACGGAACTGGTAAGACTGTAAAAGTTCTGGTATTCGCAAAGGGCGATAAGATCAATGAGGCTGAGGCTGCAGGCGCTGACTATGTTGGTGGCGAGGAGCTGATCCCGAAGATCCAGAACGAAGGATGGCTGGACTTCGACGTTGTAGTAGCAACCCCTGATATGATGGGGGTTGTAGGTCGTCTGGGTAAGGTTCTCGGACCTAAGGGCTTAATGCCTAACCCTAAGGCTGGTACCGTAACCATGGATGTAACCAAGGCAGTTAACGATATCAAAGCCGGTAAGATTGAATACAGACTTGATAAGACCAACATCGTGCATGTTCCCGTTGGTAAGGCTTCTTTCTCTGAGGAAGCTCTGCAGGAGAACTTCAATGCACTTATGGACGCAATCGTAAAGGCTAAGCCCAGCGCATTAAAGGGTCAGTATCTGAGAAGCATCACTCTGACCAGCACTATGGGACCTGGCGTTAAGGTTAGCGTAGCAAAGTTCTAATCTGATCTCTAATCTAATTAGATAACGAATGCAAAAGAGCCGCTTCACTGTTTACAGTGAGGCGGTTTTTGTGATAGAATACATTTATCCTTAGGAAACAATAACTGGCTGCCTGCAGGTATGCTGGTTACGAATTCGAACGTTCGAAGAACGGAGAAACCGTATGTTTTAGAATAAAGGTTACCTCCAAAGGGTATAGTAGATGAAAAGAGAAGGAGAAAACACCATGAACAAATATCAGGGAACCCAGACAGAGAAAAATCTCCAGGCGGCATTTGCCGGAGAGTCCCAGGCACGTAACAAATATACTTATTTTTCATCTGTAGCAAAGAAGGAAGGGTATGAGCAGATCGCAGCTATTTTCTTAAAGACTGCAGATAATGAGAAAGAACATGCAAAAATGTGGTTCAAGGAACTGAACGGCATCGGTGATACCAAAGCAAATCTTGCTGCAGCATCCGAAGGTGAGAATTTCGAGTGGACTGATATGTATGAAGATTTTGCGGCAACTGCAGAGAATGAGGGATTCCCTGAACTGGCGCAGAAATTCCGTATGGTTGGAGAGATCGAAAAGCATCATGAGGAAAGATACCGCGAACTGTTAAAGAACGTGGAGACAGCAAAAGTGTTCGAGAAGAGTGAAGTGAAGGTATGGGAGTGCCGCAACTGCGGGCATATCGTGGTAGGCACCAAGGCACCGGAGGTTTGCCCCGTATGTAATCATCCCCAGAGCTATTTTGAAATTCATGCAGAAAATTATTAAATAATCCTTGACAAACACGGTCTCTCATGCTATTCTATCTGAGGTTGTAAAACCATGCCGAAGACAGCAGGTGCAAGGGAGACCGAGCGTAAGTCCTGCCGAGGAGATAAGTATGATGATATCATCTCTCTGTGTCTTCACAGAGAGTTTTTTTTACTTTATAGGATTTTATCCTATAAAGCAAAACGCTCCGCGAGGATCGCACTGCGGCGAAGTGGAATATATCGCTAAAGCGATTCGCCGCAGGCGTAGAATCCTGCGAGCAGGACTCTATTTATATTCTTCTTATCGGCACAAAATCTATAAGGAGGTAAAGAAATGGCAAAAGTTGAATTAAAACAGCCTGTAGTAGAAGAGATTTCTGCTGGTATCAAAGATGCCCAGTCTGTAGTTCTGGTAGACTACCGTGGACTTACTGTTGAGCAGGATACCCAGTTACGTAAGAGCTTACGTGAGGCAGGAGTTAGCTACAAGGTTTACAAGAACACCATGATGAACTTCGCGTTCAAGGGTACACAGTTCGAAGGTCTGTCCGAGTATCTGGAAGGACCCAGCGCAATGGCTTACTCTACCGAGGATGCAACCGCTCCTGCAAGAGTACTGGCTCAGTTCGCTAAGACTGCTGATAAGCTTGAGATCAAGGCCGGTGTGGTAGAAGGTACTGTTTATGATGCTAAGGGTATGGCTGCAATCGCTAACATCCCTTCCAGAGACGTACTCATTTCCAAACTGCTTGGCAGCTTACAGAGTCCTATCACCAATTTTGCACGTGTTATGAATCAGCTGGCTGAAAAAGGCGGCGCAGCAGCTTGCGAAGCAGCACCCGCAGAAGCACCCGCAGCTGAATAATAATTGCAGCTAATTGACAATCAATCAAAATATTTCAAATGGAGGAAATTAAAATGGCTAAATTAACAGCACAGGAATTAATCGATGCTATCAAAGAGTTATCTGTATTAGAGTTAAATGATCTCGTAAAGGCTTGCGAGGAGGAGTTCGGCGTATCTGCAGCAGCAGGCGTTGTTGTAGCAGCAGCTGGCCCTGCTGAAGCAGCAGAAGAGAAGACTGAGTTCGACGTAGAGCTGACCGAGGTTGGCGCTGAGAAGGTTAAGGTTATCAAGGTTGTTCGTGAAGTAACCGGTCTGGGCCTGAAGGAAGCTAAGGACGTAGTTGACGGAGCTCCTAAGGTTGTTAAGGAAGGCGCTTCTAAGGAAGAGGCTGAGGACATCAAGAAGAAGCTTGAGGAAGTTGGCGCAAAGGTTACTCTGAAGTAATTTTTAACCAGTATATGACGGACCATGTGCCGGCACCTGCCGGTGCATGGTTTTTCTTATTCGCATCTGTCATTTATTAATTTTTAAAAATATCTATTCTTTTTAAATAATTCAAAATATTTCCTTGACGTATTTCTAACATTGTGCTATTATGGATAGTGCACTATTGTGCGGTACCATGCTTATTTGTCATGCCAAAAAACTGGCGTTTATATATACTGCATTGTTGCCGACGCAAAATAGGCTTTAAATCTGAAAGAACGGGGTGAAATGTCAATGGAAAAGAACAGAATACGTCCGATTGCCGGTACCAAGGTTATGCGTATGAGTTATTCAAGACAAGAAGAGGTTTTAGAGATGCCCAATCTGATCGAGGTCCAGAAGGACTCCTATCAGTGGTTTTTAGACGAAGGCTTGAAGGAAGTCTTTGACGACATCTCTCCGATCGCTGACTACAGCGGTTCCTTGAGTCTGGAATTTGTGGATTTTGAACTCTGCAGGGACGACGTGAAGTATTCTATCGAAGAGTGTAAAGAGAGAGATGCTACCTTTGCAGCACCTCTTAAGGTTAAGGTTCGCCTTTATAACAAGGAGAAGGAAGAAATCAGTGAGCATGAGATCTTCATGGGTGATCTTCCGCTGATGACTGAGACCGGTACTTTCGTAATCAATGGCGCAGAACGTGTTATCGTCAGCCAGTTGGTTCGTTCTCCCGGTATCTACTACGGAATCGGACATGATAAGATCGGTAAGAAGCTCTTCTCCTGTACCGTGATCCCGAACCGTGGTGCATGGCTGGAGTATGAGACCGACTCTAACGATGTCTTCTATGTACGTGTGGACAGAACCCGTAAGGTTCCCATTACCGTACTGATCAGAGCCCTGGGTATCGGTACCAATGATGAGATCCGTGAACTCTTCGGTGACGAACCCAAGATCGAGGCAAGCTTTACCAAGGACACTGCTGAGAATTATCAGGAGGGTCTGTTAGAGTTATACAAAAAGGATCCGTCCCGGTGAGCCTTTAAGCGTTGAGAGTGCTGAGAGCCTGATCAATGCTATGTTCTTCGACCCCAGAAGATATGATTTAGCCAAAGTCGGCAGATATAAATTCAATAAGAAGTTAGCTCTGAAGAATCGTATCCGTCATCAGATCCTGGCTGCAGATGTAGTGGATCCTTCCACAGGTGAAGTGATCGCATCCGCAGGAGACAAGGTGACCGCAGAGCTGGCAGATACCATCCAGAACAGCGCAGTTCCCTTCGTATATATCCAGACCGAAGAGAGAACTGTAAAAGTACTGTCTAATCTGATGGTAGATCTGACCCACTATGTAGATTGCGATCCCAAGGATTTCGGTATCCATGAACTGGTATACTATCCGGTTCTGGCACAGATCCTGGAAGAGTTCGGCGATGATCCCGAGAAGCTGGCAGAAGCAATCAAGAAGAACGTACATGAACTGGTACCCAAGCATATTACCAAGGAAGATATCCTGGCTTCCATCAACTATAATATGCATCTGGAGTATGGCCTGGGCAACGATGATGATATCGACCATCTGGGCAACAGACGTATCCGCGCAGTAGGTGAGCTGCTGCAGAACCAGTATCGTATCGGTCTGTCCAGAATGGAGAGAGTGGTACGTGAGCGTATGACAACACATGATGCTGAGGATATTTCTCCCCAGTCTCTGATCAATATCAAGCCTGTAACCGCTGCAGTGAAGGAGTTCTTCGGATCTTCCCAGCTGTCTCAGTTCATGGATCAGAATAACCCTCTGGGTGAGCTGACCCACAAGAGACGTCTGTCTGCACTGGGCCCCGGCGGTCTGTCCAGAGACAGAGCCGGCTTCGAGGTGCGTGACGTTCACCATTCTCATTACGGCAGAATGTGTCCCATTGAGACACCGGAAGGCCCGAACATCGGCTTGATTAACACATTGGCAACCTTCGCACGCATCAATGAATACGGCTTCATTGAGGCACCCTACAGAAAGGTTGACCAGAGCGGCGAGGAGCCCGTTGTTACAGATGAATTCATTTATGTGACAGCGGATGAGGAAGAAATCTACAACGTAGCACAGGCGAATGAGCCTCTGGATGAGGAAGGACATTTTGTGCATAAGAAGGTTTCCGGTAGACGCAAAGAGGAAATCATCGAGGTAGACAGAAAACAGGTACAGCTGATGGACGTTTCGCCCAAGCAGATGGTATCCGTTGCGACTGCATTGATTCCCTTCCTGGAAAACGATGACGCTAACCGTGCTCTGATGGGCTCCAACATGCAGCGTCAGGCAGTACCCCTGCTGGTAACAGATTCCCCTGTTGTCGGCACAGGTATGGAATATAAGACTGCGAAGGACTCCGGTATCTGCATTATTGCAAAGAACCCCGGTGTTGTGGAAAGAGTTTCCGCAGATGAAATCGTGGTTAGAAATGATAACTCTCAGAGAGACGTATATAAGCTGATTAAATATCAGAGATCCAACCAGAGCACCTGCTTGAACCAGAAGCCTATTGTAGACCTGGGACAGAGAGTAGAGGCAGACCAGATTATCGCAGACGGTGCTTCCACCTGCAAGGGCGAGCTGGCACTGGGCAAGAACCCTCTGATCGGCTTCATGACTTGGGAAGGCTACAACTACGAGGATGCCGTTCTGCTGAGCGAAAAGCTGGTACAGGAGGACGTTTATACCTCCGTTCATATCAGTGAATTTGAGGCAGACGCAAGAGACACAAAGCTTGGGCCTGAAGAAATCACAAGAGACATTCCCAACGTGGGCGAGGATGCGCTGAAGGATCTGGATGACAGAGGTATTATCCGCATCGGTGCTGAGGTACGCCCCAATGATATTCTGGTGGGTAAGGTAACACCGAAGGGCGAAACAGAGCTGACAGCAGAGGAAAGACTGCTGCGTGCCATCTTCGGCGAAAAGGCAAGAGAGGTAAGAGATACCTCCCTGCGTGTGCCTCACGGCGAAACAGGTATCATTGTAGACGTAAAGGTATTCACAAGAGAAAACGGCGATGATGTAGGCCCCGGCGTAAATCAGCTGGTTCGTGTTACATTGCGCAGAAGCGTAAAATCTCCGTTGGTGACAAGATGGCG
>ENA-OQHF01001327-OQHF01001327.1-human-gut-metagenome-genome-assembly--contig:-NODE-1327-length-13828-cov-2.050799_pt1 | contig 13828 bp, 17 predicted proteins | sample MGYA00242559_ERZ504709 | MGnify/ENA primary metagenome ERZ504709 (study PRJEB26092, sample SAMD00036203) | human gut metagenome | host: Homo sapiens | study: EMG produced TPA metagenomics assembly of... | reverse complement strand
GTCGATAACAGGGCCTACAACTTGTACGATTCTACCTGTATTCAAGGTTTTAGCCTCCCTACGAAATATCTAATTAGTTTTGTGCCTGTTTCAGAGCTTCTACGCCGCCAACGATTTCGTTCAGCTCGCGGGTAATGGAAGCCTGACGTGCCTTGTTATAGGACAGCTCCAGGTTTTGTACCAGCTTGCCTGCGTTATCGGTAGCAGAGCTCATAGCAGTCATACGAGAACCCAACTCACTGGCAGCAGATTGTACCAGTGCAGCGTAAACTACAGTTTCCAGATACTTAGGTGCAAGTACCTGCAGAGTTTCGTCTTCATCAGGCTCGAAAATAAAGCTTGCGCTAGCTTTGCCTTTCTCCTTTACAGGAGGCTCTACCGGCAGAATCTTGTCGCTGGTAGGAATTTGGGACAAAGCGGTTTTGAAAAGTGTAAACACAATATGCAGCTCGTCGAAATGCTCGTCAGCAAATTGTTTGATTGCATTCTGAGCAATTTCTACTGCATTTGCGTAAGACGGTCTGTCGGAGTAGCCGAAGTGGCTGCTCAGCACTTTATAGCCGCGACGTTGGAAGAAATCTCTAGCCTTACGGCCGCTGGTGATAATGACTACGTCATGCTCACATTCGGAAATCTCCGCAACTGCTTTTTTCAAAGCGTTGGAACTATATGCGCCTGCCAGACCTTTATCAGAGGCGAGCACCAGATAACCAACTTTTTTAACATCACGATGTTGAAGCAGCGGGTGTTTTTTGGCACTTAAGCCTGCAAGGATGCTCGGATCGCTCACAACGCTGGATAACACTTCTTTGATCTTGATGGCATACGGACGGCTTGCAGCAGCTTTTTCCTGCGCTCTTCTGAGGCGGGCAGCAGCAACCATTTTCATAGCCTTCGTGATCTTGCCAATGTTACCTACGCTTTTCATGTGGCGATGAATCTCGCGTGCAGTAGCCATTAGTTAATCACCTACCTTCACTAACAAAGGTATCCTTGAACTCGGCGATAGCTTTCTTCAGAGCTTCTTCGTTCTCATCAGTGATTTTCTTGGTTTTGATGATGTCTCCGCCAACTTCCGGATGGTTAGCTTCCATGAAGTCCAGGAATTCTTTTTCGCAGCGGGTTACATCTTTAACTGCTACGTCATCCAGATAGCCTTTGGTACCAAGGTAAATAGCCATAACCTGTTTTTCAACAGACAACGGGCTGTATTGGCCTTGTTTCAGAACCTCGGTCAGACGTTGACCACGGTCCAGCTGTGCTTTGGTAGCTTTATCGAGGTCAGAAGCAAACTGAGCAAATGCTGCCAGCTCGCGGAACTGAGCCAGATCCAGACGTAAGGTACCTGCAACCTGCTTCATAGCTTTAATCTGAGCAGCACCACCTACACGGGATACAGACAGACCGGAGTTGATAGCCGGACGGATACCGGAGTAGAACAGCTCGGATTCAAGGAAGATCTGACCGTCGGTAATAGAAATTACGTTGGTCGGAATGAAGCCGCCTACGTCACCTGCCAGGGTTTCGATGATCGGCAGTGCGGTGATGGAACCGCCCTTCAGTTCATCGTTCAGCTTAGCAGCGCGTTCCAGCAGACGGGAATGCAAATAGAATACGTCGCCAGGGTATGCTTCACGTCCTGGAGGACGACGGAGCAGCAGGGACATTGCACGGTATGCAACAGCGTGTTTAGACAGGTCGTCGTATACGCACAGAACGTCTTTGCCCTGATCCATGAAGTATTCAGCCATGGTTACGCCAGCGTACGGAGCCAGGTATTGCAGCGGAGCGGAGTCAGCAGCAGTAGCAGCAACGATGATGGTGTATTCCATAGCGCCGTGTTGTTCCAGAGTACGAACAATACGAGCGATGTTAGAAGCCTTTTGGCCGATAGCTACATAAATGCAGATAACGCCCAGACCTTTTTGGTTGATAATGGTGTCGATTGCAACTGCAGTCTTACCGGTACCACGGTCGCCGATGATAAGTTCGCGCTGACCACGTCCGATAGGAACAAGTGCGTCGATACATTTAATACCGGTTTGCAGCGGGGTATCAACGGATTTACGATCTGCGATACCATGTGCAGGAGATTCAACCGGACGACGAGCTGCAGCAGCGATTTCGCCTTTGCCGTCGATCGGGTCACCGATAGCGCTAACTACACGGCCCAGCAGGTTTTCACCAACAGGAACCTCCATGATGCGGCCGGTACGGCGAACAACGTCGCCTTCTTTGATTTTGGTCTCTCCGCCCATCAGTACGATACCAACGCTGTCCGGGTTCAGGTTCAGAACCATGCCGGATACGTTGTGGGGCAGTTCAACTAATTCGCCAGCCATAGCGTTTTTCATACCGATAACGGTTGCGATGCCGTCACCGATTTTTTCTACGATACCAACTTCTTCCAGATCAGCATCCACATTGTAATTCTCCAGCTTGTTGCTGAGAGCATCACCCAGGGCTTCCGGTTTGGTGTACTCATGAACGTCAATGCCGTTCAGAGCAACTTCCATTTTCTTCAGCTTGCGCAGTGCGGAAGCGTCGAATACCTTATCGCCAACTTGTACGATGATGCCGCCGAGGATAGACGGGTCAACTTTCTTGTTCAGGAAAATCTCACGGCCCAGTTTCTCGGTCAGGATTACAGAAATGGATTGATACTCGTCAGCCGACAATTTCTTGGCGGTAGTAACGTTTACATCTAACAGCTCTTTAATGGAGCCCAGATCGATTTTGAAGTCGGATAATTGTTGCTTAATTAAAGCAATATTTTCTTCTGTCTTCATATTGTACCAATCACCTCCGAATACCGGGGTTTTGCCTGCTGTTTCGCATTTCAGCGGCATACTTCCGGCTTAATAGGGAAAGCAGCAAAATTATTTCATGATAGAATCAACGATTTTGCTAGCCATTTTTTTGTCTTCTTCAGAACCTAACTTTTGTTCTACGATCTTGCTAGCAGCAATCATGGACAGGTTGATAACTTGTGCACGAACTTCGTCCATAGCTTTCTTCTGTTCCAGTGCGATTGCTTCTTTAGCAGTTGCAATAACCTGATCTTGTTCAGCTTTGGTGTCTGCCATGATCTTGTCATGAGCAGCCTGAGCAGTTTTGCGGGCAGCATCAACAATAGCTTGAGCTTCTTGTTTAGCTTCAGCCAGCTTTGCAGCGTATTCAGCTTTAACTGCTTCTGCGTCAGTCTTAGCCTTTTCTGCAGCTTCCAGATCGCTTGCAATTTTGTTCTTACGCTCTTCCATAATGTTGCATACGGGTTTGTAAGCGAATTTTGCAAGAACGAAAACTAAAACCAAAAAGTTCAGGATCTGCGCGATAAGTGTTGCATTGAAGTTAACCAATTATAGCACGCTCCTTTTTGTAATATCTTGCAAAATTAAATTATTTAATGAACGGGTTAGCGAATACCAGAACGATAGCGATTACATAGCACAGAATAGGCATGGATTCGATCAAGCCTACGCAAACCAGCATGTTGGTAAAGATTTTACCAGCTTCTTCCGGTTGACGAGCCATGGATTCAATAGATTTGCCGCACATGTTGCCGTTACCGATACCAGCGCCAGCAGCAGCACCCAAGCAAACAAGGCCTGCACCGATTACAGATGCAGCAGTAATGATTGCATTTTCAGACATTTGTTTCATCCTTTCGAAATTGTGATTTTAAATTTTTTTTGCTTAAAAAGCTTAGTGTTCGTCGTGGCTAGCAAATGCCAGTGCATAGCTGCCCAAAGACAAAATGGTAAAGATAAAAGCCTGAACGAAGCCAATGAACAGGGAGAACATTACCCACAGTTTCAGGAACTACCCACGGAGCCAGCTGATACAGTACGATCAACAGGATTTCGCCTGCCAGGATGTTACCAAAGAGACGAAGAGCCATGGTCAGCGGTTTAGTCACTGCATCCAAAAGATGCAACGGCAGGAATGCCGGACTCGGGCTGATGAAATGTTTAAAGTGGCCGATACCTTGTTTCGCCACACCAACGCAGTACGCGCTAAACGCAATTAGCAAAGAAAGCGCAAAGCAGGTATTAATGTCATTGGTAGGTGAAGTCCAGTGAACGCCAATCTGCGGAGCAAAATGCCCAGTTCGTTTGCTACCAGGATAAACATAAACAAGGTAACGATGAACGGTGCCATAAATTTACGGCCTTTGGATCCCAGGTTGTCTTCCATCAGACCATTTAAGAAATCAAGAATGATTTCCATTGCATTCTGCAGTCCGGAAGGAACCATTTTCGGGTTCTTACAAACCAGAAGGAACAGTACGAAGACGATTGCCATGGTTACCCAGGTCATGTACATGGTTTGCATGTTAACCTCACCTAAAAAGGTAGATTGGGTAAGGTAATGGATAATCTCTCCGGATTTTTCTGCACCTTCAGCTGCTGCATTTCCCATTTTTACACACTCCTTTCTTCACGCCCTCTCATTTTGATGTTGGTACGCGATAAATAATAGATTTAAAATAAAGAATATATGTATCAGAAGAAACCCACCGAATGCGCCATGCACAGCAAGCTTCATCCTTAACATCGTAATAATAAACGCGGCCGCAGCGGCCAGACGGGCCCAGCGGAAACGCTTCATGATTTTCAGTCCCTGCTTGGGCACCTCCACATAAGGCAGAGATTTTTTAATGCCTAAAAACATAATGGACAGATCTATCGTGCCGGCCAGCACGCCGCAAAGCACGCCGTGGGCAAAGGCACTGCGCTGCCATAACCAGAGCGGCACCGCTACGAGCAGCGCACACATACAGATGCGCGCTACAAAGGCGTTCGCGCCGTTTCTCGCTATGGGAGTCAAATCAAAATTACTTTTCATCCTTCTTGTGTTCGGTGTCCCGTGAAAGGACGCTCCTCTGAATCAGATTATAGTAGGTCATAACAAGTGAAACTATTGCCAGACCGATGCAGATGCCCCGCATCGTATGGTCGCCGGTTTCCAGATGACGGTCGAGCCAGTCGCCGCCGAAGTACGCCAGCAGGAAATCAATCACGGCCATAAACGCCAGAGAGGACACAGTAGCCAAAGCTTCAAGCATCCGCATATGCTCCTTATCGGGTGTTTTATTAGTCATGATTTTTTCACCACAGCACGAATTCACAAATTAATCATATTTACTCTTTTAATTTTAATATTTTTCACAGTTTCTGTCTACGCCTTAGACGCAAATTCCGGCAAATTTTCTACATCAAAGCCATTTTTTCTTAAAATCGCATGAATAATGCGCTCGCAGGCCTTGCCATCACCGTAAGGATTGGCAGCCTCTGCCATGGAACGATAATGCTCGGCATCATCCAAAAGCAGATTGGTTTCTCGCAGCACATCGTCATAAGCGGTGCCTACGAGCTTAACCGTACCGGCCTCAACAGCCTCCGGACGCTCGGTGGTATCACGCAGCACCAGTACAGGCTTGCCCAATGCAGGAGCCTCCTCCTGAATGCCACCGCTGTCTGTGAGCACAATATCAACCTTAGCCATCAGATTGGCAAACGGTTCATATTCCATAGGCTCAATCAGATGCACTCTGTCTAAATGTCCCAGCTCCTCGCGGACGATTTCACGCACCTTGGGGTTTTTGTGTACTGGGAAGATTGCTTCCACATCGGGATGCGCTTCCAGCACGCTCTTCAAAGCGCGATACACATGGCGCATAGGCTCGCCCAGGTTTTCACGGCGGTGGGTAGTCATCAGAATCAGACGATGACCGCTGGCAAATACCTTGTTGAACTCCTCGTCCTCAAAGCGGTAGCCTTCCTTCACCGTAGTCTGCAGGGCATCGATAACAGTGTTGCCTGTTACCAGAATCTGCTCGGGGCAGATGTTTTCCTTCAGCAGGTTAGCCTTGCTGGTAGAGGTAGGCGCAAAATGCATATCGGCAATCGCACCGGTCAGCTTGCGGTTCATTTCCTCCGGGTAAGGAGAATATTTATTACCGGTACGCAGGCCTGCTTCCACATGGCCTACAGGAATCTGCGCATAAAAGGCAGCAAGAGCACCGGCAAAAGGTAGTCGAGGTGTCACCATGCACCAGCACCATATCGGGCTTTGCTTCCTCCATTACGGATTTCAGGCCCATCAGCGCGCGAGTGGTAACATCATACAAGGTTTGACCTGCCGACATAATGTTCAAATCATAATCAGGCGTAATGCCAAACAAATCCAGTACCTGGTCCAGCATCTCGCGATGCTGTGCGGTAACTGCCACAATCGGCTGGATATATTCGGGATATTTACGCATTGCCAGCACCAGCGGGCACATTTTGATAGCCTCCGGACGAGTGCCGAAAACTGTCATTAACTTTATCTTCTCCACGGTTCTTCCTCCCCCTTATCTGTCGTTCAGAATACCGATTTTCTTAGCACCAACGGCAACTGCCGTAATAATAACCGCTATAATAAGTGCGGCGTAGAAGCCGTCGAACTCTGCCCACAGCACAGCTGCGATACCGAGCACGGCTGTAATAGCATACATCAGCAGAACTGCCTGCTTCTGGTTCATGCCCATCGCCAGCAGGCGGTGATGCAGATGGCCCTTGTCGGGCTGGAAAATTGGGCGGCCGTTGCTGTAGCGGCGCATAATCGCAAAGGCTGTATCCATAATCGGCAGGCCCAGTGCAATCGCCGGTACAATCAGCGCTACGGTAGCAGCAGTCTTGACTGCGCCGTAAACCGAAATAGCTGCCAGCATATAGCCGATAAACATACTGCCTGTATCGCCCATGAAAATAGTAGCGGGATTAAAATTATAGCGGATAAAACCGATAATGCCGCCGGCCAGAGCCGCAGTCATTACAGCTATATGGTAATAACCCATCTGAACCGCAACCAGAATGACCGTCATGGAAGCAATCGCAGATACGCCTGCTGCCAGGCCGTCCAGACCGTCAATCAGATTGACAACGTTCGTAAAGCTGATAACCCAGAAAATTGTCAGCGGTATAGAAATAAACCATTCGTTAAGATAAAAATAGCCGCCGAAGGGATTGTTCAGCCATTCGATACGGATATCAAAGGCCACAAGTACGCAGGCAGCAAAAATTTGCCCCAGCAGCTTGACCTTTGCCGGCAGCTGATATTTGTCATCCAGTACACCTACGATGGCAATCACGCTGCCGCCAAGCAGAATGCCGACAATATCCTTCGTCATTTCCAAGCTCGCCACTGCGGCAATCATAAAGGCAATATAAATAGCCAGACCGCCAAGACGCGGCATAATCTTCTTATGCACCTTGCGGTTATCGGGCTTGTCAATCGCGCCGATTTTAAAGGCTAATGTTTTAATATAAGGGGTCAATATATAGCTCACCAAAGCGGCAAGCAGAAAAGGGAAACCGTAAGCACTTAACATTTATTTCTTTCTCCACCGAAACCTGATTCCTTGCACACGAAAAACACTAAACTATTTGTTCCTTATATAGTATAACATTTTTGACACTTGCGTCAATTACTTTTATTACAAAAATGATGAAACAAGCCATTTTTTCCGCAAAATTCTCCCGAATTATTCCCATTTATTATAGCATAATATCATCAAGGGAATATATCCTTTTGGCATAACTTATATATTGTTTTGCAGAACCATTATTGACTGCCGGTTTTTTTACAGATTTATCTTCCGATTGCATGCTGTTTTGACAGCTCTTTTTCAAAAAACAATCGCTGTTACGGCTCCTTCAATGCTAGAATCCTCCGTACCGGCTTAAAAATAAAAAAGCTTCCGTACTATCATCTGACAGTGCGGAAGCTTTTTCACGTTAACTTTATTCTTCTTTTTCTGGGAACTTAGGTCGGGGGAAGTTCGGGCCGGACGGCTTAAGCGTAAAGCCACGTCCGAATACGTCGTTGACGTCACTGATAATCATAAAGGCACCGGGATCAATCTCGCGTACAATGGAGCGCACCTTCGCCAGCTGCGTCAGCTTGATGACTACAAAAACCAGCTCGCGATGACGATGCGTAAAGCAGCCCTCGCCGCTGATATAGGTAACACCGCGGCCGACGATTTTAATAATCGCTTCGGCAATTTCCTCGTGATGCTCACTGATGATAATAACCTTCTTTTTATAATCAAAGCCTGTCGTAAACGCATTACAGGTTTTAGTCATCACAAAAAAGGTAAGCAAGGTATACAGCACCGGCTCGATGCCGAATAAGGAAACGCTCGCAAGCAGCAGGCAGATATTGAAGGCAAAGCCCGTCGTACTGATAGAGATAGAATAATTCTTCTGGATGATAGCACCGATAATATCCGTACCGCCGCTGGAACCGCCTACACGATACATGCACGCAGCACCGATGCCGTAAAGCACACCACCGGCAATGCAGGCCAGCAGCTTGTCATGCACTACAGTATAGGTGGAAAGAAAATGAAAGAAATCCAGGGATACAGAAAAAGCAATAATACCATACAGCGCGCTGATAGTGTATTCCCTGTCCATGTACTTGTAGGCTAAAAAGAACAGCGGCACGTTGCAGATTAAGCTGGTAGCGCCCATCGGCAGGCCGGCAACGTAATAGGCAAGTACGGCAACGCCGCCAATGCCGCCGCTGAGCATCTTATTAGGCATATAAAAGGTATTCATGGCAATACCCATAATCGCACAGGCCAGAGTCACCATAGCATAATGGTAAATTTTTTTCTTCAAAGCGGGATTCATAAAATTCTCCTTTGCAAGCAAAATATTCTGAATATGTTTTTTATGTATATATTGTAACACTTTAACGCAGAAAGGCAACTACTAAATATTTTTCTCGCCAAAATCCCGAACGTTCGAAAAAAATTCTTGCTATGCAGGACATAAGCAGTATAAAATAATACTGATATACAACATTAGGCAGGTGAACTTATAATGAAGCAAATAAAAGAAACGGCATATGCCAAAATAAATCTGGGACTTGATATTCTCGGCAAGCGAGAGGACGGCTACCATGAGGTAAGTATGATTATGCAGAGCGTCGGTCTGAGCGACGAGGCTTGTTATCAGCAGGGTAACGGCATTCAGATCAGCTGCAATCTGCACAACCTCAGCTGCGGTCCTGATAACCTGGCCTACAGAGCAGCTGCCCTGCTCGCAGGTCACTGCAATATTATTCCGAACGTTCACATCGCCTTGAACAAAAAAATTTTTCTGGCAGCAGGACTGGCAGGCGGCAGCAGTGATGCGGCAGCGGTTTTGCGCGGCCTGAACCGTTATTGGGAGCTTAACTTGGAAAATTATGAGCTGGAACAGCTAGCCGCTCAATTGGGCAGCGATATCCCCTTCTGCATCGAAGGCGGCACCATGCTGGCAACAGGACGCGGCGAAGTCCTCACCAAGCTGGAGGATATGCCTGAAACATGGCTGGTACTGGCCAAGCCCCGCAGTCTGGAGGTTTCCACCGCCTGGGTTTACCAGCATTTTGACCGCGGTCGTGTAGTACACGCTCCCTGCATCTGGCAGCTGGAAGCATATCTGCGCGAAGGCGGCCAGGCTATCACCCCCTACATGGGCAATGTTTTAGAAACTGCCACCATCCCGGCACACCCCGTTATAGCCTCTATCAAGGCCGCTATGCTGGGAGCAGGCGCCTACTATTCTCTTATGAGCGGCAGCGGCCCGACCGTCTTCGGCCTTACTGCTAACAAAGAAACTGCCGAGCGCGTACAGCAGGCACTGACAGATTTTGATGTAGAAACAGCAATTACGACAACTATCGGAAGGAGAAAATAAATATGTCCGGACATTTGCAGCCTATAAAACTAGACAGCTACAAGCCTCTGCGTGAGCTTGTCTGTGAAAATATCCGTCAAGCTATTATTGACGGCACCTTCAGCCCCGGCGAACGCCTCATGGAAATCCAGCTGGCTGACGAAATGGGCGTAAGCCGTACGCCCGTGCGCGAAGCAATCCGCAAGCTGGAGCTGGAAGGCTTTGTAGTTATGATTCCCCGTCGCGGTACCTATGTTGCCGATATTTCCATTAAAGATATCACCGAAATTTACGAAATCCGTATCAGCCTTGATATTCTGGCTGCCGGTCTGGCTGCCGAGCGTATTACGGATGAGGAGCTTGAACAGCTTAACGGTTATCTCATTGAAATCGGCCAGCATATCGCCAACAACGATATGGATAAAATCGTCGAAGTAGATACTGCTTTCCACGATATGTTATACACTGCCAGCCGCAACGAGCGTCTGCGCAGCATCATCAATAACCTGCGCGAGCAGATGACTACTATCCGCGGCCGTTCCATGAGCTACCCGGGACGTTTGGTGGAAACCATGGACGAGCACCGCAACCTGGTAGAAGCTATTGCCGCACATGATGTAGAACGTGCGCAGTACGCAGCCCGTATCCATCTGGAAAACGCCGAGCACACCCTCATGCGTTCTCTCAGCGAGCATCTGCCGCAGAAGAAGGCGTGAGCATGACAACTGCTAATATAGATGCTTTTATTGTAGCAGGCGGCCTAAGTCCCTGGCTGCAGGCCTGTGCAGGCACCGAGCACCGCTGCCTGGCACCGCTTGGCGACAAGCGCCTCATAGACTATATCATCGCAGCCCTGCAGGGAAGCGGACGTATCCGCCGTATTGTCGTAGCTGCCCGCCCCGAAGCCTTGGCGCTTCTGGATGGCACGTTACCGGCCGACGTTCTGCTGTGTGAAGCCGCAGGCGACCTGCCGGCTACAGCCGCCGCTGCAGCCCAGGCCTTAGGCCCCGATGCCAGTGAAAAGCTGCTGGGAGTATGCGATGACATTCCGTTGCTGACTTCGCTTGCAGTGCGCGACTTTCTTGCCGCCTGCAATGCCTCTCCTAAAGGCCAGCTTTATTATCCCATCATCCCCAAGGATGCCTGCCTGAGTGCTTATCCCGGTGCCAAACGCACCTACGGCAAGCTGCGCGACGGCATCTTTACCGGCGGCAATATGATGCTGATGGCCAAAGAGATTATTCCCGGCGGTCAGCAAAAAGCACGCGAAATCTTTGCCCGCCGCAAATCACCGCTTAAGCTGTGCAACTGGCTCGGATGGGGCTTTTTGCTAAAGCTCCTGTGCCATCGCCTGACGGTGGCTGACGCGGAAGCACGCACCTCCGCACTTCTGGAAATGCGCTGCAAAGCCATCATCACTCGTCATGCATGTATCGGCATGGATATAGATAAACCAAGTGACTTAGAACTTGCAAGGGGGACGCTTATATATGGTAAAAGCCAAAAGAATTGAGCGCGTAGCAGCGTTAAGTAACTTTTAGCCGATCATCCATATCGGCTGTTTTCATTTTCATACTTCTGCAAAAAATTTGCTATCGCCAAATCCACCCTCAGCGAAGATGTTTTTAGCCGTAAAATCCGGTTTGGAGCTTTACGGACTGGGCAAGGTAGAAACCGTTTCCGGTGCTGCCGGCGGCGTGCGCTTTATCCCCGGCCATCTGCCGGAGGATGACGCAGCCTTCTTGGAAGAGCTAGCTGCCCGCCTCACCTCTCCGGACCGCATCCTGCCCGGCGGTATGCTTTATACTACCGATATTCTCTGCCATCCGGAAACAGTAGTGCGTCTGGGTGAAATCTTTATGCTCCGCCTGCAGGAGCTGGCACCGGACTGCATCATGACGGTTGAAACAAGCGGTATTCCGCTTGCTATGCAGACAGCGCGTGCCTTTAACGTGCCACTCGTTATCGCCCGTCACACCAGCGATATTACTGAGGGCAGCACCGTCAACATTAATTACGTCAGCGGTTCCACCAAGGTTATCCAAAACATGGCCATGCCCAAGCGCGCATTACAGCCCGGCAGCCGTGTGCTGATTGTGGATGATGTTATGAAGGGCGGTGGCACCGCCAAGGGTATGATTGCTTTGGCTCACGAAGTCGGCGCTCAGGTTGTAGGCAAAGCCTTTTTAATTGCCACTGCCGCACCGGTACGCAAGCTGGTAGAAGATTACACTGCCTTCTTCACCCTGCATAACGTAGACGAAGAACAGCAGAAGGTAACATTGGAAGTAAATAAATAATATATAATACGTCAGGCTGACTATAAGTTATCAGATGCTAAACGAAGCTGACGACGGCGTACTACTTGTACGTCCAGGAACCGTTGTGACGCAGATGATGCCTTATGGACAGTCAGGAATATCATTAACTTTAAACTACGTCAGGCTGGCTAGAAGGTAGCAGATGCTAAACAAAGTTGACGACGGCGTACTACTTGTACGTCCAGGAACCGTTGTGACGCAGATGATGCCTTATGGACAGCCAGGAATTTAGTAACTTTAAACTACGTCAGGCTGGCTAGAAGGTACCAGATGATAAACGATGGTGACGACGGCGTACTCCTTGTACGTCTAGGAGCCGTCGTGACGCAGATAGTGCCTTATAGACGGCCAGGAAAGGAAGAACTCACATGTCAGAATTAGTAGCAATCATCCTCGCCGCAGGCAAAGGCACAAGAATGCGCAGCAAATACCCCAAGGTACTACACAAGGTAGGCGGCAAGCCCATGCTGCAGCACGTAATTGACGCTGCAAGCGCTGCCGGCGCAGACAAAAAGGTGGTTATCGTCGGCCACGAGGCAGAGCTGGTAGAAGCAATGGTAGGTAATCAGGGAACCATCGCCCTGCAGGCCGAGCAGCTTGGCACCGGCCACGCTGTAATGCAGACTGCCGACGCCCTGAAGGACTTCCACGGCACTGCGCTCATCCTGTGCGGCGACACTCCGCTGCTGGACGGCGAAGAGCTGAAGAAGTTCTGTGAAGCACATCAGAAAAGCGGCGCTGCTGCTACCGTACTTACGGCAATTATGGACGATCCGTTCGGCTACGGCCGTATTGTGCGCGATGCTAATGGCAATGTACAGGGCATCGTAGAGCAAAAGGACGCTACTGAAGAGCAAAAGGCTATCAAAGAAATCAACACCGGCATCTACTGCATGGAATGCCCGCAAATGTTTGACGTGCTGGCTACCCTGACCAACGACAATGCCCAGGGCGAATATTACCTGACCGACGTACTGCAAAAGCTCAACGAAGCAGGCGCTAAGGTTGGCGGTATTTCCACTGATGACAGCGATATGGTTATGGGCATCAACTCCCGCAAGCAGCTTTCCGTTGCTGAAGGCGTTATGCGCCAACGCATTTTGGATAAGCTGATGGACGCAGGCGTAACCATTATGGATCCTGCCAGCACCTTCATCGAAGCAAGCGTAAAAATCGGCCGCGATACCGTTATCTATCCCTACACCTGGCTGGAAGGCACAACCGAAATCGGCGAAGACTGCGAAATCGGACCTAATGCCCGCTTCAATAATGTAAAAATCGGTGACGACAACCATCTGCAATTCATCTACGGCCATGACTGCGAGGTTAAAAACCACGTTACCGCCGGTCCGTATGTGCATCTGCGTCCCGATACCGTTATCAGCGACCACGTTAAAATCGGCAACTATGTAGAGGTTAAAAACTCTAACGTAGGCGAAGGCACCAAGCTGCCGCATCTCACCTACATCGGCGACAGCGATATCGGCAGCGGCGTTAACATGGGCTGCGGCTGTATCACCGTCAACTACGACGGCAAGAAGAAGCATCGCACTGTTATCGGTGACAACGCCTTTGTCGGCTGCAACACCAACCTTGTTGCACCTGTAACCGTACAGGCCAACACCTACATCGGTGCAGGCAGCACTATCACCAAGGAAGTACCCGAAAATGCTCTGGGCATTGCACGTGCCCGTCAGAAAAATATCGAAGGCTGGGCCGAAAAATACCGTAACGAGGGTAAATAAGCTTTTATAGTCACATATGTGTCAAAAAGTTTACAAAAAACTT
>ENA-OQHF01001325-OQHF01001325.1-human-gut-metagenome-genome-assembly--contig:-NODE-1325-length-13837-cov-3.502845_pt1 | contig 13837 bp, 14 predicted proteins | sample MGYA00242559_ERZ504709 | MGnify/ENA primary metagenome ERZ504709 (study PRJEB26092, sample SAMD00036203) | human gut metagenome | host: Homo sapiens | study: EMG produced TPA metagenomics assembly of... | reverse complement strand
CGGATCATCTGTCTCAGAATGGTGCAACCGTATTTTACGGTCAGAAAGCTTCCAATATTATAGACGGTATCGACCTTGTAGTTTATACCGCAGCGATCCACGAAGACAACGAAGAATTTGCAGAAGCAAAGCGTCAGAATCTTCCGATGTTATCCAGAGCAGAATTACTCGGTCAGCTTATGACTAACTATAAGATACCGGTTGCTATATCCGGTACACACGGTAAGACAACCACAACCTCTATGCTTTCTCATATCGCTCTTGCAGCAGACCTGGATCCGACAATCTCTGTCGGCGGTATCCTGAAAGCGATCGAAGGCAATATCCGTGTCGGCGGACCTGACCTTTTTATTACGGAAGCATGCGAATATACCAACAGTTTCCTGCACTTTTTCCCGAAAATCGGTATTATTCTGAATGTGGATGCGGATCACCTGGACTTTTTTTAAAGACCTGGACGATATCCGTAATTCTTTCCACCTTTTTGCTAAGCTTCTTCCAGAAAACGGAACTCTCGTCATCAACGGAGATATTGATAAAATTGAAGAGATCACCTCCGATCTTTCCTGTCGTGTTATCACTTTTGGCAAAGAAGCTTCCCTGGATTACAGTGCAGCCAATATTACTTATAACGAACAGGGCAATGCCTCTTTCGATGTCGTAAAAGACGGACAGAATGTTGCACATCTCGCTCTTGCAGTCGGCGGTGAGCACAACGTATATAACGCACTTGCGGCAATCGCAGTTGCCGATATTCTTGGTGTTCCTGCGGAGACGATCCAGACAGGTCTTGCTTCCTTCCACGGAACAGACCGCCGTTTTGAATACAAAGGTGAAGTCGGTGGAGTGACCATCATTGATGATTACGCACACCATCCGACAGAGATTGCTGCAACACTGAAAAGTGCTGCACATTATCCACATAAAAAGCTGTGGTGTATTTTCCAGCCACATACTTATACACGTACAAAAGCATTATTCTCAGAATTTGCTGAAGCACTCGCACATGCAGACCATGTAATCCTTGCTGACATCTATGCAGCGCGTGAGACAGATACTTTAGGCATCTCTTCCGCACAGCTTGCAGATGCAGTCAAAGAACATGGATGTGACGCAACTTATCTGCCAAGCTTTGCAGCCATCGAAGAGTTCGTCACCACCCATTGCCAGCCTGGCGATCTTCTGATCACAATGGGTGCCGGAGATGTTGTAACCATTGGGGAAGACCTGTTAAAAGCCTGATTTTCTCCAATATTTGCGAAATTTTATTTGTAATAACAAAAATTTCCGTCAGAAAATTCTTTTTTACAATCTGGGATGATGTTATAATGAACAAAGTCAGAAAAGAAAGGAAGCGGAAATTATGAGTGCACTTATTTTGCGCAATCATTCCCACAATAACATAACGATCGTGGAGAATGACTTTATCGATCATTATATGGTATCTGCGAACGGAGAATATGTAAAAGTCTATCTTCTTCTTCTCCGTTATCAGAATATCCCGGAGCAGCTTCCGGATATCCCGCAGATGGCAGACCTTCTGGAGAATACCGAAGGCGATATCCTGCGCGCACTCAAATACTGGGAAAAAGAAGGAATTCTTTCTCTCGAATATGACGAAACAAATGAACTCGCCGGAATCTGTATCGGAAAAGCACCAACTCATCAGACACCTGTCAAAGCAGCTTTCCATACACCTTCTGCACAGTCTGCTTCCGTTCATGAAAAATCTCCGGTCACGCAGTCTGATGGAAATACCACTGTTTCAGACAAAGCTGCCGGTCAGAATCTTCCTGCATCAAGACGTTCCCTTGCTGCAAGAAGAGAATTAAAGCAGATTCTTTTTATTGCTGAACAATATCTTGGCAAAACCTTATCCCGTACCGATGTTGATGCGATTACCTACTTTTATGATTCCCTTGGTTTTTCCGCAGACCTGATCGAGTATCTGATCGAATACTGTGTGGAGAACGGACATAAGAGCATGCATTACATTCAGAAAGTAGCACTTTCATGGGCAGATGAACATATTACAACCGTCGATCAGGCACGTAATTCCTCTGCATTTTACAACAAAACCTGCTATTCTATCCTGAATGCATTTGGCATCAAAGGGCGGGGACCTGCATCTGCCGAACTGGATTATATCCGCAAATGGCTGGAGGATGGGAATTTCGAACTGGATCTCATTCTGGAAGCATGCAACCGCACCATCAGTGCGATCCACCAGCCAAGTTTTGAATATACTGACAAGATTCTCGAAAACTGGAAGACGAGCAACGTTCGTACACTGGCAGATGTTGAGCGTCTTGATTCTGCCTTTGAGCAGGAAAAAGACCGGAGGAAAACTCCTTCGGGGCAAAACCGTACACCTTCTGCCCAGCAGCCTTCCAAATTCCGTAATTTTGAAGAACGTTCTTACAATATGGACGAGCTTACCAAAAAATTATTACGCAGTAACTAAGAAAGGGGAACACTGTGCCGTTAACTAATTCACAATACAATGCGCTGATGCGCGTATATGAAGAAAAAAGAGCGAGAGCCGCGACCTCGCGAATCTTCACTACGAGCGTGCCTGCCAGAAGGTTCCGGAGCTTGCATCGATTGATGCCTCTATTTCTTCTGCCAGTCTTGATCAGGCGAAAAAGCTGCTCGCAGGCGATGACACTGCCCTCACTTCTTTGAAGGAAGATATCCGGTCTCTTTCTGACAGACGCCGCCGACTCCTTTCCGACGCCGGATTCCCGGAAGACTATCTGGAACAGCATTTTGAATGTCCGGACTGTCAGGATACCGGCTATGTCGGCACGAAAAAGTGCCATTGCTTTTTAAAAGCAATTATTGATCTGTTCTACACCCAGTCCAACTTAAAAGGGCTTCTCGAACAGGAAAATTTTGAACATTTTAATTTTGATTATTATTCATCCAATTATAGAGACCGGCTTTCCGGTCAGAATTCCCGCGAGCTTGCAACGCGGGCTTATCAGGAATGTATGAATTTCATCCACAATTTTGATACCGAACATGGTAATCTGCTCCTTTTTGGGAATACTGGTATTGGGAAGACATTTCTCAGTCACTGCATTGCAAAAGAAGTAATGGATTCTCTGCATTCCGTTCTTTACCTGACTGCCTCTGAATTTTTCGATGCGCTCCTTGAAAAAGCACTGACCCGGAATGATGAGAGCTGTCTTTTATATGAGCAGATCCACCAGTGTGATCTGCTGATCATTGATGACCTGGGAACCGAACGAAATACAGACTTTGTCGTTTCTCAGCTTTTTGTGTGTTTAAATGATCGGATCCTGAACAGGAAATCCACGATCATTTCTACTAATCTTACTCTGGAGGAAATCAAGACGAACTATACAGAACGTACATTTTCCCGGATAAGCAACCATTATAAGATACTTCGCCTTGCCGGTGATGATATCCGCATTCAAAAGAAACTTATGTACAGGGAGGAACACTGATGTTACATCGAAGTGAACGAATTCTGGATAATATTCCAGTTGGCTCTCTCGGCATTATTGCTGTAGACGGCTGTGAAGAGATGGGAAATAAAGTCAATGACTATCTCGTAAAATGGAGAAAGGAAGAGACTCGTTTCCAGAAAGACAATCTTGTTTTCAACGGCTACGAAAAGCCGAACTATCTGATCAACGCAAAGGTACCGCGTTTTGGATCTGGTGAAGCCAAAGGTATTATCAATGAGTCTGTACGTGGAAAAGACCTTTATCTGATGGTCGATGTCTGCAACTACAGCCTGACTTATTCGCTCAGCGGCAATACCAACCATATGTCACCGGACGACCATTTCCAGAACCTGAAGCGTGTCATCGCCGCTGTAGGAGGAAAAGCACGTCGTCTGAACGTCATTATGCCTTTCCTGTATGAAAGCCGCCAGCACAAGAGAAGCGGCCGTGAATCACTGGACTGTGCACTTGGTCTGCAGGAGCTTGTCCGCATGGGTGTTGACAATATCATCACTTTCGATGCACACGACCCACGTGTCCAGAATGCGATCCCGCTGAACGGATTTGAGACGATCCGTCCGACTTACCAGTTCGTAAAAGGACTTTTAAAGCATGTACCGGATCTTCAGATCGATGCTGACCATATGATGGCGATCAGCCCGGATGAAGGTGCAACCGGACGTGCAATCTACTTTGCCAACGTACTCGGACTCGACATGGGTATGTTCTACAAACGCCGTGACTACACAACCATCGTAGACGGACGTAACCCGATCGTAGCACACGAATTCCTTGGTTCTTCTGTAGAAGGCAAAGATGTGATCATCCTTGATGATATGATTTCTTCAGGTGACAGTATCCTCGATGTAGCACGCCAGCTCAAGATGCGTAAAGCAAAACGTATCTACGCTGCTGCAACCTTCGGACTTTTCACAAACGGTATGGAAAAATTCGACCAGGCTTACGAAGAAGGACTGATCAGCGGAATCCTCACAACAAACCTGATCTATCAGACACCGGAACTGCTCAGCCGTCCTTACTACATCAACTGCGACATGAGCAAGTACATCGCACTGGTGATCGATACACTGAACCATGATGCTTCTATCAGCAGCATCCTTGATCCAAGCGAACGTATCCAGCATGTAGTTGAGAAATATAAAAAAGGGGAAGCGATTGACTAATTTATACGAGCGAAATTTTTCCGCTATATGACAAAAAATACTGCTTGAATATCATTTTCTGATATCTAAGCAGTATTTTTTTACTTTTAAACGTTAATTTGTAAATACTCGGTAATTTTCTTTCTTATCGTAATCTTTGCGGATTCCATCATCCTCATACATCGTATAACTGCTGTTTTTGTATCCGATAAGCTGCAGATGTTCGGTATCAATATCTTTCACACACTCTGCTGCTTCTGCAACCGGGATACATTTACCATTTCGAATGAAGAGCGGTACTTCATTTGATGCCACATCTACATAATGGATACCTTTCGCGAGAATCTCTTCCGAAATGCTTCCATCCGGCAGGAACTTGACAAATTTCATTTCCTCCGGCAGATAAACATAACGGCCTCTTGCGTTCTGCTCGTAGACCGGAGCGATCATGATCTCGTTTCCAAGCATCAGCTGATCCTCTACTCGGATTGCTCTCTTGTCATCTGGATAAACAAACCCTAACGGCTTAAAATACATGTCATCACTCAGCGCAGCTTTCATGTACTCGCTGTACAGATACGGCACAAGACGATATCTGGTGTTAATGACAGCACGGAAATCCTCGATATTTTCAAATTGATAACACTCCTGCTCTCTTGTTCCCGTCGCCGAATGATTACGCATATGCATCTGACGCTGCTGGAACTCGGCTACGATACGGACGGCTGCTACTACGGCGGCATCGCACACAACGTGGAATGGGACCGCGAATCGTACGAATACCTGGCCGCCGTCAGCTGGACCGAAGGCCACGAGCCGCTGCTACTTGTGCAGGACCGGCTTCAGCAGCACGACCAGGTGCTCGCCGTCCACGTGGGCGAGCCTATCGTGACCATGAGCGCGCCGGAAAACGGCTTCACCGACGAGGACGGCAGCGAAGTGGAGACCTTCTCCATCGCCATCCCCGAATACGCGCCCGGCGAAGAACCCGGCACCACGCGCGTGCTTGAGGAACATAGCAACGACTGCTGGCTCGACCTGATCGCCGGCACCCCCGCATACACGCCTGACGGCCGTCTCGTGTGCGCGATGAACGACATGGACGCCGACACGAACCGTCTGACCGTGGACGGCACGCCATTCACACCCAAGGGCCTGCAGGTGCGCGAAGTGCTCGACGTGACCGACGACGACGTGCTGTGCGTGGTGCAGCGCACGCCGGAACTGCTGCCGGCCGCCGATCTGCCGTTCCTGTGGCAGTCCAACGCGGACGATCACGACGCCCGCAGCTTCGACGTGGTCTCGATCCGTTACGACGGCACATGGGAGCCGCTCACCTACCTGCCCGGCCAGTGGACGATGAGCCGCGCCGGCGACGGTTGCGTGGTGACCGGCCGTGGCATGGACGATGCCGCGATGCAGATGCAGCATTGCATGAACGTGCGCACGACGGACGGTGATGGTGATGGCGTCGACGCCGCCGACATGATGTCGATGGTGGTTTCGCCGATCGAAAACCACGCCGAAACCCCCGGTTTCATGCCGAACGTGCGATTCGTCCGCCTCGGCGAACGCGCCCTGTACGCGGCGGTCATCCTGCCGTCGGCCGACAGCGCATACGCGCATGCCGACCAGTTGCCGGTCCTCATGAAGCCTTACGGCGGCCCCGGTTTCCAGCAGGTCGTGGAAAGCCAGTCGTTCTACTGGGACGCGCAGTGGTGGGCCGACCAAGGCTACATCGTGGTCACCGCCGACGGTCGCGGCACCACCGGCCGCGGACCGAAGTGGGATCGCGCGATCTACGAAAACATGAAAGCCGTGACGCTTGAGGACCAAGTCGACGCCGTGCATGCGCTGCCGGACGCGATCGCCTCGCTCGCCGCCGAAACCGGTGTCTCCATGCCGAAACTCGACCTGGACAAGGTGGCGATGATCGGCTGGTCGTACGGCGGCTTCCTATCCGCGCTCGCCGTGCTGGACGCGCCCGACGCATTCGCCGCGGCCTGCGCCGGCGCCCCGCCGACCGACTGGACGCTGTACGACACGCATTACACCGAGCGCTACCTGGGACTCGACCCGGCCACGTACGAACGTAACAGCATCGTCGCGGACGCGCCGAAACTCAGTCGCCCGCTTATGCTCATCCACGGTTTCGCCGACGACAATGTGACGATCGCCAATAGCCTGCGATTGAGCCAGGCGCTGATGGCGGCCGGCAGGAAGCACACGTTCCTGCCGCTCAACGGCATCACGCACATGACCAACGACGAGACGGTGGCGCGCAACCTGTTGCTGCTGCAGCGCGACTTCCTCGCCGACGCGCTGGCCTGACGGCGTTCCGGTGAAGCCACCGTCCTGGTAAAACCATCGTTCCGATAAAGCCGAAGAAAAAAGAACGCGTCCCCCTGCGATTCGACGGACTGCCAAGTATCCGTCGTGTCACAGGGAGACGCATATCCCTTCTCATTAGGGAAGATAGGACGGTGACGGGCACCTCTGCAAGTAAGGGTGTACCACATCTGTGTAGCACCCTTTGAAGTACCCTTTCGTTTCTCGCGACCGTCGGAGCCGGTCACGATTCGGGGTGTCCGGCAAGGGGTGGCAGGGTTTCGGGCACCGGAATCGGCAGATAGGCGAACAGCGTCCATTCGCCGTCGCGCAGCGTCGTTTCGAGTTTGCCGCCATGCGATTCGAGCTGTTTGCCGAAATACGCGAGGCCGTGGCCTCCTGGACGCATGCCCTCCGTCGGGAAGGCTCTTTCCTGGTTGATCTGCGTGATTTCGACGGCGTTCGGCTTGAGCATCACCGACAGGTCGGCTTTGCTGCCGGACTGGGCATGACGCGCGATGTTGGCGTAGGTCTCGCGAAGCAGATCATTGGCGATTCCGGCCAGGCTCGGGGAGGCGCTTGGCGCACCGCCCGCCACATGGAGGATCGAGGTGATGTCGAAGCCGAGCGCGCGTAGACGCCGGTCGCCGCCGGCCATCGTGGCTTTGAGCAGGTCGGAGAAGGCCTTGCCGTCCGCATCCTCCTCAAGGACGGTGACGTCCATATCCAGTTCATCGATGACGCGATGCACGTTGGTCAGGGCGGACAGGATGTAATCGTTGACCTGCGTCCATTTGTCGAGCTCATCGCGTCTTTCGTCCGCGTTCTTGCCGTCGTCACCATCCGTCGAGGCGCTGCCATCGCCATCGTCTCCGCCGGACAATGCATCGATGCGACGTTGCGCGACGAAAGCCGCGGCGGACAGATCTCCCGTCACGGCGTCGTGTATGGCTTCCGCGATGTGACTGCGGCTTTCCATCTCCCGTAATCGCGCTTTCGCCTGCTCCGCCTCGGCGCGGCTGCCGGCTACGGCCTGGTTCCATCGCAAACCGCATCCGAGCATCAGTACCAGGCTGACCATGGCGATGATGGCCACGGGATTGCTGCGGCTCGTGCCAAGGACCAGTTGACGGAACAGCTGGTCGCCTATGGAATAAGCGAGCAGCAGCGGCGCCACGAGATTGTTGGTTTCGTAGGCGAGCATGCCGAACGTGTAGAGGATTCCCGGCAGCGAATTGACGTCGGCTCCGGGTATGAGCCAAGGTCCCGACTGGCTCATGATCAGAAACAGCAGCGACATCGATTTCGGAAAGAACGGTGACAGCAGCAGCACCGCGATTTCGATGATGGTCCAGACGATCGCCGCGGGATTGTCGGTCGGGGCGAGCAGCAGGCAGAACAGGATCCACCATACGGTGATGACCACGATGGTTATGCGGATCGGATGCCAGAGTTTCGGATGGTCGGCACGCATATGGTTGTGCCAGGAGCGGAAGGCGCTTACGGGTCTGGGTTTTGTGGGTTCAGCGTGCATGCGATCTCACCCACAATGCCACTGCCTGGCGTGCCGTCTTGCAGTTCAGCTTCTTGAGAATGCCCTGCATATGCTTGCGCACGGTGCTTTCGGAGATGTCCAGTTGTTCGGCGATCTCCCTGTCCAGCATGCCGTCGGCGCACAGGGAGATGATTTGCTCCTCGCGCACGGTGAGCCGCGGTGAGGTCTCCTCCTCGCGTCTGATGCGCACGTTGGCCAGGGCGGGAGGTTCGAATCCCTCCATAACGTTGCCTCCACAGAGCCGCTCGATGGCCTTCGCCAGCTGATCGGAATCCTCCTTGCCGATCAGTCCCTGCGCTCCGGCTTCCATCAGCCTGCTACGGTAGCTGTTGATGGAGAAGCTGGTGATGCCCAGAATCGGCAGATGCCTGTCCATGAGACGGATCCGATGGCAGATGGCTGGCCCCTGCAAGCCCTCCATGGACATGTCCAATACAAGCAGGTTGAGATTGTCGTCGTTCCTCTGGCAACGTTCGATCGCTTCGTCGCCGGAAGTGGCCGTCCACACCACGTAGGCCGTGGGGACCTTCGCTTCGATGAGAAGGCTCAGCGATTCCAACGCGCGCGGATCGTTGTCGACCAGCGCTACACGGTGGATTTTTGGTATGGGAGCTGCGGATTTCGTGGGATTCATCGCATGGCTCACTTTCCACACAGCCAGTAAAGCGGCGGCGGGCAGTCGATGATGGCGGATGCGGTTCCTCTCGCCGCGTCGGCGAAGATGGCAGCCTTCCCGTTGGAAGGGGCCATCGTTCCGGCTGGCTGCATGGTGCAGAGCATGACGAATGACACACACAATGACATGATTTTCATACCGACATTGTACGGGGGAGCGCGTCCACGAGTGAGGAGGCGCGTTCGATCCGTGGAGCCGAAGCGTGGGGCTCTGAAGGCTGTTCATGTGGGATTCGTATGATGAAAGCATGACTCTTAGGCTGCTCGACGAGGCGAATTACGACGCCGAAATGGAAAGCAAGGTGCTGCCCGCGCTGGACGCCTGCATGACGGAAGGATGGATGGATCCAGCCACCGTTGACTGGAACGGCGACGCGCTGCCCAAACTGGACGAACCCGGCCGGTTGCACTATTGCTGTTACGACGCGGCCAAATTCGATGCGCTGCGTGAGGACGGCGCTTCGGGCGTGTTCCGTGGCGTGGTGGTCATCTCGCATGGATTCACCGAATTCGCGCGAAAATACAGCGAGATGGCATGGTACTTTCTGCTGTCCGGCTATTCCGTATGCATCCTCGAGCATCGCGGGCACGGCCATTCCGCACACGACGTGAGCAATCTCAGCCTGGTGTGGATCGACGATTGGCGTCGGTACGTGGCCGATTTTGCAGCCTTCGCCGACACTGTGGGCCGCGAATACGCGTGCGGCGAGCCACTGAACCTGTACTGCCATTCGATGGGCGGCGGCATCGGCGCGGCCGTGATGGAACACTATCCGAGCCTGTTCGACAAGGCCGTGCTGTCCGCACCCATGATCGCCCCCGTCGTCGGCATGCCGACATGGATCGCACGCATCGCTACAGGCGCGTTGTGCGGCTTGGGATTCGGCAAAGCGCGCGTATTCGGTCACACCGATTTTTCCCCCGAACTCGATCTCGACGAGCATAAGGGCGCGTCCGAGGCGCGCGTTCGCTGGTTCCACAAGCAGCGCGTCGACGACGTGGCATGCCAGACCAACGCGGCCACCTTCGAATGGGCGCATCAGGCGATGGCATTGTCTCGAGCCGTACTCAAACCGGACATGTGCGGTGCGATCGAAACTCCGACGCTGCTGTTCCAAGCGGGCCGTGACGTCTGGGTCCTGAACGGTCCGCAGGACGATTTCGTGGAACGCGTGCGCGAAGGCGGCGGATCAATCGAAAAAATACGGTACGGCAAGTCGTTGCACGAGATCTTCTCCATGCCGAACACGGTGGTCGGACCGTATGTGAACAAGATTCTCGACTTCCTCAGCGCGCCCGCGGACAGTCTGTGAGCGGCTGCCACTGCAAGACACATGCGGCGTGTACGGTGTGCGATGAGCGAACAGTGAAGGGGAAGGAGCCGCAGTGGCGGAAAAAACGTTCGAACGCACGCCGAAAGACCTGATTATCGGCATTGCGATGACCCTGTGCGGCGGCGTGCTGTGGGGCGTCAACGCCACCGTCTCCAAAATCCTCATGGGCACGTACCACGCCTCGCCGCTGTGGATCGCATGCGTGCGCGAACTGGCAGCCGGCGTGCTTTTCCTCACCTGCTCGGCCATCATGACGCCGAAACTGCTTACCGGCGCGCTACGCGATCGCAAATCATATCCGCGGCTGCTGGCCACCGCCATCATATGCGTGCTGCTGGTGCAGGTCGCCTACCTCGAATCGATCAACTGGACCAACTCCGGCACCGCGACCGTGCTGCAAAGCCTGAACCTGCTGTTCGTCTTGGGGGTCGTATGCCTGCGCGGGCGGCGACTGCCCGGCGTACGGGAAGGCATCGGCGTGGCGCTCGCCTTCGCGGGAACCGTGCTGATTGCGACCGGCGGCGATTTCACCACGCTGAAACTGCCGTTGGTCGGCCTGATTTGGGGCGCTATCAACGCGGCGTCCACGGCGGCCATGGTGTTTCTTCCGGTCAAGCTCATCGAACGTTGGGGCAACTTCACCGTCAACGGCATCGCATTCCTGATTTCCGGGCTTGTGCTGCTGCCGTTCGTGCGGCCGTGGGCTACGGCGCCGCAATTGGATTGGCTGGGTGTGGGGCTGATGGCGTTCACCGTGATCGGCGGCACATTCGGCGCGTTCTGGCTGTACATGGCCGGCGTGGTGCGCGTCGGTTCGATGCGTGCCACCATGCTCGGCACCAGCGAACCGGTGATGGCCACGATTTCCGCGGTGGCATGGACGGACGCGGTGTTCGAACCGACCGATTTGGTTGGATTCGTGATGATTCTCATCATGGTGTTTTTGGTGCGTTAAGTGCCGTGACGGGCGTTGCTTTTCGGGCGGCGGCGTGCGGACAAACAAAAAAGCCGGACACCCACTTACGGGCGTCCGGCTTCGCTTTGCTTAGCGATTACCGTGACTTACGACGTGCGAATATGACGTACGGCAGCTGGAAATCAGCCTTCAATCGCAATCTGATGCTTGGTCTCAACCTGCTGCTGCGCTTCGGGCTTCGGCATTTCCAGGCACAGGGTGCCGTCCTTGTAGCTGGCGTGAATGTCGGAATCCTTCACGTCCTCGCCAACGTAGAAGCTACGAGAGCAAGAGCCGGCGTAGCGTTCGCGACGCAGCCAGCGGCCGTTGTCGTCCTTGTCCTCGTGCGAGCTGTTGCGATGCGCGGAAACGGTCAGATAGCCGTTCTGCAGGTCCAGCGAAATGTCGTCCTTCTTGAAGCCAGGCATGTCGATGTCGACCATGTAGCCCTTGTCGGTCTCACGCACATCGGTGCTCATCATGCCTGCGGACATGTTCGGATCGCATGCGGCTGCGCGGTCCATGTTGCGCCAACCCTCGAAGAACGGATCGTCGAACAGATCGGAGAACATCGTGTCATTCATCAAAGCCGGAAACATTGCCATAATCGGTACTCCTTAAGCAAATGCGCGTTCTGTGCGCGGAGTAATGCGGCTTGGCAGCCGGCCGTGCGATTATCGCTGCGGCGTCACCATCCAGCGAGATCGGCGACCGGGTTCGTTGCCGCATCCGGAACCCTCCCGGGCTCCTGACCTTGACCTTTCACTTCACCCAACTCTTCCGCGTGCCTCCCATTCCAGAATTATGCTCACAGTGAAATGCGATGATGGCGCGATGGGAACGCGATGGGAACGATGCTGCCACCTTGGCAATTTTCGATGGATTTGGCAGTCTTGGAGTTTCAGAAGTTTCGGGATTCGCTGCTGAACGTCAGATTTTTGGTACATTTTTTGGCATATTTTCGGATGCGTCGCATACGAGAAAACCCCGAAACCTTGGTATTCCAACGTTCCGGGGTTTTCTATTCCCGTGCGAGCGGGGGGAGTTTGAACCCCCCACGAGCATACACTCACTGCCACCTGAAGACAGCGCGTCTACCATTCCGCCACGCTCGCAGACAATCGACTAATTTACACCTTTACTATCTGTGGCACAAATCGGCGTGTCGCGATTGACGAAAGGGATACGCCCCAAGCCGGGCTAGGCGGCGTGTGCGGCCTTGTACTGGGGTACCCCAGTTTTTCATCGCCTCGATGACCGGCTGCAGCGTCTGTCCGGTCTCCGTCAGCGAATACTCCACGCGCGGCGGCACTTCCGGGAACACCTCTCGGTGTACCAGACCGTCGCGTTCCATCTGACGCAGGTTTGCCGTCAGCACTTTCTGCGACACACTGCCGACCGAACGGCGCAATTCGCTGAATCGTTTGGTGCCGTCCAACAGATCACGCAGGATCAGCACCTTCCATTTATCGGAGATCATCAGCGCGGAATGCGCTTTACGTGTCCGATTCTCCCGAATCGGACATCCGTGGGGTATGCGTGAGGTGCACGGGACGCGCGGTCCGCACGTGGGGCTGGCATGGTCTATGCATGGTTTATGGGTACGAGCTGGAAGGAACGTCTGATGAATCAGCGGCGGCGTCGCGTTGGTTCACACTCAGCCCTTCGAACCGTTCTCGTAGAACTTGGCGAGTGTCTCGTCGCGGAATTCGTTGAAATAGCCGCCGTCGATCGATGCGCGGATATCGTCGAGCAGTTTTACGAAGAAGTGCTCGTTGTGAATCGTCGCCAGCGTGAAACCGTTGAATTCGCGGGCACGCAGCGCATGGTCCACGTATGCGCGCGAATAGTGCGTGCAGGTGTAGCAGTCGCAGTCCTCCTCAAGTGGGCCGAAATCGTGCTTGAACTGCGCGCGCTTGATGTTGTAGCGGCCGTGGCGCGTGAAGATCGCGCCGTTTCGGCCGCAACGGGCGGGCGCCACGCAGTCGAAGGTGTCGCCGCCGTTCTCCACGCAGGCGAAAATGTCGTCGACCGCCGCGATGCCGAGCACGTGGCGCGGGCGGCTTTCCGGCATCGCATCGCAGATCCAGGCGCACGTGTCGCCGATGATGCGCTTTTCGATCGCGCCGCCGATGCCGACGCCGTCGAAATCGAGCGACGCGATCTGTTCGGCCGCATGCCGGCGCAGATCCTCATAATTCGCGCCCTGCACCACGCCATACAGCGCCTGGTACGGCTTGCCAAGACGCTCTTCGGTGAGCCTCTTGTGCTCGACTACGCAGCGTTGCGCCCAACGGTAGGTGCGTTCCACGGAACGTTCCTGGTAGCCGCGGGTGTTCATCAGCGTGGTC
>ENA-OQHF01001320-OQHF01001320.1-human-gut-metagenome-genome-assembly--contig:-NODE-1320-length-13888-cov-3.778068_pt1 | contig 13888 bp, 10 predicted proteins | sample MGYA00242559_ERZ504709 | MGnify/ENA primary metagenome ERZ504709 (study PRJEB26092, sample SAMD00036203) | human gut metagenome | host: Homo sapiens | study: EMG produced TPA metagenomics assembly of... | reverse complement strand
CGCGGACAGAAGATTTATTTCTGTACCCGTTTCTCGCGTCCGTTCAATGCAATGACAATTGACTCTACGGCTATCGAAAAAGACGGCAAGCGCATCGGAACTGGAGTTATCGCCCGCTTCGATTACACAACTGAAGAAAATGAGCAGATCACACTGGCAACTGCTATCTCGGGAGTAAGCATGGAAGGAGCTGCCAAGAACTTGCAGGCTGAAGCACCTGACAATAACTTCGATACATATCTGGAAAAGGCTAAAGATATGTGGAACAAGGAACTTGCCAAGATACAGATAGATACTCCCGACAAGGATGAAAAGACTGTTTTCTACACGGCTTTGTATCACAGTATGCTGGCTCCTACTATATATAGTGATGTAGACGGCTCTTATTATGGGCCAGACAAACAGGTGCATCATGCCGACGGATGGACAAACTATAGTACATTCTCGTTATGGGATACTTACCGTGCATCGCATCCGTTGTTTACTTATACGCAGCCTGAGCGCACCAACGATATGGTTAAATCGTTCCTTGCATTTTACGAACAGAACGGACGCTTGCCGGTATGGAATTTCTATGGAAGTGAAACGGACATGATGATTGGTTACCATGCCGTACCGGTGATCGTAGATGCTTACCTGAAAGGTATCGGCGACTTTGACGCAGAAAAAGCACTGGCTGCCTGTGTGGCAACGGCTAACATCGATGAATATCGTGGTATAGGAGTGTACAAGGAAAAAGGCTATATTCCTTACGACCTGCACGATCAGTATAATAATGAGAACTGGTCGCTTTCTAAAACACTTGAATATGCTTTCGACGACTATTGTATAGCCGAAATGGCAAAGAAGATGGGTAAGGAAGATATCGCCAAGCAGTTTTATGCTCGTGCAGCGAACTATAAGAATGTATATAATCCGGCTACTTCATTTATGCAGCCGCGCGACATGAAAGGTAACTTCATCGAGAACTTCAAGGCTGACGAATATACGCCGCATATCTGTGAAAGTAACGGATGGCAGTATTTCTGGTCGGTACAGCATGATGTGAACGGTCTGATTGAACTGACCGGAGGAAAAGATCGTTTGCCCAGAAACTGGACAGCATGTTTACGTTCCATCCTACCGACAAGGACGAACTTCCGATTTTCAGTACAGGAATGATAGGACAGTATGCACACGGCAACGAGCCGAGTCACCATGTTGCTTATCTATATAATGCAGCCGGACAACCGTGGAAGGGACAGCAATACATCAGCCAGATAACTCACGAACTGTACACCAATACACCGGCAGGACTCTGCGGTAACGAGGACTGCGGACAGATGTCGGCATGGTATGTATTCAGCGCAATGGGATTCTATCCGGTTAATCCGGTATCAGGCATGTATGAAATAGGAAGCCCGGCATTCCCGAAAGTACAGTTGCACCTGAATACGGAAAGACTTTTACAGTCATCGCAGAAAATGCCAGTCGTGAAAACTGCTATATCCAATCGATAAAGTTGAATGGAGTGGCTTATGACAAGAGTTATATTACTCATCAGCAAATCATGGAAGGAGCCACTTTAGAAATAAAATGGGCAACAAACCGGGATATATCTGGTACAAATAATATTTTAAACATCAAATGTTTTTACGACAAGAGTAAGTGTTTTTATTTCGCTAATTGTTATATCTTTGAACAGGAAGTAAGGTAAAGAGATGAACAAAGTAAACTATAATACAATAATACGCTTCTTTAAAAACGAGTGCTCGGAAGAAGAACGCTTACTCATCATAAAGTGGGTGAATGAGTCGCAGGAACATGCCGAACAATTCTTCAGATGGGAAGAATTGTATCACTTGGGAAACAACTCTGAAAAGGGAAATGACTTAGCAATCAGAAAAGCTGAGAAAAAACTATACGAACGGATTGAAATAGAGAAGAGCCATCAGTGGTTCTTCTCTACAATCAACCGTTGGGTGAAATATGCAGCGGTAATCACCAGTATTCTGGCTATATCCGGACTCACATTATGGTATTTTGTTGCCGACTCACAGGAAAAATGGATTACTGCTTCGACTACTAACGGAGAAACATTGGAAATAACGCTGCCGGATAACAGTAAGGTATGGCTGAATGAAAATTCTATATTGAAATATCCCGAACACTTCACCAAGGAGAAACGTGAACTGCATCTCACAGGAGAAGCTTATTTCGAAGTAACCAAAAACAAGCATAAACCGTTTACTGTACAAAGTTCTGCCATGAACGTACAAGTGTTGGGTACAAAATTTAATTTTAAAACCCCCAGTAACGGTCGCATTGTAGAAACTTCCCTTATAGAAGGAGAAATTAAAGTTAGTGGAAATAACAATGAGGGAGCAATAACGTTGTCACCCGGTCAGAAGGTAGAACTGAACACGGTTACCAAACAGATGAAAGTTTCGGAAACCAATGCTGCTCTGGATGCTATATGGCACAATAATCTGATACCTTTCAAAAATGCGGATATTTTCGATATTGCTGAAGTATTGGAGAAAGTTTATGGAGTTAAGATTATCTTGTCGCCTGACATCAGTCCATCTACTACATATTCAGGAGTGTTAAAAAGAAAGGATTCTATAGAGGATGTTTTAAGAATATTGCAAAATACAATCCATCTGCAATATAAGATTCATCAGGAAACTATATTTATATCATCAGCTTCAAAATAAAATCATCACTAACTCTTATCATTTAATATTATGAAAATCAAGATCTGTGCGATAGCATGTTTCATGGGAATGGCAGTGACTATCACTTCATGTACCACGAAGAACATGGAAAAAGACTATGCCGCATACGTCAATCCGTTTATCGGAACGGGAGGACATGGTCATACATTCCCCGGACCCGTAGTTCCTAACGGTATGATTCAGCCTAGTCCTGATACTCGTATCGACGGTTGGGATGCTTCTTCCGGATATTATTACGAAGATTCGACAATAAACGGTTTCTCGCATACGCATGTTAGTGGAACAGGCTGTGCAGATTATGGTGACATCTTATTGATGCCGACTGTGGGAAAACAGACCTATGATCCTCAGGATTATTCCAGTCAGACTTTGCCTTATGCATCGGAATTCTCTCATAAGAATGAAACTGCAGAACCCGGATACTATTCTGTCTTTCTTGACAGATATAAGGTAAAGGCCGAACTGACTGCTACCAAACGTGCCGCATTGCACCGGTATACGTTCCCTGCAAGTGATGAAGCCGGCTTTATTCTTGATATGGACTACTCGATCCAGCATCAGAAAAATATGGATATGCAGGTAGACATTGTCAGTGATACTGAAATCAAAGGATATAAACTGACAGAATACTGGGCTTTCGACCAGCAAATCAGCTTTTATGCAAAATTCTCCAAACCGTTTACCTATCAGATAGTAAGAGATACATTGACCGATCAGAACGGAAGACTACAGCCCCGCTGCAAAGTCTTGTTGAGCTTCAAGACCCAGAAGGACGAGCAGGTCATGGTCAAAATGGGTATTTCTGCCGTCGATACAGAAGGAGCTAAAAAGAATCTGGAAGCTGAAATCCCTTCATGGGAATTCGAACAGGTACGCAGTAATGCACGTCAGGCATGGAATGATTATCTGTCTAAAATAGATATTACCACACAGGATGAAACAGACCGCAGTATTTTCTATACAGCAATGTATCACACTGCAATCAGCCCGAACCTCTTTACAGACGTAGACGGACGCTACTGGGGAATGGATCTGAAAGTACATCAGGGCAATGCTGACAAACCGATTTATACGGTATTCTCTCTATGGGATACTTTCCGTGCGCTGCATCCGTTATTGTCTATCATCGACCCGCAACTGAACAACGACTTTATCCGTTCACTTCTGCAGAAACATCAGGAAGGTGGTATATTCCCGATGTGGGATCTGGCATCAAACTATACAGGAACTATGATTGGCTATCATGCTGCATCTTTGATTGCCGACGCGTATACAAAAGGTTATGCTGATTTCGACTTGCAAGAAGCATACAATGCCTGTCTGCGTGCTGCCGAATATGATACAACCGGTATAAAATGTCCAGCCTTAGTGCTGCCGCATCTGATGCCAATGGCTAAATATTACAAAAACACACTGGGATACATCCCATGTGACCGTGAAAACGAATCAGTTGCCAAGGCACTGGAATATGCTTACGATGACTATTGCATCTCGGTACTTGCCGAAGCAGTAGGAGATTATAAGAATCAGGAAAAATATACACGCTTTGCTAAAGCTTACGAACTATACTTTGATCCGTCTACACGCTTCATGCGCGGACTTGACTCAAAGGGAGAATGGCGCAGTCCGTTCAGCCCGAGAGCTTCCAACCACCGAAGTGATGATTATTGTGAAGGAAATGCATGGCAATGGACTTGGTTTACTCCACATGATATAGAAGGATTGGTAGAATTAATGGGAGGTGAGCAGGCATTTGTCGGAAAACTGGATTCGCTGTTCACTGCAGATTCCAGTCTGGAGGGTGATGCTGTTTCGGCTGACATAAGCGGACTGATCGGACAATATGCTCACGGTAATGAACCGAGCCATCATATCATACATATGTATAACTATGTAAACCAGCCATGGAAGACACAGGAACTGATTGACCGTGTGTTGAAAGAGCAGTACCGCAATGCTCCCGACGGACTTTCAGGCAATGAAGACTGTGGACAAATGTCGGCATGGTATATTCTGAATGCAATGGGATTCTACCAGGTTTGCCCGGGTAAACCAGTGTATTCAATCGGTCGTCCTTTATTCGATAAGGTTACAATTAATCTGCCGGAAGCAAAAACGTTTACAATTATTACAAAGAATAATTCGAAAGACAACAAATATATCGAGTCAGCTATGCTGAATGGTCAGGAATTGAATATCCCATTCCTTGAACATAAGGATATAGCTGCCGGTGGAACACTTGAAATAACCTTAACCAATCAACCTACTAAATGGGGAGTACAACAATAAAATCATAAATAAGCCATGAAAAAACTGTCATTACTTATTTTTCTGGCAGGCTTTTTGAGCTTTGCCAAAGCAACCAATTATGCAGATTATGTAAACCCGCTGGTCGGCACTCAGTCTACATTCGAGCTGTCAACGGGTAACACGTATCCGGCCATCGCGCGTCCGTGGGGTATGAACTTCTGGAGCCCGCAGACAGGTAAGATGGGCGACGGCTGGATGTATCAGTACACAGCTACGAAGATTCGCGGATTCAAGCAGACTCACCAGCCTAGTCCGTGGATAAACGACTACGGACAGTTCTCCATCATGCCGATGGTAAACAAACCGGAATTCAATGAAGACAAACGTGCCAGCTGGTTTGCCCACAAGAGCGAAACTGCAAAGGCATATTATTATAAAGTGTATCTGGCAGAATACGACATTGTAACCGAGCTGACTCCGACAGAACGTGCTGCCATGTTCCGCTTTACTTTCCCCGAAAATGAACACTCGTATGTAGTGGTAGATGCCTTCGACAAGGGTTCGTATGTAAAGATTGATGCGGCAAACAACCGTATCATCGGCTATTCTACCAAGAACAGCGGCGGTGTTCCGGCTAACTTCAAGAATTATTTCGTTATCGAATTCGACAAGCCGTTCACTTATCAGGCTACCGTTGCCGACAGTATCGTAAAGGAGAACGGTACGGAACAGCAGGCAGACCATGCAGGAGCTATCATCGGATTTGCTACGAAAAAGGGAGAAACCGTACATGCACGCGTGGCTTCTTCATTCATCAGTCCTGAACAGGCTTTGCTGAACCTGAAGGAACTGGGTAACGATGATTTCAATACGCTGGTAGAAAAGAGCAAGGCTGCATGGAACGATGTATTAAGCAAGATTGAAGTGGAAGGCGGCAATCTCGACCAGTACCGTACATTCTACTCTTGTCTGTACCGTTCACTGCTATTCCCGCGCAAGTTCTACGAAGTGGATGCACAGGGACAGATCGTACACTACAGTCCTTACAACGGTGAAGTAGTTCCGGGATATATGTATACCGATACAGGCTTCTGGGATACATTCCGCTGCCTGTTCCCGTTGTTGAACCTGATTTATCCGTCAGTCAATAAGGAAATTCAGGAGGGTCTTATCAATACATATAAGGAAAGCGGTTTCTTCCCGAATGGCAAGCCCGGGACACCGTGGCTGCATGATCGGAAACAACTCGGCTTCCATTCTGGTGGATGCTTACTTCAAGGGTGTGAAGGTAGATGATCTGGAAACTCTTTACAAAGGTCTGATTCACGGAACAGAAAACGTACATCCGGAAGTTTCTTCAACCGGACGTCTGGGATATGAATATTACAACAAGCTGGGCTATGTACCTTACGATGTGAAGATCAACGAGAATGCTGCCCGTACACTGGAATATGCTTATAACGACTGGTGTATCTATAAACTGGCAAAGGACCTGAAGCGTCCGAAGAAGGAAGTGAACCTGTTTGCCAAACGTGCCATGAATTACAGAAACCTGTTCGACAAGGAAACCCTGCTGATGCGTGGCAAGAATAAGGATGGCAAGTTCATGGCTCCGTTCTCACCGCTGAAATGGGGTGATGCATTCACCGAAGGTAATAGCTGGCACTATTCATGGTCTGTATTCCACGATCCTCAGGGACTGATTGACCTGATGGGCGGTGATGATATGTTTGTGACAATGATGGATTCTGTATTCTCTGTACCTCCTGTATTCGACGACAGCTATTACGGTTTCCCGATTCACGAAATCCGTGAGATGACAGTGATGAACATGGGTAACTATGCACACGGCAACCAGCCTATCCAGCACATGATTTACCTGTACAACTATGCCAAGCAGCCATGGAAGGCTCAGTACTGGCTTCGTCAGGTAATGGACCGCATGTATACTCCGACTCCCGACGGTTATTGCGGTGACGAGGATAACGGACAGACTTCTGCATGGTATGTGTTCTCAGCACTGGGATTCTATCCGGTATGTCCGGGAACCGACCAGTATGTACTTGGTGCTCCGCTGTTCCAGAAAGCAACCATCCATTTTGAAAATGGCAAGAACATTGTAATCAATGCTCCTCAGAACAGTGAGACCAACTATTACATTCAGGACATGAAGGTAAACGGTCAGGAATATACCAAGAATTACATTACTCATTCTACTCTGCAAAACGGCGGTACGATTGACTATGTAATGGGTGACAAACCGAACAAGAACAGAGGTATCGCACCTGAAGATGCTCCTTATTCATTCAGTAAAGAGCTGAAAAAATAATACACACATAAAAGGATTTACCAGATAAATCCAGTTCGAAGCAGGTTACTTCCCACAAATATCAAACAAAGTTTGGAGTAACCTGCTTTTATTATCACTTTTTTTAGATATATAAGCAACTTAGTTGGGATATTTCAAGCTTCTATTTGATAGAAAATTGTATATTTGCACTTAGTTGGAAGAGAATAAAAATATTCTTTAAAAACAGAAGCTTATTTCATATAAAATTTAAGATATCAGGAAAAATCAATTATGCCGAACCAATACACGATTTCCCAAATAATTAAAGAATATTCAAACTCTAAAATATATTAAAACTCAAATAATAAATTACGTATGCTTTGAGTTTTAGCTGTTATAATGATGAATTAACTGACAAACAATACTATGAAACAAACTAATCACCCGAAAAAAACAAAAAGTCCGATAACATGGGTTCCGACAGCATACTTTGCCATGGGATTGCCTTTTGTAGTCCTAAATATGGTAACAGTTCTTATGTTCAAAGGACTGGGAGTAGAGGATAAACTCATTACTTTCTGGACTTCACTTATTTTACTTCCATGGACTTTAAAACCTTTATGGAGTCCGTTTCTGGAGTTATTCAAGACAAAAAAATTCTTCGTTATAACAACCCAGCTAATCACTGGAGTAACATTCGGACTAGTTGCGTTTTCGCTAAACTTACCTCACTTTTTCAGCATTTCTATCGCTTTACTGGCAATTATTGCATTTAGTGGAGCTACACACGATATCGCATGCGACGGAGTATACATGAGCGAATTATCCAACGATGATCAAGCGAAGTATATTGGCTGGCAAGGTGCTTTCTATAATATAGCTAAAATCATAGCAACCGGTGGACTGGTATATTTAGCCGGCTACCTGATAGAACAATATGGCGGAACAGAAGGTGCTGATAGTACAGTTATGTTTGCGGCCAATCAGAAGGCATGGATGATTATTATGACAATACTCTGTGTCATAATGGTAATCCTGGGTATTTATCATTTGTTTATGCTTCCCTCAGGTGGAGCTAAAAAGCAGGGCGAACAGCGTACAGCCGGACAGGTAATGACAGAACTGGCCAATGTATTACTCGACTTTTTCCGTAAACGTCACATTGTCTATTATCTCTTTTTCATCATTCTGTACCGATTTGCAGAAGGATTTGTAATGAAAATTGTTCCTCTGTTCTTAAAAGCCAGCAGGGAAACTGGAGGCTTGGGATTAAGCGAAAAAGAGATCGGACTTTATTATGGTACATATGGTGCGGCAGCATTCGTTCTGGGATCTTTGCTAGCTGGATATTATATATCAGCACGAGGACTTAAAAAGACATTGTTCTCACTATGCTGCATATTTAACTTGCCATTTATGGTATATGCATTATTTGCTACATTCCAACCGGAAAATGGTTTGTTGATTTGCAGCGGTATCGTATTGGAATATTTCGGATACGGCTTTGGCTTCGTAGGGCTGACACTGTTTATGATGCAGCAAGTTGCTCCAGGCAAACATCAAATGGCTCACTATGCCTTTGCATCAGGTATCATGAACTTGGGAGTCATGATTCCGGGAATGTTAAGTGGATGGGTATGTGAAATTCTAGGCGAATGGTTTAACAAACCGGGAGGATATGAACCCTTCTTCATATTCGTGCTGATAGCCACTATACCGGCATTCCTGATTACTTATTTTGTACCGTTCAAATATAATCAGGATGGTACACTCATTGAAGGAGAAAGAGAATAGTTAACAACTAAATATCAACAAATATGGTAGAGAAATTTAATATGCCGTGGGAAGATCGCCCGGCTGGATGTACAGATGTAATGTGGCGTTATTCAAAGAACCCCGTTATTGGACGTTATCAAATTCCTTCGTCAAACAGTATATTCAACAGCGCAGTTGTTCCGTATAAAGACGGATTTGCAGGAGTTTTCCGTTGCGACAACAAAGCTGTACAGATGAACATTTTTGCAGGATTCAGCAAGGATGGTATAAATTGGGAAATAAACCATGAACCTATTCAGTTCAAGGCTGGTAATACTGATATGATCGAATCGGAATATAAATACGATCCTCGCGTTACCTGGATTGAAGACCGTTACTGGATTACATGGTGTAATGGTTATCATGGACCAACTATCGGAATCGGATATACATTCGACTTCAAAGAATTTTATCAATGCGAAAATGCATTCTTGCCATTCAACCGCAACGGAGTTTTGTTCCCGCAGAAAATCAATGGTAAATATGCAATGCTGAGCCGTCCGAGTGATAACGGACACACTCCTTTCGGTGACATTTATATCAGCTACAGTCCTGATATGAAATACTGGGGTGAACATCGTTGTGTAATGAAAGTGACTCCATTCCCAGAAAGCGCATGGCAATGCACAAAAATCGGTGCAGGTTCAGTGCCTTTCCTGACTGAAGCTGGATGGCTGATGTTCTATCATGGAGTTATCACTACTTGCAACGGATTCCGTTACTCTATGGGTGCGGCTATTTTGGACAAAGACAATCCGGAAAAAGTACTGTACCGTACACGCGATTATATCTTAGGCCCGGCAGCTCCATATGAATTGCAGGGAGATGTACCTAATGTAGTATTCCCTTGTGCTGCATTACAAGATGGAGAACGTGTAGCTGTATACTACGGCGCTGCTGATACAGTGGTAGGTATGGCTTTCGGATACGTTTCTGAAATTATCGATTTTGTAAAACGCACTTCGATCATCTAATGCCCTTGAAATTTTTTCATAGGTATTCATACATAAAGTAACCTTTTGGGGCTGTATCGAATAATCTGCTGCGGTTATTGGTACAGCCTTTTTCAGTTTTTTCATCTAATATTATTTTTATGAAACATTTATTAGTATGCTTGGCTAGCTTTTTGGCATTAGGTACATTACATGCACAAGAACCGGCCGATTACGTCAATCCATTCATCGGAACTACTAATTTCGGAACCTGCAACCCAGGAGCAGTCTGTCCGAATGGAATGATGTCTGTAGTACCATTCAATGTTATGGGATCGGAAGACAATAAATACGATAAGGATGCACGCTGGTGGTCTACCCCTTATGACTATACCAATAGCTTCTTTACCGGTTTTGCTCATGTCAACTTAAGTGGAGTGGGATGTCCGGAACTTGGCTCTTTACTATTAATGCCAACTACAGGAAAGCTAGATGTTGACTATCGTAACTATGGTAGTAAATATGAAAAAGAAAATGCGACTCCCGGATATTATACGATTTCACTTACTAAATACAATATTCTGGCAGAAGCAACAGCTACTCCTCGTACAGGTCTATCACGCTTTACCTTCCCCAAAGGTGAAAGTAACATCCTTTTAAATTTGGGTGAGGGATTAACTAACGAAACAGGTGCTTTCATGCGTAGAGTCAGCGATTGTGAAGTAGAGGGAATGAAAGTGCTCGGAACTTTCTGTTATAACCCGCAGGCTGTATTCCCTATCTATTTTGTGATGCGTATCAACAAAGCTCCTAAAGCTACAGGATACTGGAAGAAACAACGTCCCATGCAAGGTGTAGAAGCAGAATGGGATAAAGACCAAGGCAAATACAAGCTGTACACACAATATAATAAAGATATTGCAGGCGACGATATCGGTGCATGGTTCTCTTTTGATACAGAAGAAGGTGAGCAGATAGAAGTCGCTATGGGAGTTTCTTTCGTCAGTATAGAAAATGCAAGAGAAAATCTTGACAAGGAACAAAGCGGACGCCACTTTGCAGCTATCCATCAGGAAGCTCGTCAACGTTGGAACGATGATTTGGGAAGAATCAAAGTAGAAGGTGGAACAAAGGATCAGAAAACAGTTTTCTATACCGGACTTTATCATGCATTAATCCATCCTAATATCTTACAGGACATCAATGGAGAATACCCTCAAATGGAAGGTGATAAAATCCTCACAACAAAAGGAAACCGCTATACAGTCTTTTCATTATGGGATACTTATAGAAATCTGCATCAGTTAATGACTTTGGTCTATCCAGAAAGACAAATGGATATGATTAATACCATGCTGGATATGTATCGTGAACACGGCTGGCTTCCTAAATGGGAGCTTTATGGACGGGAAACTCTGACAATGGAAGGAGATCCAAGTCTTCCGGTTATTGTAGATACATGGATGAAAGGTTTACGCGATTTCGATATCAACCTTGCTTACGAAGCCATGTATAAGTCGGCTACACTTCCGGGTAAAGAGAATCTGATGCGTCCGGATAATGACGATTATACAAAGCTCGGCTATGTTCCTTTAAGAGAACAATATGACAACTCTGTTTCTCATGCACTGGAATACTATATTGCCGATTATTCTCTACTACACATTGGCTAAGGCTCTAGACAAAAAAGAAGATGCCAAATTATTCTATAAGCGATCAATGGGATACAAAAACTATTATTGCAAGGAGTATGGTACCCTTCGTCCTATCCTTCCTGATGGAAAATTCTATTCTCCATTCGACCCTAAACAAGGTGAGAACTTCGAACCAAGTCCAGGATTCCATGAAGGTAATGCGTGGAACTACACATACTACGTTCCTCACGATATCAAGGGACTTGCCAAATTGATGGGAGGCAAAAAGCCTTTTGTAGACAAACTGCAAATGATTTTCGACAAAGGTTACTACGATCCGGCAAACGAACCTGATATCGCATATCCTTATCTGTTCAGCTATTTCAAAGGTGAAGAGTGGCGTACGCAGAAACTGATAAAAGAATTACTTGCTAAATATTTCACAACTCAGCCTAATGGCATCCCGGGTAATGATGATGCAGGAACAATGTCAACATGGGCTATATTCAGTATGATGGGATTCTATCCTGACTGTCCTGGAGTACCTGAATATACTCTTACAACTCCTACATTCGACAAGATAACTATCAAGCTCGATCCTAAATATTATGGAAAAGATCAGTTAGTTATCGAAACAATGAATCCGGATAGTGAATCTGATTATATCAAAACAATCAAGTTAGGTGATAAAGAATGTGGCTATCGCATCAATCACAATGATTTGATTAAAGCAGGAAGTTTACAGTTCTGGAAAAAATAATCATTCGATTAGTATATAAAAAGAGTGTCCCAAGTTTTCTGAATATAGAAATTTGGGACACTCTTTTTATATACTAACTCAATTAAAGATGACTATTTTGAATAATATCTATCAGTATAGGCTTCATTCCTCCTACAAAACATTCCACAGCAATAACCATCAAAATAAGGCCCATTAAACGCATCATAACATTATTTCCAGTCTCTCCTATTACATTAACTAAACGAGTTGATAAACGCAGTATAATATAGGTTAAAACATAGACTACAGCAATAACGACTACCAGTGTTGTTTTCAATTCCCATGTATTCGCGTCATCCATCAAAATAATACCATTAGCAATAGCTCCGGGACCACACAACATCGGAATAGAAAGCGGAGTAATTGATATATCATCTGCATAAGTTTTTATCTCTTCATCTTTCAATTTTGTATTCGTATAACGAGCCTGAAGCATGTCATAACCTATTTTCAGAATAATGATACCTGCAGCAATACGAAAACCATTGGTCGATATTCCAAAAAACTTAAATAGGAATTGTCCGCAGAAAGTAAAGGCAATTAAAATAATGAATGAAATAATCGTAGCCCTTTTTACGATATGACGACGTTCCTGCTCACCCAGTCCATTTGTCATAGTCAGAAATACAGGCATAGTTCCCAAAGGATTTGTCAACGTAAAAAATGAAGTAAAGCATAAAAGTGCATAAGGAATAATTGTATCCATAATAAATGTATTATATATTGCCCAAAAGTAGAAAAAATTATTTAATTATCTTTATCTATATAATATCAGAAACATAAAATTCCCCTAAATGTTCATTTTCTAAGGAAGTATGACTTTCAACATTAAATTAGAACTCCGGCGAAGCTTATCGGCATCGACTCGTCGAAGGGCACACTCCAGAAGGGCAAGAGCCGGCGGCGTTTTTTCTGCCCTCATGCAAAAAAAGAAAGCCCCGCGGCACTTGTGATGCTGCAGGGCTTCTCCTAAGACGGCGACTACCTACTCTCCCACTTGCGCAGTACCATCGGCGTGACGAAGCTTAACTTCTCTGTTCGGAATGGGAAGAGGTGGAACCTTCGTGCAATAGTCACCTGAATATCCTTTATGTATTCATGACTAACAAGCAAGTAATTCAAGTACTTCTCAAGAAGCTGAAAGTATATATCACCCATCCTTCCTGACAAGGAAAGCATACGGGCAATTAGTAATGCTCGGCTTTGGTATCTCTACCTTTACACCTGCATCCTATCAACGTCATCGTCTTTGACGACCCTGAGAAATCTAATCTTGTGGCCGGCTTCGTACTTAGATGCTTTCAGCACTTATCCGATCCCGACTTAGATACCCGGCGATGCACCTGGCGGCACAACCGGTAAACCAGAGGTCGGTCCAACACGGTCCTCTCGTACTAGTGTCAGAGCCACGCAAATTTCATACGCCCACGATAGATAGAGACCGAACTGTCTCACGACGTTCTGAACCC
>ENA-OQHF01001311-OQHF01001311.1-human-gut-metagenome-genome-assembly--contig:-NODE-1311-length-13937-cov-3.341492_pt1 | contig 13937 bp, 9 predicted proteins | sample MGYA00242559_ERZ504709 | MGnify/ENA primary metagenome ERZ504709 (study PRJEB26092, sample SAMD00036203) | human gut metagenome | host: Homo sapiens | study: EMG produced TPA metagenomics assembly of... | reverse complement strand
CTTGATTATGTAGATTGGCGATATGATTGGACTGGAGTGTTACGTCCGAACATGATTTTTGCAGCAGCTTTTGATTATTCTCCGTTAGATTCTAAACAGAAAAAAGGTGTTGTAGACATCGTGACTAAAGAATTGCTTACTCCGAAAGGTCTTCGTTCATTGAGTCCGAAGAGTGGAGGTTATAATCCAAACTACGTCGGTCCGCAGCTTCAGCGTGATTATGCATACCATCAGGGTACAGCATGGCCTTGGCTGGAAGGTTTCTATCTGGAGGCTTATTTGCGTATCTATAAGCGGAGTGCCATTTCCTTTGTAGAGCGTCAGCTTATCAGTTATGAAGATCAGATGACCTGTCATTGCATCAGTTCCATTCCGGAGTTGTTTGATGGTAACCCACCATTCCAGGGTAGAGGTGCTGTTTCATTTGCAATGAATGTGGCCGAAATTTTACGTACATTGAATTTGTTGGAGAAATATAACAATCAATAAAGAGGAGGGGTTTATATGAAAGTTTTGATGTTTGGTTGGGAATTTCCTCCTCATATCTTGGGAGGATTAGGTACAGCCAGTTATGGATTGACTCATGGACTTGCTCAGCAGGAAGATATGGAAATTACCTTCTGTATTCCGAAGCCTTGGGGAGACGAAGACCAGAGTTTCTTGCGTATTATAGGAATGAACAGTGTGCCTATTGTATGGCGTGACGTACAGTGGGATTATGTAAAAGATAGAGTAGGACATTATATGGATCCGCAGCTTTATTATGACTTGCGCGACCATATTTATGCAGATTTCAATTATATACATACCAATGATTTGGGATGTATGGAGTTCTCAGGAAGATATCCTGATAATCTGCATGAAGAAATCAACAACTATTCTATTGTAGCCGGTGTGGTAGCTCGTCAGCAGCAGTTTGATATTATTCACTCACACGATTGGTTGACTTATCCGGCAGGTATTCATGCCAAGCAGGTTTCAGGAAAGCCTTTGGTTATCCATGTGCATGCCACAGACTTTGACCGAAGCCGTGGTAATGTGAATCCTACCGTTTATTCTATTGAAAAGAATGGTATGGACCATGCTGACTGTATCATGTGTGTAAGTGAGTTGACCCGTCAGACGGTTATTCATAAGTACTATCAGGATCCTCGCAAAGTATTCACCATGCATAATGCAGTGTCTCCGCTTCCAAAAGAAATACAGGATATTCAGGTTAAGAAGAATCCGAAAGAAAAGATTGTTACTTTCTTGGGACGTATTACCATGCAGAAAGGTCCGGAATACTTTGTGGAAGCTGCTGCTATGGTATTGAATCGCACGCGTAACATTCGTTTTGTGATGGCTGGTAGCGGTGATATGATGAATGCCATGATTCGTCTGGCTGCGGAAAGAGGTATTGCCGACCGTTTCCATTTCCCGGGATTCATGAAAGGCAAGCAGGTATATGAAGTATTGAAGATGAGTGATGTGTATATCATGCCGTCAGTGTCTGAGCCATTTGGTATTTCACCATTGGAAGCTATGCAATGCTGTGTACCGACGATTATCTCTAAGCAATCCGGTTGTGCCGAAATTCTATCGAAATGTATTAAGACGGATTATTGGGATATACATGCAATGGCAGATGCCATTCATTCTATCTGTACCAACGATTCACTTTATGAATATCTCCGCGATGAAGGAAAGAAAGAAGTGGATGGTATTGTATGGGAGAAAGTCGGCGTGAAGATTCGCGCACTTTATGAGCAAGTCTTAAAAATTATGGTAAATAAAACTGCAAAACAATATGAAAACAATTTGTCTTTACTTTGAAATACACCAGATTATTCATTTGAAACGCTATCGTTTCTTTGAAATCGGTTCAGAACATTATTACTACGATGATTATGCCAATGAGCAGGGTATGAATGAAGTGGCCGAACGTTCCTATATACCGGCCTTGAGAACCCTGATTGATATGGCAAAAGCAAATAATGGCGCATTTAGAGTTGCCTTGTCTATTTCAGGTGTGGCTTTGGAACAGTTGGAAATCCACGCTCCGGCCGTAATAGAATTGCTGCATGAGTTGAATGCCACAGGTTGCTGCGAATTCCTTTGCGAGCCTTATTCACATGGATTGTCTTCATTGAAGAATGAGACTTGTTTCTGCGAAGAGGTAGAACGCATGCGTGTGAAGATTAAAGACTATTTCGGACAAGATCCTAAGGTATTCCGTAACTCCAGCTTGATTTATGACAATGAAATTGGCGGTATCGTAGCAGGAATGGGATTCAAGGGTATGCTGGCAGAAGGTGCTAAACATGTGTTAGGATGGAAGAGTCCTCACTATTTGTATCATTGTGCTGAAAATCCGAATCTGAAGCTGTTGCTGCGTGACTTTAAGTTGTCTGATGATATTAGCTTACGTTTCTCTAATACAGAATGGAGCGAATATCCGTTGTTTGCAGATAAATATATTGGCTGGATTGCTTCTCTGCCGGAAAACGAACAGGTTATCAATATCTTTATGGAATTGTCTGCTTTGGGTATCTTCCAGCCGCTGTCTTCCAATATTCTGGAATTCCTGAAGGCTCTTCCATACTGTGCCAAGGAAAAGGGGATTACTTTCTCCACACCGACGGAAATCGTTACCAAACTGAAATCTGTTTCCCAGTTGGATGTTCCATACCCGATGTCTTGGGTGGACGAAGAAAGAGATACCAGCTGTTGGCTGGGTAATGTGATGCAGCGTGAAGCATTCAACAAGCTGTATAGTGTTGCCGAACGTGTCCATCTCTGTGATGACCGCCGTATCAAGCAAGACTGGGACTATTTTGCAGGCAAGCAATAACTTCCGTTTTTATGACAACCAAGAATAGCGGTGTGGGGTTGAATCGCGGCATCTATGAATCTCCTTTATGACGCATTTTACCAATTACATGAATATTTTTGGGGGATTTCATCAAACGTGTTGACTCTCTCTATCCGATAGATATCGATAATGAGGAACTGAATGCTTTGCTGACTACTATCAAAAATCAAGGCGACGAAATAGAAGAGCTGCACAAAGAGTTGGAAAAAACACAGCATAAGCTGGAGAAGGAGAAGACAGCAGAGAAGAAGAAGGAAGCAAAGGCTGCTGCCAAAACAGCTCCTAAAGCTGCCGCAAAGGCTGCTGTCAAGAAAACTGCTGCTAAAAAGTCGGTTGCCAAGAAAGCAGAACCGAAGAAAAAGGCTGAATAAGAAATATATTTTATATGAATGTAAAAAGAGATACTTATCACAAGTATCTCTTTTTACATTTAAGATGTTATTGTATTTTTATATTGTGCTGTATCGGTGTAATGATGAATGTGAATTCATAATCTCCATAAGGCACTTGATACTCTTTGCGGGCAATACTTCCCCAACTGTTGACACAGCCTAATCCTGCTTGCACTTTGTCAATACAGAGGTTGGTTAAGTCGGCTTCTTCCACTTCCTGAGAGTGCCCTTGTTGCTTGCTCCAACCTTCGTCCAATGATTCAATAGTATAATGCAAAGCAGATGCAGAGAATGGAGTAGCAGCAATCACTTCAATGCCGTTGCCTGCCTTATTCAACATCTTCCACCAACGGATATCGGTCTTGGTACCGTTTTCCTGTGGACGGATATAAGGATAAAACTGTTCCGTTACACTTTGGTGATAGATGCCGAGGTTGGTGCAATGATTGCGGTCAATATAGTTTTCAATCGGGCCGCGGCCGTAATATTCAATCGTTTCAAAACTGCGAGGCATGGGTAGTTGCATTCCGAAACGGAACATGTTGGGAACTTTTACACTCTTTCTGTTGTTAGTTTTTGGGTTATTCTCATGGCGCCGACGTTGTTGATGACATAAGTCAGATTCAGCTTGGCAGATACTTTCGGCAAGTTATACTCTGCTTCCACAATAATTTGCTTGTTTTCTGTTCGTTGATTCAATGAAGTCAGTTTGATTTCCGGATTTTTCCATACTGCATATTTCTGGTGTATACGTGCACCGAAGTCATTGTCGGTAGGAGCACGCCAAAAGTTGGGTGTCAGAGCTTCACCTTTTTTAATCAAGTCTTGGCCGTTTACCTTGTATTTAGTCAGGTATCCGCTATGCTTGTTGAATTCGGCACAGAAAGCGTCATTGGAGATTATCAGATAATTCCGGTCACTATCCTGTACGGGGGGAACAGCTGCTGCCACATTGCTATATTCGTAATTTTTCAGTTCCACAGCATGATTTTTGTAAGGCTTCAGCGTCAATTGGTCTTTAGCTATGGTGTGTCCTGCAGGAAGCAAACCTTCTCGATTCTTCAATTTGTATGAAACGTTCAGCAGCCACTCCGCATGTTCACAGGTCTTGCCTAAATCCAGTTTAATTTTAGCTGTCTGTTGGGGAGCGACATCCAGTTTGTCCGTTCGGCCGGTACGTACCACCTTACCGTTCCTCAGAACCTCCCATTCTAAATAGTAAGCGGACAGATTACGGAAAAAGTATTCATTGAACACATTGATTTCTCCATTTTCCAAATCAGCAGGCGTAGTCCAGATATTCTGATAAAAGTAGCCTACCTCGTACATGTGTGGATTGGGTATACGGTCGGGACTGATAAGACCGTTGTCACAGAAGTTTATGTCACTCGCATCGAAACGGTTGAAATCACCGCCATATGCATAAATCATCTTGCCGTTCTTGCCCGTCCAACGTATGGACTGATCAACAAAGTCCCAGATGAAACCGCCTTGGAATTTGGGATATTTACGAATCAAATCCCAATACTCCTTGAAACCACCTTGCGAGTTACCCATGGCATGAGCATACTCACAAATAAACATCGGTTTATCCAATGAGCTAACATATGTATTCATCCATTTCATACTCGGATACATCTTCGAATACAAGTCACTAAAACGATTTCCACCATACTCTTTTCCATCGCGTGTACCCTCATAGTGTATGGGGCGGTTGTCCAATCGTTTTGCTGCATCATAACAAGCCTGGAAGTTACTTCCTCCTCCAGCTTCATTACCCAAGCTCCAGAAAATTACACTTGGATGATTGCGATCTCTAAGTACCATACGGTCAATACGATCAACAAAAGCAGGTATCCAGGAAGGTATATCACTGATCGACTGATTAGCATGATCTTCCAAATCAGCCTCATCCATTGTATAAAGTCCGAAATAATCGAACATAGCATACATCTTCGCATCATTCGGATAATGAGAAGTACGGATAGTATTAATATTATTCTGTTTCATCAGTGTCACATCACGCAACATTGATTCTACAGTAACAGCCCGACCATAAACCGGATGTGTGTCATGTCGATTAGTTCCCTTGAAAAATACTCGTTGTCCATTAATATATACCACTGTACCCTTCAGTTCTATATTGCGAAAACCATACTTGGTAGAAAAGACCATTTCATCATTATCCCCATTTCGCTGGATAATATGAACCGTATACAAGTTAGGAGTTTCAGCTGTCCATGTTACAAGATTCTTCAGCTTGAACGTAGCTTTTGAATATACAGTTTCTTTCTTATCTGAATAATTAACCTGTTGCTCTGTTTCTGCTACCAGTCTTCCATCTGGATCGAATAATTTTACAATCAGATTCTTCACACCTTTCATCCGATCACGGTTATCAAGCATCAAATTAACAGACATTTCGCCACTGGTATATTCTGAAGCTGCATCTAACTTAGAAGTAATATAATGGTCACGTACACTTACTCGTGGAACATTATACAAATAAACATCCCGGAAAATACCACTCATACGGAACATGTCCTGACATTCAAGATACGAACCGTCGCTCCAGCGAAATACTTGAACAGCCAAACGATTTTTTCCTGTGCGCAGATATTTGCTTAAATCAAACTCTGCCACATTATTCGATCCTTGTGTATAACCGACATATTCTCCGTTCAGATATACAAATGCAGCACTATATATACCACTAAAATGGATAAATGTACGCTGTTTTTCCCATCCAGCAGGCAAATCAAAGAAACGCACATAGGAACCCACCGGATTAATCCCATAATTAGCTCCACCATCATTGAATCCCTTTCGAGCATCAATATAAGGAGGTGTATTGGAATGAGGATACTCTACATTCGCGTAAATAGGACGGTCATAACCCTGCATTTCCCAATTTGAAGGAACTGGAATAGTCTCCCAACTCGATACATCATAATCTTCTTTATAGAATGATTCCGGACGTTGAGAAGGTTCTGATACAAAATGAAAATACCAGTTGCCATTCAACAATTTAAACGAAGAACTCTGGCTATACAACCATGGTGTACGATAAAAATCTTTATCAGCCAGCATTTCTTTCTCGGTTATATAAGGAATGTAAGTTGCACAACCCGGCTCTTTATTTTCTGCAAACATAGTCTCGTCTTCCCAATAAACCTTAGGACGTTCTAATGTACCAGAAGCAGCTTCCGCAGGCATTGCTACTTTACTAACATTAATATAAAAATACGTTTCTGGATTATTCAGAAACTTTACCTTATCAACTAAAACCAACCGCCCATTCTGTTGGCAAGCCAATATCAAATCAGGGCTATTAGAAGGATATATCTGCAAGAACTTGCCACTCTTCTTTATAATCCATAACTGAGATTCATCTGAACCATTGTTTTCTGTTATTCCCAATGTATTATCCCCTGTAGCATGAATTGCTTTATTCTCAAAAGGATTTATAAAACGGAAACTACCAGATAAATTAGTGACACTCCATTGCTGCAATTTATCAGCATCATTGCTAACACTCAAAACCACCCTTTTGCTATCAGGATCATATCCTACAGCCTTACCAGAATAATTTACAGGTACAATATTGTACAATTTATTCCGAGCAAAGCCAACTTGAGCATGTGCTGTACAAACAGCACTTACCCATACATATATCAAACAAATAAGTATATTCCGCATAACTCGCAAATTTTATTAATAATATCTTACTTTAGGGGCTTTCTTTCCTGCATAGTTATCATTTACATAAACACGTATCCAGTCTATGTACATAGATGGAGGATTCTGTTTATCCCATGCTGCAGGATTAACAGCACCTGGCCAAGCATTGGGGTTGACAGATAAACCAGTACTAAATATTACATAAAATCCCGCAGGATCACTCCAAGGCCAGTCCGTATTGCCATTATCTCCTTTTTTATGTTCAAAATAAGCTTTACCATTTACCCCTCCTATAATTCTATCAGGATACCATTCCAACCAATAAATATTCCACTGGCTCATATCTGCTAAATCAATTGTAGAAGTAACACTACCTTCTCCTCCTACAACTCCAGCATAATGATTTTCTGAATGAAGAGTGAAGTGAGCACATTGGTTTATTTTCTTTTTAGGATTCTCTAATAAATCAATTTCTCCATTCTTAGGCCATGGTCCCTTATTTCCCATAAACCAGAGAGCATCATTAAATCCTTCTGCTGCTACTCGTTTGAAACGGATTTCAATTCTCATATTTTCAGTAAAATTGCACCATGCTTGCTTACCTGAAACAACAGACCGATAACCAGCATGCGAAAACTTCACTTTCTTTCCAAAACCATTGTCAATTGAATCAGATTCCTCTACCGACCACATATGCAATACACCATTTTCTACTTTAGAGCATTTTGCATTATTGACATTAGCAGATTTACTCATGTTCGTTGTCTTATGTTCCAGAAAACCTAAAGGAAGTCCCTTTTTCGTATTCTTATCTAAAAATTCATGAGCCGTATAGAAACTCCACCCCTTCAGCATTGGATGAGAATCACCCGGTTTCAGTTTCAACGCTTCATCCGGATTAGGATAAACTTTTGTTTCATCATCTTTATCAGCAACAGAAGTTACTCCAAATTCTTCCATTTCAACGATAGCAGAAGATGCTTCTGGAGTTGTTGCTTCAAGCTTGACATAACGTGCTGTCACAACAGACGGAAGCGTTACAGTCTGAGGCAAAGGATTATGCATAATATTACTAAATTCTCCTTGTGAGATTATCTCTTTCCAATCCGTGCCATTCAAACTGACAGAGAACTTATAATGATAAGCCATAGTTGGCTTCGCTTCTTCATTCAAAGGAGCATAAGTAAAAGCCTTCAAACGAATTGTACGGCCCAAATCTACAACAAAAGGAGAGGAAGACACTTTTTTCCACGTATCACGAGAAACCGTGTTCCAATCTGTGAGTTTCTGATCATTTTCTAAAGAAGGAGCATAATAAGCAGAAACACTCATGATATTTGCAGAAAGACGAGAACCATCAATACGTAAACGGAGCGAGTCAGCCATTACTTCTGGAAAACGGAGCATACGTTTATAACCTATAGTTGTACCTTCACCTAAAGCCTGCCATCTTCCTTCACTAAAAGCCTCAACCAAAAACTTTTCTACACGCTGTCCTTTTGAAATATCTTCCTGCAATTGAACAACATTTATCGGTTCTCCAGAACGTACTGTATAAGAGCGGGACTCTCCAGGTAAAGCTGTCCAGTAAATATTTCCATCCGAAACTTTATTATCAGAAAAAACTTTGCGACGATAATCTGCAAATTCTTTCAGACGTTCAACATCTGCTTCGTTTATCAAGCCACGACGGTCAGGAGGTATATTCAGCAATAAAACAGAATTATAACCGACTGATTGAAAATAGATATCTGAAAGCTGTTTCAGGCTTTTTACTTTTGTATTTTCTTCTTCGTGCCAGAACCATCCCGGACGAATAGACACATCAACTTCGGAAGGATACCAAAATAATTCGGTAGCATCCTTCAACATCGAACGACTACCCAAATCCTTTGCTTTTCCGTAAACTCCCAAACGTTTGTTATTCTCTTCTGCACGAGAATAAATTCCCGGAGTAAGCACAGTTGCACTCCACTCTGTTTCACGGCCAATACCTTTTTCATTACCAACCCAGCGTACATCATCTCCCATAATAGCCATTACAGCTTTAGGCTGTAAACGTTGAATTGTCTTATAAAAAGCATCCCAATCGTATATCTGCTTCTTGCCATTAGGGCCTTCTCCGTTTGCACCATCGAACCACACCTCATTTACCTCACCATAATTGGTCAGCAATTCGGTTAATTGTTCAATAAAGAATTTGTTGTACTCTGGAGAATTACCATAACAAGAGGCATTGCGATCCCACGGTGACAAATAAACACCAAATTTCATTCCATATTTAGTACATGCATCACGAAGTTCACGTACAACATCTCCCTTACCATTTTTCCAAGGCGAGGAAGCAACTGAATGAGAAGTCGTCTTTGTAGGCCACAAACAAAAACCATCATGATGTTTCGCTGTAAGCAAAACCATTTTAAAGCCACATTCTTTCAACGTACGTACCCATTGATCAGCATCTAAATCAGTCGGATTAAACAAAGCTGGATCTTCCGTTCCATCGCCCCATTCTCTTCCGGTAAATGTATTAATCCCAAAATGTAAAAACGCAGTCAGTTCCATTTGCTGCCAAGCAAGTTGTTGGGGAGAAGGAACTAAACGAGCGGCCATTGCAGCTTTCTGGTCTACACTTTCGTTTCCAGAAATTGTAAATGTTTCACAAAATAAGAGGCGTCCTGTTGAGCTTTGCCCTCCAACAGAAAGAGCAAGCAATGAACAAGTAACAAGAAACTGGTGTATTCTATTCATACAGTCCTTATTTAAAATTATTACTCAATTATTACCTCGTCAATATAAACTCGAGAAGCTTGTCCCGGACGCACATGGTCATTTGGACAATTACCAGGAGTTTCTAGCGTAAATTTAACATAATGTCCGATAATATCATCTGTTTCAACTGATAAATCTTCAATAAAATTTCCTTCTTTAAAGATTTCATTATCGGTAAATGTTAATCTACCTACTTCCTTAAACGTTTTATTATCGTCAGATACTTCAATTTTAATCATCCGTGGCTTATGCACAGCCATTTCCATAATTAGTAATACAACCAACAGTAACACGTTTTATCTGTTGCGGTTTCAATAAATCAACAACAAAAGAAATAGGCTTTGATAATCCTCCTGTATACCATTCAAAATCGGATTGCTTCAGACTACCACGTAATCCATTAACTAATATTCCCATCTCTTTTGAAGCACCGATTATTGGCTTAGCAGTAGCCATATTCCAATGAATAGGCAAATTAAGCGTTTTCCCCATCTGTATACCCTTAACAAAAGTAGCTGCTTTTATCTCAGCATCTTTATCAACAACAAATGCAGAATCATACAAAGCAGATGTTTCCACTGGTTCTGTACCATCTAAAGTATAACGTATTTCCACATCAGGACGTTCACACTCTAGTTTCACCTTTAACTTACCAGACTCCTCAGATGTTACCTCATGTTGAATGTTATACATAGAGCGTGCATAAATAATTCCTTTCTGTTCCAAATGCTTATTAAAATTATCTACACCTTTCAGGAATTCATTCCAATCTTTCTTTCCTTTTTGAACCCATGCTATCTCTGCCAAAGCAGCTAATCTTGGGAAAGTCATATAAAATACATCTTCAGGAACATTGCAAAACTCAGTCCACATGCAAGCCTGTACTCCCATCAGTAATGATTCATACTCCGATTTCCAGTCACTCTGTACAGGTTCATAATTAAACAAGTCCTTTAATGTATTATTCCCAAAATAAGTAACAGGCTCAAACCATTGTGGTCCCTGATACCTGATCAGATAAGCAACACGTGCAGGAGCCATAATAAATCGATGTCCCTGTTCCGCAGCCTTTAAGGCAGCCTTACCATAGCCTTGCCAGCCTAAGATGATTGATTCTTCAGGCAATTTACTATTGGTCAATTCATCCCATCCCATAATCTGCTTACCTTTGCTGCGGACATAATCTCCTATACGCGACATAAAATATCCTTGTAAAGCTTCTTCATCCGCCAAATGTTCTTTATGAATACGTGCCTGACACAAAGGACAATTTTTTCCAGTTTGTTTTAGTCGCTTCATCTCCTCCTAAATTAATATATCGAGAAGGGAACAATGCTATAACTTCATCAAGAACACCTTGTAAAAAATCAAATGTCTTGTCATTTCCGGCACAAAAAATTATTTCTGCATTCTTTCCACCAAGACCAGGCAGTACTCCAATAAAGTCTTTCACCACCGGACAAGCATATTCCGGATAAGAAGCTAAAGCTGCATTTGAATGAGCAGGTATATCTATTTCCGGAATAATTTCTACCTGACGTTCTGCAGCATAACGGATTATTTCCTTCATATCTTCCTGAGTATAAAATCCACCGACGGTAGCAGGTTCTCCCTTCTTAGGATTTCTTCTATCAGGAAAAGGAAGATTCTGACGATCAACCTTCCAGGCTCCCACTTCAGTCAGACGAGGATATTTCTTTATCTCCAGACGCCATCCATTATCATCTGTAAGATGTAAATGTAAGCGGTTTATTTTTAGCATAGAGATACAATCTATCATCCGAATGACATCTTCCTTAGGCAAGAAATAACGAGATACATCCAACATAAAGCCTCGATAGTCAAAACGAGGCTCATCTTTAATAACTACAGCCGGTACTTTCCAGGCATTTTCAACCTGTTCCTGTCCTTCTATTGCAGGCGGAAGCATTAAACGAATATTTTGCAAAGCATAAAAGAAGCCTTTTGCATCGGCAGCTTTTATACTTACTTTATCAGAAGTAATATGTAGCTCATAAGCATCTGATTTCATCGATTTATCAATAGCAAAAACAATATCACCATCTTTCACCATTTCAACCTTAGGAGTAAATCCCGCCGGTTTAGTAAACAAAGAAGCAAAATTTTCAGCAATGATACGTTGTTCATTATCAGCTACTGCTATTACAGTCTTTTCACTAAAGGAAAAAGAACCGTTTCCTTTTTCTACAGACAAAGGCTGAGGTATAATAGTTGCATCCTCAGATTGTTGTAAAGAATGACAGCCAGACAAACTTAATATTAAAGTTGCCATACAAGCCACCATCCATCTCTTCGATTGAAAATATATGTTCATCATCATATTATTATTCTTATTATTGTTTATCACGGTCTGGAGAAAAACGTACAGGGTCATTATATTCTTCCTGTAACTCCAGCATTTGTTTCTTCAAATTGTTTACAATCGAATCGTATTCACTTTGACCATACAAATTATGCAACTCATTGGGGTCTTTCTGTAAATCATAAAGTTCCCATTCATCTATGTCATTATAAAAATGGATCAACTTATACTTATTCGTACGAATTCCATAATGGCGTTTTACCATATGCTCTGCCGGATATTCATAAAAATGATAATACAATGCCGTACGCCAGTCAGTAGGATGCCCCCCTTTCAACAAAGGCAATAACGAAATTCCATGCATATCTTCAGGTACTTCTACTCCCGCCAACTCCAGGAATGTAGGTGCATAATCAATATTCTGAACCATTTCTGTAATATCTCCTCTACGATCAAATCCTTTCGGCAAACGCATAATTAAAGGGGTATGCATAGATTCTTCATACATGAAACGTTTGTCAAACCATCCATGTTCACCCATATAAAATCCTTGATCAGAAGTATAGACTACCAGTGTGTTATCTAACAGGCCTTTTTCTTTTAAATAGTCTAGAACGCGACCAACATTATCATCTAATGATTTAACTGTTTTCATATAGTCACGCATATAGCGTTGAAATTTCCAATTTGCCAGTTCTTTTCCCTGAGGCTTTTTCTGATAGAAATCTTCAATAATCGGGCCGTAGAATTTATCCCATGCAGCTCTCTGCTCCTTATCCATACGACCTAAGAACGACTCATACAGTGTTTTCAGCCTTGAGTCTTTATCCGGACGTAGCATTTTAAGATCGTAAATCATATCCATATCTTTTACGATACTCATTTCTTGGGCTGCAGCAGCCGGACGACCTTCATAATCATCAAAGAATGTTTCTGGAAGTGGGAAAGTTTTGTCTTCATACAATGCCAGATTACATGTGTCTGCCATCCAATTTCGGTGAATCGCTTTATGATGAATCATCAGACAGAAAGGTTTATTTCTATCACGCTTATTTTCCATCCAATCTATTGCGTCATCCGTTATCAGATTAGTTATATACCCATGTTTCTGAATGGTATCATTATTCTGAGTTATAAAATCCGGATTATAATAATCACCCTGTCCAGGCAATATTTCCCAATAATCAAACCCGCTAGGCAGACTTTCCAAATGCCATTTACCAATTAAAGCTGTTTGATAACCTGCCTTCTGAAGCAATTTAGGAAACGTCTGTTGAGCACTATCAAAGACACAAGTCGTATTATCATAAAACTTATTTCCACACGAATGCTTACCCGTAATCATACAAGCGCGACTCGGACCACTCAACGAATTTGCGACAAAACTATTCGTAAAACGTACTCCATCGGCAGCAATACGGTCCAAGTTAGGCGTTTCTATGTACCGAGTGTCATAGCAACTCATCATCTGAGCCGTATGATCATCAGTCATGATATAAACAATGTTATAAGGTTTATTTGCTTCCGACTTATTCTGTTGGCAGGAAGGAAGCGTTGCGGCCAAAGCACTCAATCCGGCCATCGAATAAATAAATTCAGGTTTTTCATATGATCTATATAATATATGAAGTCAATATATATGCTAACAGATTCCAGAACATTCGAATAAAAATCTATATAAGGTCCAAAATCTCTTGAGTTCAACTTATAAATGCAACCTTTTTTGGGTGGCGGAATAATAAGCAATGAAAAAACATTTATTTTTTCAGAGAGGAAAGAGAGACAATAGTCCCCCTTTCTCTCACTCTGAATGGATAAAGTTTGCTATCTTTGCTTTAATTGTCCGTCCAAAGAAAAAAAAGTTGCAGATGAGCAAACATATAACCGAGGAACAAAGGTATGCAATTTCTATGAT
>ENA-OQHF01001310-OQHF01001310.1-human-gut-metagenome-genome-assembly--contig:-NODE-1310-length-13939-cov-3.147698_pt1 | contig 13939 bp, 10 predicted proteins | sample MGYA00242559_ERZ504709 | MGnify/ENA primary metagenome ERZ504709 (study PRJEB26092, sample SAMD00036203) | human gut metagenome | host: Homo sapiens | study: EMG produced TPA metagenomics assembly of... | reverse complement strand
ATCGCACTGACGAATACACTAAATGTAGGAAAGGCAGCAGATGGGCTTGTCACATTTACGGAAAAGGAATGCAGGAAGAACGGTAAAGAGTTAGTAAGCGTTAATCCAGTAGTAGGAGAGACGAATGACTCTAGAATTAATCAGATCACAGAACGGGTAATAGAGGCAGAAGATGTACTTTTTGCAATCGAACACGCAGAAAAAAACTTTAAGCAGGGGGCAGTCGGTGCCGGAAGAGGAACAGTCTGTTTTGGATTAAAGGGTGGGATTGGTTCCGCATCAAGAATTTTAATGTTTGGCGGTACAGAGTATACAATCGGTGTTTTGGTGCAGTCTAATTTTGGAAAAACGCAAGATCTTACCGTTGCCGGCGTGCCGGTTGGCAGACAGATATGCACGAAAATGCAAAACAGTGCAAAAGAGGATAAGGGTTCCATCATGGTCATTGTGGGGACTGATCTGCCGCTTGGAGAGAGACAGTTAAAGAGAGTTTTAAAAAGAGCAGCAGTTGGGGTGATACGAACTGGTTCTTTTATGGGACATGGCAGTGGGGATGTATTTATTGGGTTTACCAATGCGAATGGGATACCGGATACGAAAGAAGAGCAGTTTCATATGATGAAGTACTTGCCCGGAAAATCAACTTGATAAGGTATTCCGGCTGGTGGCAGAGGCTGTGGAAGAATCTATTTTAAATTCATTGACATGTGCAAAAGCGATGCCGTCGCGCCGTTACGCAATCAAAAACATATCGAGCGCGACTGCGTCCTTTCTTGCGTTTCATACTTTTGCAAATCGTAATCTCGTATTTCATGGTGCTCCTCCGTTGGTAGTGCCAGTATGTGTCAAGCGCATCGTTCCCCGGACAAAATCACGTTCTTAAGCAAAGCCACGCTTGTAAATCGGAAACACAAGTCGTTGTGGCCCCTACGGATTCATGTATATCGAAATGGCTGAAATTATTATCCATCGCAAAAACTCTCGTAAGCAACACCTATCGAGATAAATGTAGCTTATTTTAACGTTAGCTACACTTATGCGGATAAGTGTAGCTAACGCACATGCGATGCGACTGATAGATTGGCAATAAATGGAAACAACAAGCCATTTCGCCCAGCTCTATATGCTATCGAAACGAATTGCGTTTGAAATCGTTGTTCTCCCATATGAGTAGACCGATGGTCGCTGGGACTATCTCACCATCTGCCGCTTTTATCTCAGACACGTCGACTAGGCGGACCTATCACAGCAAGCCGGCATGGTAGACAACCGCATGGAAAGGATGGACATCATTGTGAAAGCACGGGCATCCCTTGGATGTTGGAGTCCACTACCGTTTTGAGGATGTCGCGAATCAGGTCCATGTCACGGCGTATCGGATCTCTTTTCGATTAGACTGGCATATTCTTCTTTGTCTTCGTCGTCGAGCAGCGCATAGGCGTCAAGCAAGACGTCTTGGGGGACGGCGATGTTATTTTCGAGGATGTCTGCTATTAGCCAGCTCAGCGAGTAGTATGGTTCTCCTGCATTAAAGCCATCATCGAGGGATTGGACTTGGCCATCGGGAAGAGAATCGCAATAGGGTCTCAACTGTCGGTAGGCTGCCGCCACTTGCCGATCAGGGGCCATAACCTTTCCCTTTCCTGTGTGGTGGTCAGATGGCCGGTGTAAATGCGAAAACGTTTCTCTTTGCCGTGTCTTTTCTGCAACCATACGCGGATTAGTTCTTCTTCCACGATTCTATAGCGAGTTTGCCTATTCTCATCAGCCCGTTTGATGTAATCCGGATCGGCCACCCCTAAATAAAACGCCCATTTCGCTTTCATTTCATCCCAATCGTCTAGGAAATGTATATTTCCTTCGACGCGAATATCAATCCCATATCTTTCGAAAATATGATTCCGAGCCTTGAAATAGGCATAGCCGCGAGTGGTCTAGGTCATTGATCTGACAGGCTTCTGAAACCGATAGCCTTGGAGCTTCCTGAACAGTTCATGAGAACTGAACATAATCTCCATCAACATAATGGCTTCTTCCTTCTGTCAGGGTAACCCTTTTGTTGCAGCATTCCAGGTCAAGAAGCTGCATACCATTTTTTAATAGGTCTCTATGTAAATAAATCAATTGGTCGTTATTACAATATTGAGTTGTATGAAGCGTCACAAGCATCCTGTTCTCAGCAAGAGCACCGGCAGTATCAACCACCATCTGAATTTTATCAAATAGGGAACCCACAGAGCTCACATCAACACGTAATTTTGCCATTGAAATCGCAGTTTTCAAATCCAGCGAAGAAGAAATTTCCAGAGGCAAATCATCATCCCATATTTCATCTTGAATAAGCGTTTTTAACTCTACCTGCAACTCAAGCACTCTAGTTAATTTATCAACATCAAATTCATCTATTATTTTCTTAATTGCCGCTTTTTGGAATAGTGCATTGTAGTCAACAATATCAGCGCAATCCCCAACATATAATATTGATTTTGTTAAGACCGCGGTCTTACTCCCATCTCCCAGAACCACGTCATCACCAAACCCCTGTAGGCCCTCCACAAATTTAAACAAAAGTTCTGGCGACGATAATCCCAATACATTCAGCCCTAATTCAAGAGGCATCACATCGAGCGGATACATGACAATGCTATCAATCATATAATCACTGTCCGTTCATCCGAATTTCTTACATCCTCAATTCGATTTCCTAAAAGAAATTTGATTGAAGCATATTGCTTTTCCGTAATAATCAGTGACTGCACCAAACCTTCTTCAGGAACAAAACTCGCCACACGGCCTTCAAGAAAACCAGCCGATTCACGAGTGGTAGCGATTCTAGAATATACTGATTCTTGAACCATAATGAAACCTTCTCGCAACAGATTCTTTCGAAAAGTTGCGTATGCCTTACGCTCTGCTACTGTTTTCACAGGCAAATCAAAGAATATCAAAACCCTCATAACCCTATACCTCATCAATAAACCCCAATTCTGGCAATCTGTCATCTCCTGATAGGTAATGGAATGCATCACGAACAAAAATATTGATCAATTGCGTCAAACTAGTTCCAAATTCAGGCAAATCAGTGCGCAACAGCCGTATAAGCTCATTCTTCACTTCTGAGTTCAGAGTTTGTTCCCTTAGCTCAAACACTTTTGCATCAACAAATGGCCGAAAAGGCTCCATAAGGTCACAAGCAAGATTAAAAGGATTCTTCTCGCTATCATGATGGATGCCGAATTCAGTTAAATAGCCAAATTCTGCTATCTTTCGAGCGACTTCAGACATCACTAACGAATAGCCGTAATTTAACAATCCATTCGTTTCATTACTATCATCTGAGCGAACAAATTCATAGGTAAACAGTCTTGGAAAATACATATGAGCCGCGACCGCTTCACGGTTATCCGAATCTCCCGGCTGAACAGACGTGATTAATGTTTTCATCTTTTCTATATCAGGGAAAGCGCACTTTTCCTTTAATACGAAAATCTGATGAGCTATCTTTTCTTGCACGATTCGTTGCCATAATATGTTCTTTCGTTCTTCCGCCCAACCCATTTGTTGCACAATGCATACTCGTCTAGAGGATTCAGTTTCGTATGGGTTTGTTTCACCAATTGGGAGATGTTTATCATTGCAAAACACCACTTTGATATCCCGCTCAAGAAGAGATGCCATAGCGCTTGTGGTGATTACAGCTTGCGTTGTAGCAAACAGCACCATTCCAATATCATCGATTGGAATCTGAACAGTATCATCATCCGTTTGCACAACAAGCAAGTTCATCTTCATCGAAACTTTGCAATGTTGCGTCACTACAATATTCCGCCACGCCATACTCACTCCATCGTGGTTGTGGTATTCTGTTAAAGGATTGTTTGGTCGCAATCCGATTGTCTAGGTCGTTGACCTGACAGGCATATATTGAAATAAAGCAAGGTTTTTATAACCGAGCTTCAGAAGGATTAATGCCTTGCCTTATGGCTTTGGGCTTCCGGCAATGCCGGAAGCCCTTTTCATTTATTCAGCCTTTTTCAGTTCTGCAATAGTAATTTTCGTTTCAAATAGTCCAGACGGAGATTGAAAAACAAATTCGTCATCATCGGAGAAAGATACACTTCTAACACGTTTCCACTCGCTGGGGAGGCCAACCAACGAAAGGTTTGCACGACCAGGATCAGCATGAAGCGCGACAACAATCATCCCTAAAACATCCAACTGCTTGTCCAAATCAAGCTTCTCAAATTTAGTCCGCGCCTTAGCTAGCGTACTTTCTTCAACCCTGTGAAGCGGATAATGTTTATTTACCGCGTCGAATAATGCATCCCAAATTTGCATTATGTCTATTGAGCTTTTAGAAGTCCCACACTTCAGATAATCATCCAAGGCATTATATACATCACAATCCAGCCACAACTGTCGAGCATTATTCAATTCAGTAGCAGACTTTATTGTCATGCATGCCCCTTTATAGCGAATAAGCTGCATTGACGGAATATGTCGAAGCAAAATTTTCGCTTTTGCATATTCAGGCTTTTTTGCCACCAGTACTTTCTTCAATGCTTCATCCGAAGGGCAATCTCCCAACATCGAGTACTCCTGCATCGTGATGTTCACAAGACGTACTTTTCCCTTTAATTCGACAAGAATCGAATAAACCACCTTTGCGCTGGAGAAACCACCATACAAAGACGTATCGGCTTTATTTTTATCGAAAGCAATACCGTCATGCCCTTCTTTAACCGCAGCTCCATATCGCGTTTCGTTATATAGAGCGCCAAAACTATCCCCCACCTTCTGAGTGACAAGCATCTTACGATAATTCATCACTCTTCGGAGATAATCTTTATCAGCCTCACTCCACGCAATCTCACCAGTCTTAGGATTGATACGCTTATTTTCATCCGCCGAAGCCATAGAGCCGACAATAAAACCGAAGGCTTTACCGTGTTTACGGTCCCCCGCCTTCAATTTCTCACGATATCCTCTCAGGTAGTCCTGAAGATAGATATTATATGCATTCGCCGCTCCATCAGAAACTGCACCATTATCAAAGAAACCTCTGTTAACAGCAAACTGCCCAGCTACACCAAGACATAATGCATCCTGAGCATGGTGATAATCATTAATATCACGATTCTTATGTTCAAACCCGAGATATTGGCGCATCTCCTTGGTCAATTCGGAATTAAGTCCAATCACAGCAGAGCTATTTCCATACCTCCGCCGCATCAAAGTCGCCACATTCTTCATAATCTGACGAGTCTCTACCAGCGATCGCTCGACAAAACGCTCTTTCTCATGTCTACCGAAATCATTTTGTCGTACCAAACGTTCAAATTTAGTCTGGGAAATCAACCTATTATCCAACAGTTCCTGCCAAAAGCCTCTTCTTGCTTCTACTAGTTCCGGCAAATATGCAAAAGAGTCTGTTTTACGCGCATTGGCCGCACGGGACACAAGTACTCGATTGTCCAGGGAATCATTCTGCGTTACAGCTTGGGGAATAATATGATCGATATCGTAATCAGACGATAGCCTGTCGATATCCAGCTCTTCGCCCGTATACATATCCTTACCAAGCTGTGTGTAGTACAAGAACCACCGATCATCCTGAAGTCCTTTATCGTCGCTTGCCTCCAAGCGATCATAAATGTCACTGAATTCCTTTCTCAATCCAGCATTCTTGTACAACTCCAGCAAGCGATTCTTTCGAGAAGTGGTTCGCACGCTTGCCTGAATATCTCCGGCCAATTCTAGGAATATTCTCGATGGCTTCTTTCCAACGGCCTTAGAGATATCATCAATGAGTCGAACGGATTGGATGATTCCTCGTTTCACTTTCGGAGATACGTGAAGCTCGTCAACCATTGACTCCAACGATTGCTTTTTATCCGCTCCAAGATTCTGCTCATCAATCCATTCAGGAAAACCATAATTTTTATCAGTAATAATTTCCATAAAATTACGATCTTCAAAACGCATAATCTCAATGATGCTATGCTTCTGAGGGGCAAAATCATCACCAATCTTGCATTCGCCGACCTTGGTCGTAAGCAACTTCCTTGAAAGCTTGCCCCATCCCGTGTAGTGAGTCCTTGCCAACAATTCGCAATCACTATCGGACAGTCCATCAAGCATACGCAACTGATGCAGTAAAGTCTCTTTATCCTCAAACACAGTCTGGAGCTCGATTATCTGCTCCATAAGCTCTGAATCTTTATTCACCCGTTCTGCGCCGAAAATACGGCACAGTTTTCCATATGATGACATAGAGCTCATAAACTTTGACTCGCTCGCCAAACCAGACAGCTCATAGGTACGGCCATACTCTTTGCGGAGCAGATTTTCCGCAGCCTTTTTGGTGACTACACCGCCTTTCATAAACAAGTTACGAATCAGCAGCGTCTTTTCTTCTCGACCAAGTCGTTGACGACGACGGTTTTCCCATCGGTTGCCCGAACGAACCGATAAACGGACATTATTTAGTTCGTTAAGAACTTCATACTCCTGATACAACATGGAGTTCTTCGGCAAGGTCGCCTCACCTAGCAGATAGCTATCTGTATCCACGAGCCGTTCAATGAAACGCCTACCCGACTCATCCTTGTCAACCATCTTATCGAAATTCCAAGGAGTGATTTCTCCAGATTTTTTACGCTTCATCCAATGGTTTTCGCCATTATCTGAAGGCTGCATTCCTTCCCGTTCTACCAATGGACCCACAAAATAAGGCACACGGAAAGTCAGCAAGCCTTCTATTTTATTGACTTGTTCACCGTTCTTTTCAAACGTATCCAAAAGGAACGGATAATATTTTCCTTGCTTTTCAAGAATTCTCCTAAGCTCATTTCGATGAAGCTGATACGGAATCACACCATTATCAGAGTCTCTTTGAACTGGGAAAAGCCGATCTTCATCAATTGCGTGCTTTAAATCCATTTTTTTGGATTCAGACAAATTAGAAGCCTCAATTAACTTCGAAAAATATTTATTTGCGTTCTGTCTTGTTTTTTCATACGTAGAAGTACCCCTGATGCTCCGACGTCGACCGTCAACCATTGTCCAGCCAACCAACTCACCATAATGCTTGTTGATTTCATCGGCATTGTCTTCCGTACGGAGCTCTTTTTTAATAAGATCCCAATTTCTTTGGTGTCGTGTGTAACTCGCACACATCGATTCAGAAACACTTTTTGCGTTACCAAGCAGTTGTTTCAGAGCGATAGCGCTATATTGTTTCTGCATTTTATCGAGCAACTCGCATTGTTCATCATCAAGCAAGCCCGAATCTACGACCTGAGCACGAACTTCCTCGTAATCAGATTTATTGAAATAAATACCAAGCGCTTTCTTTTCATCGCTGGTACGTTCTTCAGATGGGAAAATCTTCGCTAAATCAAGTTTATTTCCCTCTAGACCAGCAAAAATAGCCTTAATGACATTGATTTGTTCTTTTGGCAGTTCACACGACTCACAAATAACAGCAAGCGCATTTTCAACACGCATACTGCGAGAACCCTTTGTCGTGCACAACGTATCAGCAAGACGCTTTTTGTCGATTCCTGCCGTCCATGATCCATCCAGCTGCTCATCAAATACACACAGAATGATTTCACCGATAAGATTTAAAAGATTCTTTGAGTCGAATACACTCGAAGAATCCAAATCACCTTCAACAAGGAAATTACCTCGGTACTTCAACAGGTGATGGACAGCGAAATACACTTCTCGAATATCATGTTGCTTGTCATCTTCCATCAAAGTTTTGCGCAGATGATAAATTGTCGGATATTGTTTATAGAAACGTTTATCCTGATTCTTCGAATCGAATAAGACACCGCCATACCAATAATCCGCATTGTTCTCATCAGCAGGATGAACCCAGGAGTACTTCCTCCGCGCAAGGAATGACGGATCCACCTCTGCCAAGGGAGCATCAAAAATAGCATCAAGCATATGCAAACGCCAACGTCTACGAGAGTAGCGCCTACGAGTAGTACGAGCCATACGACGAGCTTCAGCAGTCTGCGCAGGCTCGAATAGCCTTACACCAATTAACTCACGCCCTTTAGCTCTCATCAACCGATAATCAGGAGTAAACGCGGCCCATCCAACGGAAGCATTACCGATATCCAAAGAAATTGCATAATTCGGAACTATTTTTTGCGGCTCATAAGACCCCGTTGGCTTAAAAACAATTAGCTATAGATTACACCTGATAACCCCTTTATCCGCATGGGACACGCTCGGCAATAACCCAAAATCTTTTTTTAAATTCAGACTAACCAAGATGAAAAAGCCGGGAACGGATGCGACGTTTGAATTACGACGAACCCAACTCCCGGCATCGCGACTGCTTCTCAAAGATGTGTGCTTGACTCACATGGATGGTACTGAGAACCATTCGCTTGCGATCTGCTTCCGCGCACGTGCCGGCACGACGTAAATATGGCGCAGGCACGCGGCAGATACAAATCAAGTCTGTATTAATTTTCCAGCCGGCGCAAAACCAGCCGAAAAGCCACAGGCTACTCTAGTCGTACGGTCGAACAAACAGAAAAACGTCAACCTGTCTGTCCAAAACGACGCAAAACGGGTGTCCATCGTCGGTTTGAGCAGACAATTACGATTCCATCTGTCGAAAGCGACGCGAATGTGGCACCTTCCGTCGGAATGAGCCGGCAATCGCAAAAGCTTCTGCACAAAAATACAAAAGTAAAAATGTCGTTTGCGTGGGAAAGGTTACGGATCACCCACGCGGACGACATTTTGAGCTTAGAACGGGACGCGATTAGAGCAGAATGAATTGCGCTCAAACAGGCAGCGAAATTGCGCAAGGAATATAGCAAAATCGACCATACCGCAAATACGTGAGGGGCCCTGCTGCATAAGCAACAGGGCCCCTCACATCAATTGCCGAAATCAGTCCAGCCGAATCAGCTCACTCGAAGAATCAGGCCTTGGCAACCTCAACGGCGAGTTCGGAGCCTTCGGCGCCGGCGGTAACGTCAAGCAAGTCGGCGAGCGTGTCGGCGGACACAAGATCGCGGAACTGCTCGACCTTCGCCACGTCGCCGGCCGGAACGGTCAGCTTCAGCGCGATATGGTCGGAAACCTCGAGACCGGCGGCCTTGCGGGCGTCCTGCACGGAGCGGATCACGTCGCGGGCGTAGCCTTCGGCAACCAGATCGTCGTTCAGCTCGGTGTCGAGGATCACGAAGCCGCCGGTCGGCAGGGCCGCGGACACGGAGTTGGCGGCCTCTTCGGCGTTCTGCTCCTCCACGCTGTTGATCAGCTCGTACTCGCCCTCTTCCAGCGTGATGTCGCCGTTCGGGGTCTCGCACACCGGAGCGCCGGAAGCGTCCACATGCCATGCGCCGGACTTGGAGGCCTTGATGGCGAACTGCACGTCCTTGCGCAGACGCTTGCCTGCAACGCGGGCGTTCACGCGCAGCTCGTGGATGATCTTCAGGCCCTGGGAGCCCGCATCCTCAAGCGTGCACAGCTCCACGTCCTTGACGTTGAGCTCGGACTTCAGAATCTCGTCGTATGCGGCCACGGCGGCGGTATCCTCCACCACCACGGTGAGCTTGCTCAGCGGCTGACGCACGCGGATCTGCTTCGCCTTACGCATGGACAGGGTGCTGGAGACGACCTCGCGCACCTTCTCCATCGCATCGACCAAAGCCGGATCGTCGACGAGCACGCGGCCAAGTTCGGTGGCTTCGCCGGTCTTCTCGTCGGCCAGGAACGGCCAGTCGGCCAGATGCACGGATTCGCCTCCGGTCAGGCCGCGCCACACGGATTCGGCTTCCATCGGGGCAAGCGGCGCAAGGACGCGCATGAACACCTCAAGCACGGTGTACAAGGTGTTGAACGCGTTGGCGTCCTCGTTCCAGAAGCGGTCACGGGTGTTGCGGATGTACCAGTTGGTGAGCACGTCGATGAAGTCGGAGACCGCATCGCAGGCGTCGGAAATCGCGAACTCGTTCAGCGACTTCTCGGCGGCCAGCACCAGGCGGCGGGTACGGGCCAGCAGGTAGCGGTCCATCTCCGGCAGACCGGCGACCTCGTCCGCGCGCAGCTGGCGGGCGTCGAATCCGGCCCCGCCGTTGGCCGCGTTGGCGTACAAGGTGAAGAAGTAGTAGGAGCTCCACACCGGCAACATGACCTGGCGCACGGTGTCGCGAATGCCTTCGGCGGTGACGATCAGGTTGCCGCCACGCAGGATCGGCGAAGACATGAGGAACCAGCGCATGGCGTCGGAACCGTACTTGTCGAACACGCCGTTCACGTCCGGGTAGTTGCGCAGGTGCTTGGACATCTTCTGGCCGTCGGAGCCGAGCACGATGCCGTGGCAGATCACGTTCTTGAACGCCGGGCGGTCGAACAGGGCGGTCGCCATCACGTGCAGCAGGTAGAACCAGCCGCGGGTCTGGCCGATGTATTCCACGATGTAGTCGGCCGGGAAGTGCTGTTCGAACTTCTCCTTGTTCTCGAACGGGTAGTGGAACTGCGCGAACGACATGGAACCGGACTCGAACCAGCAGTCGAGCACATCGGAAATACGGTGCATGTGCGACTTGCCGGTCGGGTCGTCCGGGTTGACGCGGACCAGGTTGTCGATCCACGGACGGTGCATGTTGATGTTGCCGTCCTTGTCGCGCGGATAGTCGCCGAAGTCGGCCTTGAGCTCTTCGAGCGAACCGTAGACGTCCACACGCGGGTACTTCGGATCGTCGCTCACCCACACCGGGATCGGGGAACCCCAGAAGCGGTTCGGGAGATGGACCAGTCGCGCGCGTTGGCGAGCCACTTGCCGAACTGACCGTCCTTGACATTGCCCGGGATCCAGTTGATCTGCTGGTTCAATTCCAGTAGACGCGGCTTGATCTTGGTCACGGACACGAACCAGGAGGAGACCGGCTTGTAGATCAGCGGGGTGGCGCAGCGCCAGCAGTGCGGGTAGGAGTGCACGTAGCTTTTCTCCTGGAAGAGGATCGCGCGGCGTTCTTCCGGAATCTCGGCGAGCGGGCCGTCGCCGGCGCGCAGGTTGCGCAGGATCGGCAGGTTGGCGTCGAACACGAAATCGCCCTCGTAGTCAGGGCACTGCGCGGTGAAGCGGCAGCCATCGTCGAGCACGTCGGTGCTCTTGATGCCGTGCGCGTTCAGCGTATTCATATCGTCCTCACCGTAGGGAGCCTGGTGAACCAGGCCGGTACCTTCAACGGTGTCGACGTAGTCGGCGGTGAAGATCGTGTAGCCGTTCGGGCCGGGCACGTGGCCTTCGGATTCGGCCTCGTCACCCGCGAAGTACGGGAAGACCGGGTAGTAGCGTCGGCCTGCCAGCTCGTTGCCCTTGAGTTCGCGCACGACCTCGTAATTCTCGCCGAGTTCCTTCTCATAGTGCGGCAGCAAATCCTTGCCGAGGTAGAACTTCTTGCCAGCGAACTTGCCTTCGGTCGGGCGGACCTCGACGTAGTCGATGTCAGCGCCGACCACGATGGCGAAGTTGGTGGCACGGTCCACGGGGTGGTGGTCCAGAAGACGGCGTAGGCGTCGTCCTCATCGCGCATCTTGACGGCCACGGATACGGTGGTGTCCTGGCGGTCCTGGTACACGTCGGCGTCCATGCGCAGCTCGTGCGCACTCAACGGCGTGCGGTCCTCGGGCAGTACGGCAGCACGCGGTAGCCTTGGGTAGGCCAGGCCCCTTGTCGTAGAGCTGCTTGAAGGCCCCACATCACGGGATTCCATGTACGGGGATGTTCCAGGGTCTTGTAGCCGTGCTCGAAGTCCACCCAACGGGCCTGACGATGCACGTAGTTCTGCCATTCGTTGGTGTACTTCAGCACGGAAGCGCGGCAGGCGTCGTTGAACTTGTCGATGCCCATCTTCTCGATCTGGTCGACCGAGTCGATGCCGAGTTCCTTCTGCGCCTCAAGCTCGGCGGGCAGGCCGTGGGTGTCCCAGCCGAACACGCGGTTGACCTTGCGGCCCTTCATGGTCTGGTAGCGCGGGATCACGTCCTTGGCGTAGCCGGTCAGCAGGTGGCCGTAGTGCGGAAGACCGTTCGCAAAAGGCGGGGCCATCGAAGAACACGAATTCATTCTGGCTGTGGTCGCCGGAAGGGTTGCGTTCAACGGACTTCTGGAAGGTGTCGTCCTTGTCCCAGTAGTCGAGAACGGTCTCCTCCATGTCGGGGAAGCTGGGGTTCGGCGCGACGTGCGCGGTCTCGCCGCCCTCGTTCGCCTTGGGATATACGTTTTCGCTCACCGTAAATCTCCTGTTAGTACTGTGCACTGGTCCTACAGGAGCGTCATTGATGGCAATTGCCGGGCGCGACGTGTGCCGGCTGGGTTCACGAATGTCACGTACCGAACCGTGGGGCCGATCGCGTCAATCGCCTCGCAGCCGGACTGACTGTGTTCCGCCCGGAACAGCCCTGTCTGCCGTTCCTGCCTACGAGGACGATGACGGGCGCTGGTATGCGCTCCGCACCGCGGTACCACCTCGCTTATCGCACCGGTTGCGCCGCTCCGAACTGTTGCACTCGGAGCCGCGAGCCTGCGCGACCGCTTGTGTTCGGCTGTCTCGGGCCGATCCCGTCGGTTCTACTGGGCGATTGCCGCCGTTCTTCCGAAGACTCCCCGCTGATAACGGATCACTGCCTCACAACGGTGCATATCCTAACACGCCACGCGGTCAAATCGCCGCCCACGGCCACGGCACCGTCAGGAGCCCGATTTAGATTGGGACCGGCCACCACGGACCGAGAAAGGATTGTCGGACAATGACGTATGATTTCATCGTCCATCATGAACAGGCATGGCATGGATTCGATCGCGGTCGACGGACTGGGCACCGACCCGGGATTCGCGCCGGACCCGCCACGCGAGGGTTTCGACGTCATCCCCATGTGGGTGGCGGACATTGAACTTCCCGACCGTGCCCACGATCCCGCAGGCCATCATCGAACGGGCGAAGCATCCCGCCTACGGGTACTTCTCCCCCACCGACGACATTCACACGCTCCATCATCGACGGGCAGTCCACGCGCAACGGGGTCACCGGATTGACCCGGGAGGCGATCGGCTACGAGAACGGGGTCCTGGGCGGTGTGATCAGCGCGCTGACCGCGTTCGCCGCCCCCAGGCGACGGCGTGCTGCTGCACAGCCCGACCTACATCGGGTTCACCCGGAGCATCGAAAACAACGGCTACCGCATCGTCCACAGCCCGCTCACGCTGGACGAGCGCGGCGTATGGCGCATGGATTACGAGGATATGGACAGGAAGCTCAAGGAGCATCACATCCACGTGGCCGTGTTCTGCAGCCCTCACAATCCTTGCGGGCGCGTGTGGGAACGTTGGGAAATCGAGAAGGCCATGGAAGTGTACAAGGCCAACGATTGCGTGGTCATTTCCGACGAGATTTGGTCCGATTTGACTCTGGGGAACCACCAGCACATCCCCACCCAATCGGTCAGCGAGGACGCACGCAACAGGACCGTGGCGTTCTACGCGCCCAGCAAGACCTTCAATCTCGCCGGACTGGTGGGAAGCTACCACATCATCTACAATCCCACACTCCGGGACCGCATCGTGGCCAAAAGCTCAGAAATGCCACTACAACGACATGAACGTGCTTTCCATGCACGCGCTGATCGGCGCCTACCGGCCCGAAGGCCATGAGTGGCTCGACGAACTGAAGGCGGTGCTCACCGGCAACGTCGATTACGCCTACGACTACATCACCAAGCATTTCCAAGGAGTGAGTTTGGCCAAACCGGAAGGCACCTACATGCTGCTGCTCGACTGCGAGCAGTGGTGCGAACGCCACGGCCTGAGCCTGCCCGAGTTGGAGAAACGCGGCTGGGATGTGGGCGTCGCATGGCAGGACGGCAGCATGTTCCAGGCTCCCTACAGCATCCGCGT
>ENA-OQHF01001309-OQHF01001309.1-human-gut-metagenome-genome-assembly--contig:-NODE-1309-length-13963-cov-2.808398_pt1 | contig 13963 bp, 15 predicted proteins | sample MGYA00242559_ERZ504709 | MGnify/ENA primary metagenome ERZ504709 (study PRJEB26092, sample SAMD00036203) | human gut metagenome | host: Homo sapiens | study: EMG produced TPA metagenomics assembly of... | reverse complement strand
GGCTTTTACCATAATCTGAGCGAATGTCGCTCCTCACCAGTCAAAAATAGAAGCGCCCATACCGATCAGATACATAAAGCAGCTTACGATACCATATACAATCGCGCTGACAGCAGTTGCTTTAACAGGCGATTTGCTTCGCGTGTGTAGTCACTGATAAGCGGAAGCCAAGAAAGAGGCATTGCGACAGCAAGTTCTACAGCAGCGCCAAATGACATTGCTTCATCTTGAACTACGGAGGCAGTCCCGTTAAAGAAAATACTTTTGCTAAAATAAGTGTCAGAATAAAGAGGGCAGCCATTGCGACTGTATTAAATTTCCAAGATTGGTGATTCCAATCAGGATCCAGACAATAATTAAAACGCCAATCAAAAGACACCAGATCCACTGACCAGCCTGGAAAATTCCCTGTGCAGCCAGTGCACCGTCATAAATCATAATTGCAGTCCATCCGGCAAGCTGAAGTACATTTAAAATTGCAAATAGCTGACCACCATGAATGCCGAAACTGTCTTTACTGTTTCCATTGCACTTTTTTGGAGTCTTCCGCCAATAACACCTGATAAAAATAATAAAACACATCCAATTACATGACCAATTAAAATTGCAGCGAGACCCTTTGCCATGCCAAGAGGAGCGAAGTATGTACCTGTCAGAATTTCTGCAATCGAAACACCGGCACCAAACCAGATTAAACCATTTTCAAACAGAGAAGTTTTCTTTTCCATAATTAGATGTCAGCCTCCTTTGTGTAAATATTATCGATTGCAAAGCCGTGATCCATAGGACCGCTTCCTTTTCCAAGGTCAAGCATTGCAGATAATGCGCCAGAGATATAGTCCTTTGCGCGGCATACAGATGTCTCGAGATCAAATCCCTTTGCAGATTGATGCGATTGCGGATGGACAATGTGCATCCAGTGCCATGTGTATTAGGATTTTGAATACGCTTTCCGTAAAACCAGCGATAAGTATTGTTTGCATATAAGAGATCGTTGGCATCATTTATGGTGTGGCCACCCTTGCATAAAACTGCGCAGTTGTATGTTTCTGAAATCATCTTCGCTGCATCAATCATTTCCTCGGCATTAGAGATGGTTCGTCCAGTCAGAACCTCGGCCTCTGGAATATTTGGCGTAAGCACATTAGCAAGTGAAAATAATTCCTGCTTTAGCGTATCAATGGCATCGTCGCTGATAAGCTTTGCGCCGCTTGTAGCCACCATAACAGGATCTACAACAATGTTTTTGGCATTGTATTGGCGAAGCTTTGATGCAATTATGCGGATCAGATCACTTTCTGAAACCATGCCAATTTTTACAGCATCTGGATAAATGTCAGTAAAAACTGCGTCAAGCTCTTCTCCTAAAAATTTAGAATCTGCATTTAAAATAGAAGTCACGCCGGTTGTATTTTGTGCAGTCAAAGCAGTGATGGCGCTCATAGCGTATACGCCATTTGCCATCATTGTTTTGATATCTGCCTGAATGCCGGCGCCTCCGCAGGAGTCACTTCCTGCGATCGTTAATGCTGTTTTCATAATAAAATTCTCCTTTTTCATTAACGTTTTGTAGTGCGATCTGAGGTGGTGCCCCCAACAGACCGCATAATAGTGTTAATCGATTATTTTTCTAACTGCCATTTTAAGGTTCGCAGCTGCATCCTTTATATTTTTTTGACCATAAATGGCACTGATAACGGCAATTCCGCAGATGCCGCTGCCAGATAATTCTGCCACATTGTCTTTTGTAATGCCGCCGATTGCAATGACGGGAATGGAGACTGCTTGGCAGATAGCTTTTAATGTCTCATAGGAGACCTCTGTTGCATCATCCTTGGAACTGGTAGGAAAAACAGCGCCAACACCAAGATAATCAGCTCCGCGTTTTTCTGCCAGAACTGCCTGCTCAACTGTCTGCGCTGACACGCCGATAATTTTGTCAGGGCCAAGCTTGGCACGCACATCGCCAGCTTCCATATCGCTTTGTCCGACATGCACGCCGTCAGCATCCATTTCAAGTGCTATATCAACGTTGTCATTAATCACAAAAGGAACATTGTATGCTTTGCAAAGCATCTTTAAATCTTTTGCTTCCTCAAGAAAATGAGCCTGGTCTAAATGCTTTTCGCGAAGCTGTACAAATGTAACGCCGCCGTCAAGACTTTCCTTAACGACATCGTGAAGAGTTCGCTCGCCAAGCCAGTAGCGATCAGTGACAGCATATAAAAGAAGGTCTTTATCAGCGCACTTCATATTTAGCTCCCTTCTCTAATGAATCACCGTCCATGTTGTAAATAGCATCAATAATGCGGTTTCTGTAAGTTGAGTTGCCATCGCCATCTTTCATGTGACTGTAGCCGATCTCACCTGCAAGACCCATTGCGCAGACAGCAGCAGCAGCGGCGTCAAGCTGATTAGATGGATTAGCAGCGACAAAGGCGGTCATAAGACCAGAAAGCTGACAGCCAGTTCCGGTAATCTGTCCCATCTCTGGACGGCCATTTCTAATCACGTAGCAGCGTGTACCATCGCTGACAAGATCAATAGCACCGGTAACAGCGATAATTGCTTTGCTTTGCGCAGCGAATTTTTTAACAAATAGAATAGCCTCATCCAAGGTATCATCTGTGACTTTATCAGTAACATCAGCGTCAACACCCTTTGTTGTGCCATTTCCATTGGCAAGTGTCTTGATTTCGGAGATGTTTCCGCGGATTACAGTCAGCTGCAATTGTTCCATAAGACCAACGGCAGTATTTGTGCGAAGTGCAGAAGCACCAGCACCTACTGGATCTAAAAGGATAGGATGACCAAGTTCGTTTGCTCTTTTTCCAGCCAGATACATTGCTTCAATGCTGGATTTATGCAGCGTACCAATGTTGATGTTTAAGCTGCTGCATATGGAGGTAATGTCCGTAACATCATCTGGTTCATCGGACATGATTGGGCTTGCACCGCATGCCAAAATGATATTGGCTACATCATTGACAGTCACATAGTTTGTGATGTTGTGTACAAGCGGTACTGATTTTCTTACGTTGTCGAAACATTCTTTCAGCATATTCTCGCTCCTTTTTATAAGGAATAGCAGAAAAAAATTCCACTATACCAAAAATGCGGATATGCCTGTAAAAGACATATCCGCATGTTTTTTTTGTACAAGAAAAACACGTATATTATATCCCTACGTTGGCATTATCCAAATCAGGTTATGGGTCAAGACGCATTTCGTCTACTCTCAGCCTGCAAAACGGCAAGCTCCCCGTTACGGGTTTCATTATATTCTTGTATTGCAAAAAATGCAAGTATAAATTTTTGAATTGTAATTATCTAGTTACAATTTCAACAGGAACATTTAAGATCTTTGCTACCTTCAAGATGGTATCAATATGTCTTCCAGTTGCTGCTGCCATATGATGAGTTGGGCCAGCTTCGCTCCAACGATTTACAAATTCTCTTGCACCGCAGGTGAAGCGTGTTCTCATGTTTGTATCACCAAAGGAAAGGATCGGTCCGTCCTCATTTACACCTTCTGCTACAACAAACTTGAAGTGACCATCAGCATCTTGTGTGATTGCCAGGTAGGTAACAGGACCAGTATGTGGATAGAACTGTGTCAGATAGCCGCCGCCTGTCTTTCCGTGGAATACCTTAACGATCTTCATGGTTGGCTTCTTTGCAGAGATATCAGCATCGCCGCTTCCAGAGTGACCAATGATACAGATGTCATCGTTAAAGTCGATGGAGTACATTTCAGAAAGCTGTCCTGTTCCAGAAATTGTTTTTAAGATACTCATTGCCATGGCAACCTTCATGTCACCCTCTACGGCACATGCAGTTCCCTGCTTGATTAACATAGAGAATGCTGGAATAAGCATACTGTCAAGAACACCAGCCTTGCCCTGTGCAAATCCGTCATAGTGAGATGCGATCAGTCCAAGGTGCTCATCCTTAACCCACTTCTCAAAAGCAACAACATATTTTGCCATATCCCAAACTTTCTCGATTGTGCCGCCGCCCTCAATCTCGAAGGTATCCAGAATATCCTGAGCCTTTGCGCGGATCGCATCCTCATCAGTAATATCGTCTGCGATAGCCCACATTTTTTCCCAGTCGAACTGCTTTGTGTATAAGAACATTCTGTTATACAGATTTGTCTCATCAATGTAAAGATCCATCATACCAGGATATGGTCTTCCAATCTGTGCAATATTTGTGTCACGGAATCTTCTTCTTACCTGAGCTGCTTTACACCAGTCTTCGATTTCTGCCTGAACACCAGGATCACCGCCCTCAACAACACCAGTGATAACAGCATGTCGTTTTCCAGCTCTTTCAAGGTCTGCAACTGCCTCACCTACAGCGCCGCATGCATAGCCTTCACCGAGCCAGGATGCGATATCGGTATGCTCATAATCTAATGCCTTTAACTTCTGAACATTTACTAAAACAACCGGAACATCAAGATCACGGATTGCTGGAAGCATGTTGTAGGAGGTAGCGTAGGTCAGCATCTGGAGAAATACCAGATCAACATCTGCTGCACGGAACTTATCTCCGGCTTCCATAGCCTGCTCCTTTGTGGTAACCATTCCGCCGTCAATAACCTCTACGGTATCTGGAAGAGTTTTTTTGAATGCTGCATACTGTGACTCGAACTCCGGTACTAATGATGGGAACTGCGGAAGGTATGCGCCTAATGCGATAGAAAATACACCGACTCTCGCTTTTGTGTTTACTAACATAATGAAACCTCCATTCATTTGTTTTATTATTGGCCTGCCGATTTTTGCCAATCTCAAATTACAGCATTATTATACAAAAGTCATGTGTAAAAAACAATCACTTTTGGCACATTTATCACCTTATTCCGACCCTTTTATAAGAATGATTTCTTCTGATTTTCAGCGGTTGACAAGGGCACTTAACAAATGCTAGAATAACGTTGAAATGTAAGGGAAAGCAATAGATAAGGAAAGTGATTTATGAGAGATTTGTACGATATTCACTGCCATATTCTGCCAGGGGTGGACGATGGAGCGAAGGATATGGACATGGCCCTTTCAATGATTGAAAAGGAAATAGACGCTGGTGTTGAGACAATTATTTTGACACCGCATTTTCGAAAAGAAATGTTTGAACCTGATATGGAGGATATTTGGAGCGCGTATGATACGCTTGTTGATGAAACAAGAAATAGGAATATCCGTCTGTATTTGGGCTGTGAGTTTCATGCCAATATGGAGATGGTGGAGACATTAGATAGAGATTTTCGTCCAACACTTGCAGATTCACGCTATGTACTTACTGAGTTTTCAAGCAGCAGTACAAGAGCGTTTATAAAAGAACGAGCTGATGCTCTTTTGACAGCAGGCTATTATCCGATTATTGCCCATATTGAGCGTTATCGTGCGCTGAGAAAAGATTTTGATTTTATCGCAGATCTTATCGAAATGGGGTGCGAGATGCAGGTCAATGCAGATGCTGTGATTGGAAGAAATGGACTTGGTGCACAGCGTTTTTGTAAAAAGCTAATGCAGGAGGATATGCTTCATTATGTTGCAAGCGATGCCCACAATTTGAGGGGACGTGCCTCTCATATGGGGGAGTGCTGTGAATATTTGAAGAAGCATATGGGGCGACTTTACACAAGTCGTATTATGAGAGATAATCCAAGTAAAATTGTTGAAACTTTGAGATAGCCATTTTATTTGTAGGAAGCAACGAAAACAGGTTGAAATTTTATAAATGATAGAGTAGAATACAAAATGAAAATGGAAACTATAGTTACATTAATAGATTGGAGAGAGCATGACAATAAAAGAGTGCTATGAGGCAATGGGTGGAGATTATGAAGACGTTCTCAAGCGCCTCATGAACGAAGCAAGAATACAAAAATTTGCATTAATGTTTAAGAAGGATCCAAGCATGAGTCAGTTAACACAGGCGATGGATGCAGGTGACGTTGAGACTGCATTTCGTGCGGCACATACACTTAAAGGAATTTGTGCAAACCTGGGTTTTAAGTCGTTGTTTGAAGTAAGCTATGAGATCACAGAGGCTTTAAGAGCAGGTGATATGGAGCAGGCAAAGGTTATGTGGCCAGATGTGCAGGCATGCTATGCACGCGTGGAGAATGCATTAAATCAGCTGGAACAGTGAAAAGCTGATGAATTTGCAGAAATTACAAAATAAGGATAATCAGAAAGGAATCAGAGGATGATATGTCCAAAATGTGGTGCGAAGCTTGAGGAAGGAACCAGAGTATGCCCGATTTGTGGCAAGAGTCTGGTGGCTACTAGCGTAGGCACTGTTTTTAAGCGCAGAGATTTACAGGAGTATGATGAGCTGTCATCAGATGAGTACGATGATAGTGATTATCAGGATGATGGTTCTTACGAGGAGGAACAGTATGATGATACTTATCAGGATGATGAGTACGATGATGGTTCTTACGAGGAAGAACAGTATGATGATGGATATGAGGCGGAAAGTGGTCCATATGATAATGAAAATAATGAAGCCTATTTTTCAGACCAATCAGATGAGAAGCCGGTAAAGAAAAAGTCGATTGCAAATAAAATCCTTGGAGGAATGATTTTAATTTGTCTTGTTGGTATTGTGGTTGTGGGCATTGCGACAGCAAAGATGCTTACTGCAACAAAGCAGGATAAAAAGAAGCTTCCACAGACAATTGTTCAGACAACTGAGGAGCAGACAAGCACTGCGCAGGAGACAACAGAGCAAGAGACTTCTACAGAGGAAGAGACAAGTACAGAAAAGGAAACTTCTTCTGAGGCAGAAACAAGTACTGAGGCAGAACAACAGAAGAAAAACGACTGAGAAAAAACAAAGGCAACTACTGCAGAGGAGACAACGACAACTACAACAGCAGTACAAACACAGCCATCTACGTCACCGGCACCGACGCAGCCAAAGCCACAGCCAACACAGCCAAAGCCGCAGCCGACACAGCCAAAGCCGCAGCCGACGCAGCCAAAGCCGGCACCGACGCAGCCAACGCAGCCAAAGCCGGCACCGACGCAGCCGACACAGCCAAAGCCGGCACCAACGCAGCCAACAGAGCCAGATACACCAGCGCAGCCAGATACAGTGCCGACAGAGCCAGATACACCGGCTCAGCCAGATACACCGGCTCAGCCAGATACACCGGCCCAGCCAGATACACCGGCCCAGCCAGATACACCAGCTCAGCCAGATACACCGGCTCAGCCAGATACACCGGCTCAGCCAGATACACCAGCTCAGCCAGATACGCCGGCTCAGCCAGATACACCAGCAGCTGATGTGCAGGAAGCACCGGCAGCAGAGATTGCAGAGACAATCGAATAAATTTTTCGGATTGTAACAGAGAGGAATATAAAATGATTTTTGATACTCATGCGCATTATGATGATGATGCATTTGATGAGGATCGCGATACATTGCTGGGGGAGATTTTCTCCTCCGGCATTTGTTGTATCACGGACGTTGGTGCGTCTGTAAAATCCTCAAAAAGTGCGGTTGCTCTTTCAAAAAAGTGGCCGCAGATATATGCTGCCGTTGGTGTTCATCCAGACAGCACAGCTGATATGACAGAGGAAGATATTGAGACGCTGCGAAGCCTTGCACAGGAAAAAAAGGTAGTGGCAATTGGTGAGATCGGACTTGATTATTATTGGGACAACTCACCGAGAGAAGTTCAGAAGAAATGGTTTGAACGCCAGCTTGAACTTGCAAGAGAGGTTGATCTGCCGGTTATTATACACAGCAGAGAAGCAGCAAAGGACACTATGGATATAATGAGAGAGGCTGCTAAGGCAGGAAATACTGGCGTAATTCATTGCTATTCTTATGCAGCGCCTATGGCAAAGGAGTATATTTCAATGGGATTTTTCATTGGAATAGGAGGCGTGCTTACCTTTAAAAATGCCAGGGTAATTAAAGAGGTGGCATCAGAAATTCCGCTTTCTTCGATTGTGCTTGAGACAGATAGTCCATATCTGGCACCTGTGCCATATCGCGGAAAACGTAATAATTCAATGTATTTAAAAGAAGTAGTAAAGCAACTGGCACAGATCAAGCAGGTGTCTGAGGAAACTGTTATTACGACAACGCTTGCAAATGCCAAAAGACTGTACCGATTGGAGGAAAACTGTGGCTGAATTAGGAAATCCAAAGAATACAATAGAGGTATTACAGAAATACCAGTTTCATTTTGCAAAGAAATTTGGTCAGAACTTTCTGATTGATACGCATGTGCTTGATAAGATTGTGCGTGCAGCAGAGATCACCCCAGAGGATTATGTACTTGAGATTGGACCGGGAATTGGAACACTGACCCAATATCTGTGCGAATCTGCAAAACATGTATTTGCAGTTGAAATCGATGACAATCTGATTCCGATTTTACAGGAAACGCTGTCTCCATATGATAATGTTACGGTTATTCATAATGATGTTCTTAAGCTTGATATTAACAAGCTCGTGGAAGAAAAGTGTGAGGGAAAACGCATCAAGGTAGTTGCAAATCTTCCGTATTATATTACTACACCAATTTTAATGGGATTATTTGAGAGTCATGTACCTATGGAGAGTGTGACTGTTATGGTACAAAAGGAGGTCGCACAGCGTATGCAGGCACTTCCTGGCGGAAAGGATTATGGTGCATTGTCTCTTGCTGTACAGTTTTATGCAGAACCATATATCGTGGCAAATGTTCCGCCAAACTGTTTTATGCCAAGACCAAATGTCGGAAGCGCTGTTATCCGTCTGACAAGTCATAAAAAACCAGTGGCAGTAAAAAATGAAAAGCTGATGTTTGACATTATACGAGCATCCTTTAATCAGAGAAGAAAAACACTAGTAAATGGCCTATATAACGTAGGCGGTTTAAACAAATCAAAGGAAGAGCTTGCAGCTGTGCTTGAAAGCATTGGTTTAGCAGCAAACGTGCGTGGAGAAACGCTGACACTTGAGCAGTTTGCAGCACTTTCTGATGCATTGTCAAAAAGCGCGAATTAAATTGTTCTAAACGATGCCTTTCTTTCATATGTACTTATTTAGAATACATATAAGGAAAGGAAGGTATCAATATGGCACAGTATCAGCGCTTCCTCTCATATCTTTTTGAGTATGAGGGTGATCAAAAAAAGGAAAACTGCGGGTTTGCAAAGATAGAAATCAGAGGAGATGTACAGCGTATTTTCCTGTCTGTAAAAAATAATGAGCAGGCTGAAATTTTACATGTATTTGGCTTTTATCATACAAAGGATGGCTGCGATTGTGTGCCGCTTGGCCGTATGGTTGTAAAAAATGGAAAAGGACAGCTCCAGTACATCAATAACGGCGTTTATCTTGCAGGAAGTGAGATTAAATTTGAGCAGCTTAGCGGAATTGTAGCAGGCAGACAGAAGCCGTTTTCAAACGCTTATGCAACTGTCTGGGATGACCAGTATTTTGGACTCTCACTGTTTGAGAAGGATCGAGCAAAACAAACAGCACAGTCTGAAGATGAACAGGTTTTGGAAAATCAGCCTCAGGAAGAACTTCAAACGATGGAAGTTTGCTGTGAGACTGATAGCAAAGAAACAAACAAAATAGAACAGGGACAAGACAAGGCAGATGCTGTTTGGGCACAGTTAAGTACAGCGTATCAGCATATTGAGACGCTTCCAGGTGATACAGTAGTTTGTTTAAAGGTAATGCCAGCAGATATTGGCCGTCTTCCTCGTCCAAATTGGATGTTAAGCAATAATGGATTTTTGATGTACAGTTTTGTGAAGTACCGCTATATTGTATTTGCAAAAGTGACACAAGGACGTTATGAGCTTTGGGTGCCTGGCAATTATGAAAAGAGTGAGGAATTGATGGCGCAGATGTTTGGCTTTTATTGTTTTCGCTCCGTTAAATCAAAAAAAGCGTCAGCAGGAGACTTTGGCTACTGGTGTGTGCCGATTGTATTTCCGGCAGATGATCAGGGTGAAAAAAAGGAAGCAAAGATGACAGTTGCAGATCAACAAAAAACGGTGAATCCTGCATTTGGTTAAAAACACATCAAAAACAGAAGAAAGGGAAAACAATGGCAACAGAGAACGAGCAGCTTTTGGAAGAACAGGCAAGGCTTAGAGAAAAGGAAGACCGAAAATTTATGCGTCAGGCACTTACACAGGCCAAAAAAGGCAGCAGCTATTGATGAAGTTCCAATTGGCTGTGTTATCGTTTGTGATGGAAAAGTCATTGCCAGAGGCTATAACAGAAGAAACATAGAAAGCTCAGTGCTTGGTCATGCAGAGCTTGCAGCTATGAAAAAAGCATCGAAAAAGCTAGGAGATTGGCGTCTGGAGGGATGTACGATGTACGTGACGCTTGAGCCATGCCAGATGTGTGCCGGAGCAGCCGTGCAGGCACGTCTTGATCGTGTGGTTATAGGTGCAATGAATGCAAAGGCAGGGTGTGCGGGTTCCATTATAAATTTGCTTGATATGCAGCAGTTTAATCATCAGATTCCGATCACAAAGGGTGTTTTGGAACAGGAATGCTCGCAGATATTGTCAGAGTTTTTTAAACGTATCAGGGTAAAAAAGAAGAAACGCCCCTTGACAAACGAAGAAATATCCGATACAATTATGGATGCGCAGCCGGGGCGGTAGCGGTGCCTTGTACCTTCAATCCGCTATAGTGGGGGTCATATCCCGGCTGAGGGTGTTTCACTTGTAGAGCTGCCCTCTGTAAGTGGCGTTGAAGTTTGGGTCTTACGCAACAAGACTCTGTGAACCATGTCAGGTCGGGAACGAAGCAGCATTAAGCAGAATCTCTTGTGTGCCGTGAGGGTGCCTGAGCCGAGCAGGCTGCAGAGGTAACGTCTGGGGGTGGCATTCGAAGCTGGGATGCGCAAAAAAATGATATATCAAAAGAAAAAGAGTTTTTTAGGAGTTGTCTGTTGCATCGACAGCTCTTTTTTTGTATAATAAAAACTACGATGGGTTAGTTTTGCCATTGATATAGCTGAAATCCTAAATTATAAGGAGGAAGATACGATGAGAGTTGGAATGTTAACCAGCGGCGGAGATTGTCAGAGCTTGAATGCAACCATGAGAGGTGTTGCAAAGACGCTATATAATCAGAGAAAGGATGTTGAAATCATTGGTTTCATCGAAGGTTATCGCGGACTGATCTATGAGGATTACCGTATTATGAAATCAAAGGATTTTTCTGGAATTCTGACAAATGGCGGTACGATTTTGGGTACGAGCAGACAGCCATTTAAGCTGATGCGTGTCCCGGATGAGAATGGTCTTGATAAGGTAGAGGCAATGAAGAATACCTACAAGAAGCTAAAGCTTGACTGTCTCGTAGTATTAGGCGGAAATGGCAGCCAGAAGACGACAAATCTTCTTCGTCAGGAAGGACTTAACGTCATCGGACTTCCAAAAACAATTGACAACGATCTGTGGGGAACTGATGTTACCTTTGGTTTTCAGAGTGCTATCAATCTGGCTACACAGACTATTGACTGTATCCATACAACTGCAGCTTCACACGGACGTGTTTTTATCGTGGAGATAATGGGTCATAAGGTAGGATGGCTTACGCTTCATGCAGGTATTGCAGGCGGAGCAGATATCATTCTTGTTCCAGAGATTCCGTATGATATCAATAAGGTGGCAGCAGCTGTAAATAAGCGTGCTAAGGAAGGAAAGCGTTTCTCAATCATTGCTGTTGCTGAGGGTGCAATCTCCAAGGAGCAGGCTGCACTTTCAAAGAAAGAATATAAGAAATATATTGCAACGCGTCAGTATCCATCTATCTCTTACGAGATTGGTGCAAAGATTTCTGAGCTGACTGGACAGGAGGTGCGTGTAGCAGTTCCAGGTCATATGCAAAGAGGTGGAAGTCCGTGCCCTTATGACCGTCTCCTTTCAACAAGACTTGGCGCAGCAGCAGGCAAGATGATCTTAGACGGAGAGTTTGGCTACCTGGTAGGTATGAAGAACAATCATATCGCAAAGATTCCGTTAGCAGATGTTGCAGGAAAGCTTAAAATGATCCAGCCGGATGATGAGATGGTTCAGGAAGCAAAGCTCATGGGAATTTCATTTGGAGATTAATTGTAAATGGCATATACAGCATTATACCGCAAATGGCGTCCTGCCCGATTTGAAGATGTAAGAGGGCAGGAGCACATTGTACGGACTTTAAAAAATCAGATTATTTCAGACCGCGTAGGTCATGCTTATCTGTTCTGCGGCCCTCGCGGCACCGGCAAAACGAGCACCTCAAAGATCCTCGCGAAAGCCGTCAACTGTCTCGATCCGCAGGACGGAGAACCCTGCAACGCCTGCGAAAACTGTCGCGCCATCAACGAGGACCGTTTTCTCGACGTGATCGAGATCGACGCCGCCTCCAACCGCGGCATCGACGAGATCAGAGGCATCCGTGAGCAGGTGCGCTTTACGCCAAGCATGGGCAAACGCAAAGTCTATATCATCGACGAAGTGCACATGCTGACGACAGAAGCCTTCAACGCGCTTTTGAAAACACTGGAGGAACCGCCGGAGCATGTGCTTTTTGTTTTGGCCACGACGGATCCGCAAAAAGTGCCAAAGACAGTGCTCTCACGCACCCAGCGCTTCGATTTTCACCGCATCCCGACGCCCGTGCTCGCCGCGCATCTGCGCGAGATCTGCGACCGCGAAGGCATCGACGCTGACGACGAAGCGCTCTCGCTGATCGCCAAAAATGCCGCCGGCGGCATGCGCGACGCCATCAGCCTGCTCGATCAGACGATCGCCTTTGCCGGCGACCAGATCGACCGCCACGCCGTCACGCAGATGATCGGCGGACTCGACGACGACGCGCTGCACACCCTCGTCGCTGCGCTCCAAAGCGGCGACACCGCAGCACTCATGCAGCAGCTCGAGAATCTGCTCTACAGCGGCAGCGACAGCCGCGCGCTCATGCACAGCCTGCTCGCCTATCTGCGCGATCTCCTGCTCGTGCGCGTCGGCTCCACCGCCGACGGCAGCACGCCGAGCGAAGCCCTGCGTCAGCAAGCCGCCGGTTTCAGCCTGCGCCAGCTTGAACAGCTTCTCGCCAAAGCCGCCGAAGCCGAGCGCGATATGCGCATCGCTCCCGACGGCGAGCTCGTGCTCGAGCTCACCCTCGTGGAAATGGCGCTGCTCCTTGCTGGTGAAAGTCCAGCGCAGAGCGCAGCACAAGCGCGCGCCCATCTTCCAGCAGCAGGCAGCACACCTGCTGCAAAGCCGCAGCCTGCAGGACGACCACAAACCACGCACGCCGACGAAACGCCAGCCAGCGATAGCAACAGCACAGCAAGCGAAAGCACAGCGCCAGTCGCCACCGCAGATGCAGACGACGCCGCAACCCTCGACGCCCTCCGCCGTCTCTGGCCACAGGTCGTCGAAGCCCTCAAAGACGTGAGCATTCGCATCCACGCCTTTGTCAAACCCGCCGAGCTCGTGCGCTACGAAGCTGGCACCCTCACCCTGCGTTGGCCGCGCGGCGCCATCTTCAACTGCAAACAGATGCGCCTGGCCGACAACCAGAAGATCCTCGCCGACACGCTCGCCGTACGCTGGCCGCATCCCGTCCATTTCAACTGCGAGCTCGAAGCAGAAGAGCATCAGGAACCATCCATCGATCTCACCAGCGCCATCCACCAAGTTTTTGGTGAGGACGTACCCATAGAAATTCACTGACAAAAAACAACACATCCTAAGGAGGCCCAATTATGGCAAATATGCAAAACATGATGAAACAGATGCAGAAAATGCAGCGCAACATGGCACAGCTCCAGGAAGAGCTCGCCAAAACCCCAGTCGAAGGCACCGCTGGCGGCGGCGTCGTCAAGGTCACCGTCAATGGCGCCAACCAGATGCTCGCCATCGAGCTCGCACCAGAAGTCGTCGATCCAGACGATATCGAAATGCTCCAGGATCTC
>ENA-OQHF01001308-OQHF01001308.1-human-gut-metagenome-genome-assembly--contig:-NODE-1308-length-13964-cov-2.254463_pt1 | contig 13964 bp, 14 predicted proteins | sample MGYA00242559_ERZ504709 | MGnify/ENA primary metagenome ERZ504709 (study PRJEB26092, sample SAMD00036203) | human gut metagenome | host: Homo sapiens | study: EMG produced TPA metagenomics assembly of... | reverse complement strand
TAATCAATGATCATAAAAGCTAATCCTGATGTAACAAAGAAATAGCTGAATGTTGCATAATCTTTTTTTGATACCTTCTTGAAAAGGTTCAATAAAAAGCCCTAATAGCAGGAAGAAACTTCCTAGGTCGAACAGTTTGTACCAAAGTGTTCTAATATCAGTTTTAGGTTTACCTTTAAGTAATAAATATCCGGTTGTTAGTAAAATAATAGTAATAATCAGGTTTGCTTCAAGAAATCGATTATATAAACAATATAGATTTACTAATATGACAGATACTAGAATACTCAATAAAGCAACTCCTGTTCTGACTTTTGTCGGATAGATATTCTCATGGTTCTCTGAGAGCCATTTTTTTTAGAATCTCTCCTGCAAAGCTTCCTGGGATAACAATGAACAGATATTCCAGATATTCAAACCGGTACAGCCAAGGTATAGGAGAAATATTCAGGTAATGTTCTACCCATGAGCTTTCGATATCTTTACTTATCATCAAAGCTCCTAATAAGATTAAAATACAGATTCTTAGCAAGCGATTATGTATAGTAAATATGTAAAGTAACGAGCCGAATATAGCCATATTGGCTAATATTAATATGATAATATTACTAAAATAGAGGGAAAAGCTTCTTTCATTGGCATATTGTGTCGTTACCAACATAATAATGGCGATTAGATAGGCTGATAGTTTTATGATTTTATGTATTTTTTCAGGTAGTTGATATGGAATACGCATAAACATAGGAAATAAAACCATAAAGCAAGTTATTGCTAATAACCAGGAACGTAAATCTTGTGGAGAACTTATTACGTAAGGATAAAAATGTTGGATAAAAATAGCAAAGAAGGTTAATTGTATTCCTCTTTTGATCGCATCATAGCATAGCATTAATTTGCTTCTTCCTTTTTCTGCATGTCTGCCGATGGAAAAAGGAAATGCAGCTCCCATAGCAAAAAGGAAAAATGGAAAAACTAAATCTACCCATGTGATACCAGGTATTTCCGGGTTAAAAATATGCTCAGGAGGAGGGGTTTGGGCGTGACTCATCCATCCTGGTAAAATGGAGGATATAATGGTAGCTGATAATACCATTGTGATGATAGCATATCCTCGTAAAGCGTCTAGTGCTAAAGCTCTTTGATTCATTGGTTGTGTGTTTAGATTTATGTTTTATAAATATTCTGCAAATAGAGGCGTAGTTCTCATCTCATCGAGATTGAATGACTGACGCCTCTATAAATGATGGTCACCTTTTTATGCGTTATCCCTCCATCATTAATCAACAAAACCTTAATATAACTTATGAAATTTATTTCTGGTATTGTAAAAGAAAGATGAAAAATCTTGTGCCGATTGTATATATTCATGTCCAAATCGGTCGGTTATTTTTACACTTATTTGAGCTTGTGGGTTTTGGGGTATAGCCTTGAATAGATGATTTGTTTTAACCGGAGCAATCCAGCTATATGTCTGTACAGCTTCTTGACACATCTTTTCAGCTAGTGGATCATAAGCTGTATACTGAGTCATTTCTCCCATGAGTTTTCCATCTTCCATCCATTCAACTTTCCATAGCTTATCCCAATTCCATACATTAGCGATTATTGCTTGTGGAAATTCTTTTGAGGCTCCAGGCAGATATACTCTGGCCTGATAGTTATCAGGTTTTCCGATGCATTTATATTTCCAGATAAGCTGATTGCCGTTGACTTGATAAATACCATATCCTCGTGGAGTACCATCTAGACAGATATCGGAGCACCACCAAGTACCACAGATTGCAGCTGTATTGTGTTCCATAAGTTTGTCATTGTAACATATATTGAGATTGTAATGCATATGTCCTGAAATAATGTGCGTGGGATGATCCTTAATTAACTGGTGAAATGCTTCTGCATTGACAGTCTGGTCGGCTAGTGTATTATAGTCGAATTGGAACGGTTGTTGTTTTTCTGTAAGTCGGGTAGGTATATGCATGACAATTACAAGTGGAGTTCCTTCTTCTAAAAAAAGAGAGATCTTTTTCCAACCATTGAAAAGTTTTTTCGTCGATGTAGCCGATATAATAAAATTCTCTTCCGATGTAAAAGTTATTATTTAAAATAATATAGTGTACTTTACCTTTGTTGAAGGAATAGCATGTAGGACCAAAAAAGCTTTCGAAGCTATGCTGTGAGGTTTCGAAAGAACGTCCGTTATAATCCATATCATGATTTCCTATGGCACGGTATACAGGGATATTCAATGACTTGATTGCTTCAATATATGGTGGAAATAGTTGGGCATTATCGCCCGTAATATCTCCACAGTCAATACCGAAGATATCCGTATTACGATATGATGCAAGTTCTTCCTGATAATCATTTAGAAAAGTATGATATGTTTCTAAATTTTCAGGTCTGATAGCTTGAACATCGGCTTGGGCAAAGAATACATGATTTAAGTCATCATGAGGGTTCTTTTTAAGATGAAAATTATAGTTCTTATCTGCAGAACGATCTATTGGCTTATAGAATAATGGAATCGTATTTTCTTTGATTTCTGTCAGGTATCCAGATGGTGTGGATATAAATACAAATCGACTTTCATTATCAATATTGAGGCTATAGTTACCTTGTTTATCTGTTTGTACGCAATTCTTTCCATCGGAAACAACAACACCACAAATGCCTTTATTTTCGCAAAATACAGTACCTCTTATCTGATGCAGGTGCTGTGTCATTCCGGTTGTTAATCCAAAAACCGATAATAATATGCATAAAATATGTCTCATCAGATATTTTTTTATTAAGATTTACATTTTTGTCCAGTCCAAAACAGTTCTATTTCTTCGAGTGTCTTTCCAGCAGTTTCCGGCATCAGTTTCCATACGATTAGCATATAGGGAAGACACATGAATGCAAATAAGAAAAATGTTCCGCCAGGAGTAAGTGTTTCTAGCATCCAAGGAGTAAGCTGTCCTATTAAATAAGTTCCGATCCATAAGGATAATCCGGCTACAGACATTGCCAGTCCTCGTATTTTTGTTGGATACATTTCAGAAAGCAAAACGAATATAACAGCACTGATAGAACCTGCACAGAAAAATATGTATGCTAGGAAGAATAGTAATAAATATGTGTTAGATAAACCAACTTTCTCTCCTGCCAAGAAATAGATTCCAATGGCGATAAGAGATATAATCATACCTGAGACTCCATAATAAATGAGTTTTTTACGTCCTATTTTATCAATGATTAGCAAAGCCAAAACTCCTGTTACCATATTGACTGTGCCGATTAGAATTTGGTAGAATAGGGAATCTCCTCCTGATAATCCTGCATCTTCAAAGATAGAAGGTCCATAATAGAGTACGGCATTTACTCCCATAAATTGTCCAAGCATAGCTATACATACTCCGATGATAACTGCTTTTAATATGCCAGGTTGCCACAACATAGACCAGCTGGGATTGATGTTCGTTTGCCAGAATAGCTTTGGTCTGTTCTATTTGTAATTGTGCTTCAGAAGTGGTAAGATAAATATTTTGAAGTACTTTCTGAGCTTGATTTTCTCTTTGTACGACAATAAGCCAACGTGGGCTTTCGGGAATAAAGAATATTGTTATCAGAAAGATAATAGCTGGTACTGATTCCATCCCGAGCATACTTCTCCATACTTCTGATATAAATATTTTATTAATCCATTCTATATTTGATTCGAATCCGCTTTGTGAGAAACTCAATAAATAAAAATTAGCAATGTATGCTCCTAAAAAGCCTACGGTTACAGCTACTTGATAAAGTGACACTAGCCTACCTCGATACTGTGCTGCTGCAACTTCGGATATGTATAGAGGGGAAACAATTGAAACTACTCCAATAGCAATACCTCCTAAAATACGGGCAGCTATTAAGTGATTGAAATCAGATGAAGCTGCACACCAGATTCCTGATATAGAGAATAAAAGAGCAGCGATAATCATTACCCATTTTCGTCCTAAACGGTCGCTTAACATTCCTGCAAACATTACACCACATATAGAACCAATTAAAGCACATCCTACATACCAACCTTGTTGTAATGCATCGAGTTGGAATTGATCGGTAACCTGACTGATAGTTCCAGAAATGACAGCAGTATCATAACCGAAAAGTAATCCTCCTATGGCTGCAACAAAGGAAAGGAAAATCATATATCCCAGATTGAATTTAGTTGATTCCATTATAATTTCTCCTTATTATTTAATGTCAAAATATTCTTTATACCTGTCGTAAAGATGTCCTGCTTGCAGATAAGCAGACTGAGGACTCATGAAATGCGAAAATTCAAAAGTAATGGCTTTATCATATCCGGCTCTTTTAGCTGCTTCTAGCTTCATTCGTAGTTTATCGAACTTGATTGGAAGGAAGCGGATAGGCATATCACGATCAAATGATTCTGCATTTGTCCAGCATTTCATGCCGTATTTATCTGCTAGCTTTTTGTTGACACTGAAAAAAAGCGTCAAGTTCATCGTAGTCGATGTGGCCATCATTGGAAAGCACAAGCATCTACTACATTGTGTATAGCATCGAATATTTCATTCCATTCACGTTCGTGTTCTTGTACGGATACAGCATCTTCTTTTGTTAGATTACCTGTTCCCATAACGGCTTTTTTACCGTCAATCCAAGGTGAAATAAACGTAGGAAGTCCTCCTGATACATCTTTACATTGTTTCCCCAATGCTTGAAAGGCACCAATAGCTCCTTTAGTTTTTCGACTGATTTCTCCGCTTATATACCATCCTCCAAAACTTTTATATTTGGTACCGTATTGTTCCCATACTTCATCGATAACATACTTATTATCTTCTATTTCCCATGTAAGGTCACCTGTATCCCAGTATTTTCCCGAATCATATAGCCCGAAGTAGAATTTCATTTTATATTTTTCAGCTAATTGCAAAAATAAATTTACTAGGTCCATTGATGGCATGTAACATCCTTTATTTAATAGATATTTTGATGGATAAGTAATAAATTTACGATAACCAGAACGGATAAGGATTACAGTATCGATTCCAATGTTTTTCATATATTGAAAATCACGATCCCATTCTTTTACTCCCCAATTCTGATGTGGTATGTCATGTGATATTTCATCCAAAAAAGTCCCAGTGATGCGTAAGCCATTGTTTTTGGGAATAATTAACGGATTGTTATCATTTTCTTTTTTCATATTGCTTTCATTGGCCAATGAGGCAATAGCGGGCATTTCATTTTCTGAATGCAGGAAGGAGGGAGCTGCAAAAGCTGCGGCACCTGTCAGTAATGTCTTTTTTATAAAATCTCTACGGTTCGTCATATTGCTTAAATTTTAATTTTTTCTGTTTTATATTTTGATATAAATATTCTTTCTGTATAATGTGTATCCTATTATTCCGATAACAACAGCTATAGATAATGCCATGAGTAGCGATGAAAAACAATTATCTCCAAAGTAATGAGCTAATACATGCTGATAATACCGTGTATGAAGTGTGTTTCCTCCAATTGAAATATGTATCAGAGCGATGAATAATAGTTCGCCTGCTGTATAGCAGAATAATGGATTGACGCCATATACAGTAAAAAGTTTGAATCCTTTTTGATATTTTCGGATATCAATTATCCAAATAAGTAAAGATAATAGTAGAATGCCGGCACCACAAGTCATAAATACATAAGTGGGCGACCAAATTTTCTTGTTTATCGGACAGCCATAGCTGAATAGATATCCGGCGAACAAGAGTACAGTACCTATCAGAAAAAGTTTCTCTAATTTACTGTGTATATTTTCTTTTTCAATGCAAATTTTGCCAATACAGTATCCGATGAGTGTATGTGATATGGATGGTATCGTGCTTAATATTCCTTCAGGGTCAATACCATGATCGTTGTAAAGATGTGAAGCTCCTAAAATATATTGGTCAATAACAGCGATTATATTTTGTGGTCCATAGACAAATCCATTGCCAGTCACTAATATAATTTGATATATGAGGAGTAATACAGTGATTAAAGCAGGAATATATTTTTCGTGAATATTTGTACATATGATAACTGTAAAAAAGTAACAAAGAGCTAGGCGCTGCAATACTCCTGGTATTCTTAATTCTTGAAAGCTGCACATACCCTTAGCACACCAGTTGATGAATAATCCGATGAGAAATAATAAGATGGTACGTTTAATTACTTTCTTTATTAATGGTAAACTAAATGAAAAATTAAATTTTTTGAGTGATATATAAGTTGAGATACCCATTATGAACATGAAAAAAGGAAACACCAAATCTGTCGGTGTTAGTCCGTTCCATACAGCATGCGTCAATGGCGTGTAGACATGTTTCCATGAGCCAGGATTGTTGACGATAATCATACCTGCAATTGTAATTCCTCTTAAAACATCCAAGGAGATAAGGCGCTGTGCTTTTTCCATAATGATAAGGTTTTATATCAGTTTGAAGATACAGATTATCAACATCTTTGATAATCTGTATCTTTATAAGGCACTTATTTATTGCTGAACTTCTTGCTGACGATTTGTATCCCACCAAACGTGTACAGTAGAGCCGTCTCCTTGATTTTGATTAAGGGAGGAGCTTGTTGCATTTTCACTGTTCTCACGTCGTTCATCGTCGGTATATCTTAATTTTCTGATGAATTCATGAATAGCTTAGATGAGAAGCCAGATGGCAAACTTGTTTTAATGACAGCGATTAACCCGACTCCTGCCGGAGAAGGAAAGACAACAACAAGTATCGGTCTTGCACAGGCATTTGAAAAGTTAGGAAAGAAGTCTGTTCTTGCACTTCGTGAGCCTTCTCTTGGACCTTGTTTCGGAATTAAAGGAGGAGCTGCTGGTGGTGGATATTCTCAGGTTGTTCCTATGGAAGACTTGAACCTTCATTTTACAGGTGATTTCCACGCAATCACATCTGCCAATAACTTATTAGCTGCACTTCTGGATAATCATATTCAGCAGGGAAATGAACTTCGTATTGATACAAGACAGGTAATCTGGAAAAGATGTATGGATATGAACGACCGCGCACTTCGTAACATTGTAATTGGTCTTGGAAGAAAAGTAGATGGATATGTAAGAGAAGATCATTTCGTAATTACAGTAGCAACTGAGATTATGGCTATTCTCTGCCTGGCAGAAGATATCAAGGATTTAAAAGCTCGTCTTGCTAAAATTATCGTAGCCTATGATGTAGATGGTAATCCTGTGACAGCAGGTCAGCTTAATGCAGTAGGTTCTATGGCTGCATTATTAAAAGATGCAATCAAACCAAACATGGTACAGACATTAGAGCATACAGGTGCAATTGTTCATGGTGGGCCATTTGCTAATATCGCTCACGGATGTAACAGTGTGCGTGCGACAAAGATGGCATTAAAGCTTTCTGACATTGCAATCACAGAAGCAGGTTTCGGTGCAGATCTCGGTGCAGAGAAGTTTATGGATATCAAGTGTCGTAATGGCTGGATTAAAGCCAGATGCAGTTGTTTTAGTAGCAACAGTCCGTGCTTTAAAATAATAACGGTGGTGTTCCAAAAACAGAAACTTGTAGCAGAGAACCTGGACGCACTAAAAAAAGGTATCTGCAACCTTGAAAAACATATCGAAATCTTCAAAAATTCGGTGTGCCTATTGTTGTAACTTTAAATGCATTTGAGACAGACCAGAAAAAGAACACGAATTCATCCGTCAGTTCTGTGAAGAAAGAGGATGTGAATTTGCTCTTTCTGAAGTATGGGCTAAAGGTGGAGAAGGCGGAATTGACCTTGCAAAGAAAGTACTGAAAACATTAGAAGAAAAAGAAAGCAACTTTAAAGTACTTTATCCAGACAATTTATCTTTAAAAGAAAAAGTAGAGACAATCGCAAAAGAAATCTACGGAGCAGATGGTGTAACATACGAACCAGCCGCAGAGAAAATGCTTGCAAAACTCACAGATTTAGGATTTGGTGATCTGCCGGTATGTATGGCAAAAACACAGTATTCCCTCTCTGATGATCAGACAAAGTTAGGACGTCCAGAAGGATTTGATATCCATGTCCGTGATGCATTTGTAAATGCTGGAGCAGGATTTGTAGTAATCCTTACCGGAGCAGTCATGACAATGCCAGGATTACCAAAGAAACCGGCTGCATTTGGAATTGATGTAGATGATAATGGAAAGATAACTGGATTGTTTTAAGAGATTGTTGTAAACAGACAGGGAACAGATGAGAAACAGAGGAGCTCCCACACCCTGCATATGCAAAAATGCTTTGTATTGCTACACTCTTAATGCTTAAATCGCATTAAGAGTTTGCTCAAAGATGGATAATTCCTTACTGGTTGTAAGGTAGATTAACCATATCTTTATTGTAGCAGGCGCATTTTTACATATTGCAGGGGGTGGGAGCTCTGTTTATCATCCAGTCAGCTGCGCTGACAAATCGGGATTTACTCTACGTTTACCCAAATGGCAGGTTTTACAGTAATCTTTGTATTGGTTACTTCATAGCCGTACTCCATAACGGTTTTGTCTTTGTATACAAAACTCATAGAATTTGCAGCAGCACCTGGGGTACGGAGCCACCAACAGGACTTTGTTTTATGAATTCCCTTTTTATACTGTGCAACTTCATCGCAGCTTAATAAAAAGAGTTTATCGGTAGTGTCTTTTCCGGCTGGTGTATTATAAACAGGATTTGCTGTATTTTTTACAGTAGTGTCTAAAATAGCATTCTGTTCTGCCTTAAAAAAGTTGTCATTGAGGAAGTCACCGTTTAACCATTTACGAACGGAGGAAGATTCCCAAGTAACATTTTTCCCGGTCTCATCAAATGGAGTAGATCCTAAGGAATTATCTTTTAATAAGAGAACTTTGCCGTCCTGCTTATCAAGAACACGCCAGTCCATGTACGCAAAAGAAACTTTTTTGCCTATTGCGGTATTTTTGATATGTTCTTTCTCAAGAGTTACAAATTTAGCTTGACTGTCTTTATAATCTTCTTTTGCAATTGCCTTGTAATTGCGGTAAGCTGTATCTTCATCTCCGGCTTTCAAAGCTTTTTCAGCAGATTTATAACGGTATTCGATATATTTTTCAAACGCATCTTTGCTGTTAGTTCTATTATAAATATTCTGGTAATTCTGCCATGCTTTTTCATAGTTACCTGAACTGGAGTTTATGCTGGCAAGACACTGCTTGAAAGAAACAGTTCTTGTAAAAAATAAGGCTGCTAAAAGGCAGGCAATAAATGCACAGCTTACGAAAAAACTATGACGTTTTAACTGGGCAGCTTTTTCATCGGCGAGTTTAGCACAAAGTTCCATCTGTTCTTTTGAATCAGAGCATTTGATTGCTTCAGCGTAAACCTCTGGATCAGTCCACTTTTCAATAAGAGGATGCTTTTCTTCGTAATGATAGATACGGGAAAAGATAGTTTGTGCAGAATAATAATCGCTAGGTGTCTTTGCGTTATCACGAATATGGCAGGCTTCTTTATATAATTCAATCTTACCTGCGGCACGAGTGCCAAACTTTTTATTTCGAAGTTCCCTGAGGAGTGGCTGAACCTTTTTGTAAGGTTTTGCCTTTTTTAAATACTGGATCGCACGATGATAATATTTATCCTGATCTTCAAACTTATTCATATGTTCGGCAATATTAATATATCGGAGTGCCGTCTCATAATTTTGTTGAGCCAGTTCTTCTTCGGATAAATTCTCTGAGGTACCTTCTGTGGCGAGATTGATATCTATTTTTTCATCATTTCTCATGGAAAAGCTCTTCCTTTCTAAAAGTATAATCAGGTTATGTTAACATTTTTTTCGCAAAAATTACAAGAGATTTGCGCTACTATTTAATTGATTAAGTTAGAGCATTTTTCAAACACGCTCTAGAAGAGAAAGGATACCCTATATTTGTGACTCGGTTTGAATGCTCGCTTATGTGCTCGCATCCAAACCTTGCTCTGAGGTCACAAATATAGGGTATCCTTTCTCTTCTCTCTTTGAGAGCGTCTGTTTAAACTATGAACGAGCAGCAATAAACTCGTCAATGGCCTCTTTTGTCGGCAGAGATGGCTGTGCGCCTAAATGCTGTACAGAAATAGCAGCAGCGGCACTTGCATATCTTGCGGAAGCAACGATATCCTTTGTTTCAGCGTACTGTTTTACTAAAACGCCTGTAAAGCAGTCGCCAGCAGCAGTTGGGTCAACAGCTTCTACTTTAAATGTAGGAACCATCTGGCAGATGTCATCACCATAGATGAAAGAGCCTTTGTCTCCCATCTTTAATACAACGTATTTGCAATCGCTGCGTTCTTTTAAGATTTTACTTGCTGCGATACATGTCTCATCATCTTTAGGAAGAATTCCAACAAGAGCTTCTGTTTCTGTCTCGTTAGGAGAGAGGATAGTGAGGCCCTTGAATCTTTCTAATGGATAATCCTGTGCCGGACCTGCATCAAGACAAGTGATCATTCCTCTTTCATGAGCAAGTTCAAATGCATGTACGTTTGTTTCTAAAGGAATTTCCAGCTGCATCATTAATGCATCATATTCTTTTCCTTCAAAGGCAGCATCAACAGCTTCTGGAGTTGTGTCGTTGTTAGCTCCTGTATAAATAGCAAGACGGTTCATTCCGTCTTCTTCAAGCATGATAACGGCCATTCCGGTGTTTGCGCCTTCTTTTAATGTAAGATTGGATACATCAATTCCTATGTCAGTAAGCATGCCAAGAAGTGCTTCACCGTTGGAATCTTTACCGAGTGTACCACAAACAGAAACTTCTCCGCCAGCCTTGCAGGCTGCTACTGCGGAGTTACTTCCCTTACCGCCCCCAGCGTTAGAATAGCTAGTTCCAAGAAGACTTTCACTTGGATGTGGGATACGAGGCATCTGTAAAATCAGATCCATCATAATACTGCCAGTCATTAAAATTTTTGCTGCCATAATACTTCTTCTCCTTTTATTAAAAAATTGCTATGAGATTCTATACATTTTCATATTAATAAAACTATAGATGAAATGAGATATCCTCCCATAAATTATTAAAAATGCCGAAAAATGCGGCGCTCCATAAAAATATTTTATAAACTATTTTCCAAAAAGTCAAGGAACGAATTAACTAATTTCGTATATTTTGATGTAACCGCCGTCGGAGCTTGCTCCGTTATAATACATACTTTCTGAAAAAGAAGTACAAGGGAACATATACTCCATAATATCAGATAGATCAACAATTTTTAAACGCTGTCCACCGTTATACCAGGAGCGGTCAACGGAATCGCATAAAAGCACCTTGCCGTTTGTCAGTACACCGAGTAACACCATAGTATGGTAGGAGTTTGTCCAGCGCTTTGTTCTTTTACCAGTGCGGCTGTTTTTCTGACGTACTTCAAAAATAATAGAATTCCCTGTTTTTAAATGAGAGATAATATCGTGCTTGGCCTCAGAGTCGGTATAGGTTCTTACATAATTATTATCAACACCGGAAGACTTCAGTATAGAAGAAATTCCGTACAGAGAGAGGGGCATCTGTCCGCGGAGAGAGCGGTTTACATGCTCCCTTGTCCAGTCTTTGTTCGAAGTAAATTGTTTCTCTACACCATCAATAACAGAACTTGGCAAAATGCCGGAGTAATTATCGTTATAGGCTCCAAGAACCGTAGCAAGTGAGCAGGTAGCACATCCATGCCATGCAAGATAAGAATCGTAGCGAGGATAGTTGTGTGCATTTTGTTTGAAAAGCCGGTAAGTTGCGCTGATTTCCAGTTGCGGTTAACATGGAAAAAATCGGTTGCTTTCCCCGTATAGCTTGTCAGTAATTACATTAACATAGGTGTGACAGGATACATTGCCCAGTGTGCAGGTAATGGTTGCGGAACCTTTCTTCAATGCGGTGACTTTTCCATTAGAATCTACACGGACGATATTTGGTTTATCACTTTTCCAGATAAGAAGTCCTTTATAACGGGTGGCAAGTGCCTGGCTCGAAGAAGAGAATTGAATGGTGTAAGAATCCTTTTTTTGCATAAAAAGGACAGGATCCGTTGTTGTCAGAGCATTGTCCGGCAAAATGAGGTTCTCTCTCTGAGTAGTGTTAAAAGATGGATTTTCAATATCGGCAACATTGATCTTTCTTTGATGAAATACTCCATGTACGCTATAAATAATTTCGGCACTTCCAACATCATTTGCATTCAAACACCACCTGTAGTCACGGATGCAATATTAGGGTTAGGCTAAAGTAGGCAGAAGCAGAATCACCGTGAAAAAAATAGAGATTCTTTGTATCCCTAACTGTCATGGAAATTAGCGGATCCGTGATAATCTCGCTCGCCTCTGGCTTTATAGTAAATGACTGCCATAAAAATAAACTGAAAAAACAAACATAAAGAAATACTTATATGTTGTAGATGTATTCTTTGAAAACATGGAAAACCTCCTTGAATGTAGTATGTACTTTCGGAGTCTTTCTTGCACGTGCTTTTGTGGCTGATTTTCCGCCAGCCGCACCCAGATTTCATCAACGTACGCATCGCGTACGTCTCAAAAAATTGGGCACAACTGACAAAAAAATCTTCTCACAAAATCAAGAACAAAAAGATTCCAAGAGTACATTAGTATATAAGTGTCGTGTAATAAATCTACGCTGTATTTACAATATTTTCTAATAGTGTGGATTGAGTATAGCATAATAAAAAACGAAAGTAAAATCTTTAGGAGCAAGATTAAGAATTATTTAAGAATTGAGTATTAATTGGCTTTAGGCATGCTGTAGAAAAAATTCATGTAAAAATTAAGAAAATATATAGTAACAATAAATATTGAGAAAAATAGCTGCAATATGGTAATATATTCAGACAGAAACTTATTTACAGAAGTCATTTACAGAAGAAAATTACAAAGCCACTATATGATTGGTGGGAAAATATGTGATTCACAATGAGATTTCCAGATGCAGGAGGGACAAAAGTGATATATTTTGATAATGCAGCAACAACATTACAGAAGCCCGAAACAGTAGCAAAAGCAGTAGCGGAAGCTATCAGTAATCTTGGTAATGCCGGAAGAGGAGCCTATGATGCCGCTTTACATAGTATGCGAATGGCTTATGAACCAGAGAGATGATTAATGAATTTTTTAACGGAGATGGACCGGAACAGGTTGCATTTATGTCGAATGCCACAGAGGCATTAAATACGGCAATTAATGGGATATTACAGCCTGGTGATCATGTGATTACAACGGCGATGGAACATAATTCTGTGTTACGTCCCTTATATTTAAAAGAACAGCAAGGTGTAGCGCTCACTATTCTTCCAGTCGGAGAAGACGGAACAATTTCAAGTGAGGCATTTGAGGAGGCGATTCGGCCAGATACAGAGGCTATCGTGTGTACACATGCTTCTAATGTAACTGGAACGGCGCTGAATCTGTACCGAATTGGCGAGGCCTGCAAGCGTCATGGGCTGCATTTTATTGTAGATGCATCACAGTCCGCAGGAATTCTCCCAATTGATATTCAGGCAATGAATATAGATGCGCTGTGTTTTACGGGACACAAAGGATTATTTGGCCCGCAGGGAACGGGCGGCCTGTGCCTTAAAAAAGGAGTGACTATTCGTCCATTAAAATCAGGAGGAAGCGGAATCCATTCCTTTGATAAAGAACAGCCACATTCTATGCCGGAACTTTTAGAAGCTGGAACGATAAATGCACATGGAATAGCAGGATTAAAGGCAGGTTTAGAGTACATACAGCAGGAAGGTTTAGAAAGGTTATATACCAGAGAGGCTCTTTAACAAAGACGTTTTATGAGGGAGTACGCCGTATTGACGGAGTAAAAGTTTATGGAAACTTTGATCAGGAAAAATGAGCACCACTTGTAAGCCTTGAATATTCGTAACGAAGATGCCGGAAAAGTTAGTGAAATACTTTGGGAAGACTATGG
>ENA-OQHF01001307-OQHF01001307.1-human-gut-metagenome-genome-assembly--contig:-NODE-1307-length-13968-cov-2.469836_pt1 | contig 13968 bp, 12 predicted proteins | sample MGYA00242559_ERZ504709 | MGnify/ENA primary metagenome ERZ504709 (study PRJEB26092, sample SAMD00036203) | human gut metagenome | host: Homo sapiens | study: EMG produced TPA metagenomics assembly of... | reverse complement strand
CACACTTCATTTGGACGAACAAACCGACATCTCCAACGTAAGATCGACAAAATATCGGTCACCGAAAATGCCCGGTCGTCGAAACCCCTTTCGGGAACATTCGACCTGCGGACTCCGCTATACATCACCCTTTCGTTTTATCAGGATTACGAATGGACGATCGTGGCGGACCAGAAGATCGAGCGTTATTTCGAAGTCGAATCGCAAATCGGTGCCGCAGAAATCGACGTCGATCAACTTACAGCGAAAGCATACGTCCCGGAAGGAACCGATTTGAGCGACCTCAAGGTCACACGGCTGAAACTCGGCCCGGCGGACATTACCACGATGACACCTCCGATCGACGAGCTGACTTCGTTCGAATCGGTCCGCTACGTTTACGTCGCTTACCACGACTTCGAAGAGAAATGGTCGCTTTACGTCGAAGCTACCGATACCAAGGTACGCTTCACGCAGGTCGATGCCTGGAGCGGGGTCATCTGGGCCTATGCCGAAGGCAACAGCGCGGACGAACTGGGATTCCGTTATCGCAAGACCGGCGACGAGGCGTGGACCGAAGTCGATAAGAAGCAAATCAACATCTCGGGCGGTGCATTCGACACCTGTATCACGGGACTTACCCCGGAAACCCAATACGAAGTAGTCGCCTACTCCGGCAGCAACGAAACGGAAGTAGCAAGCGTCACGACCGAAGCAGCACCGCAACTCCCGAACGGAGGTTTCGAAGAGTGGGAAACGATCGACAAAGTCGTCTATCCCTACCTGGCCGACGGCATTCACTTCTGGAATTCAGGCAACAAAGGCGCCAGCATCGGCAACGCTACTCCGACCGACAAGACGACGGACGTGCGTCCCGGCACATCGGGCATCTATGCCGCACAGCTTTCGTCGAAGCTCGCAGGTCTGGTCGGCGTTTACAAATTGGCCGCCGGCAATCTCTTTACAGGCATATTCTACGGAATCCGAAATCTCACGCACGGTATCGTCTGCTTCGGACAACCTTTCGAAGCCCGTCCGACGGCTCTGCACGGCTGGTTCAAATACAACCAGGGAATGCTGACCAACGTGGGCAGCACCCAGCCGCCGGGGATGAACCTCAAGGTCGGCGATCCCGACAACGGCATGATCTACATCGCCGTCGGCACCTGGACCCCGGAAGAGTACGGCATCTCGCAGGGAGAACAGTTCGGATCGGCCGAAAACCCGATTGCGATCGACACCCGCAATCCCAGTTCATTCTTCGATCCGGCAAGTCCGGCCGTAATCGGCTACGGACAACTGCCGCTCACGACCAGCTACTCCGAATGGCAGGAATTCACCATACCGCTGAAGTACGTGGCGACGAACCGCAAGCCGACCCATATCGTCGTAGTCTGCTCGGCTTCCCGTTGGGGCGACTATTTCATCGGAAGCACTTCGAGCGTACTCGTTGTCGATGACCTCGAACTGATTTACGACCGGCTGGACAAAACCGGTGAATAGGTATATTCGCCGTCAGACTATCCCTCCGATCGGATACGAACGACGAAAACCAAACGCTGAATCCGCAGCGCTTTCCAACAAAAAAGCAGGGAGTGATTCCCTGCTTTTTTGTTCTGCTATCGGACTTACCCTCTCGGCGCCCTCCGGATCAGAGCTGCGCGATCCGACAATACTTATTATAACGATTCATTACGTCCTGCACGAAAGCCCGCGTCTGACGGTAGCCGGTAAATTTGCCGCACTTCACGACCTCGTGCTGGTAATAGGCGGGATCGGACTTGAGTTCCAGGTAGCGGAGCACCACCTCCCAGGAATTGGGGTCTTCGCCGTTCACACGGGCCAGCCGCCGGGCATCATTGACATGACCGATTCCGCCGTTGTAGCAGGCCAAAATCAAGCTCATTCGATCTTTCTCGGAAATTCCGGCCGGCAGGTCGAGCGTCGAATCGATCCGATTCCACACTTTATTAGCCAACAATACATTGGTTTCCGGATCGAGCAGAGCCTCCTCCGAAACCACATCGAACTGCCGGGCCACCGCAGGCATGATCTGCATCAATCCCCTCGCTCCCCGGCGGGAAACGATATCGGCCGTAAAACGCGACTCATGATAAGCGATGGCACTCATCAGGCGCCAGTCGTTCCCCTCCCGTTCGCTGATATTCCGAATTACGTGATCGTAAGGAGAGATCACATACCGGGCTTCCATTTTCTCCTCCAGGGTAATCCCCGCTTCGGACGACGTCGAAAAATCGGCGTTGAATCCGTAAAAAGTGGTCTGTAATGTTAAAATACGAAAATTAACAGGTTTTCTTTAACATAAAACTTGCTTTTGCAGGCAGCTTCCTGTGCCGTACAGTACGCTAATCATAGAAACCCCACGAGATACCCATCTTGAACATGCCCGGATTGAGCGGGTACTTCGCAATCGCGAAATATTCGCCGTTTCCGAACAGGCCCCGGTTGATATGCTGATATTTCAGGAATATCCGCATTCTCTTCCACTTGCCCATCAGGAAAAGATCCATGTAGGGATAATTCCCCACCTCGATTTCCCGTTGATTGAAGAACTCCGAGAGCGCAGGGTTGTAGCCGGGCGCATAGTAGCGCGTATTGAAATGGCCATCGACACCGAACTGCACCCGGAGCACGTCGCGCACCGCCCAAAACTCGTAATAATACGAGAGGAAGGCGCTGACGAGCGGAACAGGTATGACACTATGATTCGTACTCCACTGCAACAAAACCTTATGGTCCAAATGAAGTCCGGCGATCCGGAAATCTTTGCGGGCGTACACGCTCGTCACGCTGACGGTTCCGTTGTCCTGCGTTATCTGGCTGTCGGCGCCGTAATAAATCTTATCGGTGACAATGCCTTGCCACACACCGACCTCGAACGCATAATCGGGGACACGGAAAGCAACTTCGAAACGAGTTTCATTCTCCTTGCGCAAAGGAGTCAACCACACGTAGTGGTTAGAGAATAGATTCTCCTGCCAGTAATCCGGCGAACGCGTTTCCATACGGAAACGCCCTTCGAGAATCAGGGGACGTTTGCGGATATATCCCGTCAGGGTCAGGTTGGCCCCGAACGAAACGTCACCGCCGCGATATCCCGACGGGTAGAACTTGGCGTCAGCTCCCCAATCGACATATTTCTTGATCTTTCCTTCGACCGATCCATACACGAAGTAACTGCTTTTACCCACCTTGTCGTACTTACCGTTCAGGTAGGAATCCAACCTGAACTGCGAATAGGTGTGCAGGTCGAGTCCTACACCTCCGTTCACCGTACCGACCACGCCGTTACGATCCCAGGGCTGCGCCTGAATGAACACCCGGTTGGAAATCACCCGCTCATAGATCGAGTCGCGCGTCTGCGTGGGATTGATGAACCAGTTCTTGTAATATTCGAGTCCATCCTGCGGCACAAAATTACCATCTGCATCTCGCTCGTAACGGTCGTCGGTATAGGTTCCCCGAATATCCTTATAAACCTTGCTCCAGGAGTTGTATTCGAACGAATGACCGATGAATACGGCAGGCAGATTGGCGATCGAAAAGTCGCTTTCGGTAACCGGCAGCAACGGAATACCGTACGACTGTTCGACAAAGAACGCATTGTTGCGGTAAGTATTGGTGGCTTCCGAAGAGGTCAGTTTCATCGGCACGCCCGACGGCATTTCGAAGGTCGTATCCCGAATCGCCCATTCACCCACCACGCCGCCGTTCTCACGCGTCTCGATGTGGTTGTTGATGAATCCGGCATGCACCGAATAACGCTTTCCCGTATGCGAAACGGCGACCGAAAGGTTGTGGTTCTTGGTACGGGACCACTCGTAAAGGCCCTTGGTACCGCGCGACCGATAATTGACGTTGAAGCCGGTAGTCGGCGAAATATTATGCCCCAGCGTCAGGCTGAAATTCTCCTCCCGGAACTTCTTCTGTCCAGACTCAAGGTACATGAAGTGAAAATACGGCCGTTTGAGGTTGTAGAAGGGGACGTTTTCCATGCGATAGGTATAGACATCGAACCCTTCGGCAAAAGAGAAGTCGCGGTATTGAGGCCGTTCGAAGTAGTTGTACGGTAACGAAGCCTGTCCCAACGCACCCACGGCAGCATGGCCGACGCCTTCCTTATAAAACGGGTAGTCGATGCGGAAAGTGGCGAGCGTGGTATCGAGCGGATTGATATGCACCTGGTTGTAGTCCCGCGAGATCGTCCACGAAAAGTTGGGCAGCGCACGGATCGAATCGTTGAAAAAATAGGATTCGAGAGGCTTTCGAATCCGCTTTTTCTTGGTCGAATCGGTCGGCATGGCGGGTTGTTCCTCGCCGTTCTGCGTCTGGAACGGGTTGCTGCCGAGCATATTGTTCGGATTATTCGGGTCGTTCGGATTCTGATTGTTCTGAATTTCGCAGAATCGCGCTGGCGTCGAATTTGAGCGGATGCCTCCAACGTCGGAAAAGGCCAACAGCCCTCCCCACAGCAAAATCCACAGAAATTTTTTCAACACCTTCGGAAACATCGGAATACGTACGCGCAAATCGCGGCAAAGATAGTAAAAAAATCAGGCTTTCGGTGCTTTATCGGGATTTCCCGAGCGCATGCAGAGCCAGCGAACCGCCGACACGACGATATATAAAACGATAATTACCGGGATAGCGTATGTACGAAGTATAATTATCAACACGATACTCGCCAGCAGAAAGAGGTATCGCACCTCGTTTCCGCGCCAACCGAAGCCGTGGAACTTGAGAGCGAACATGCGGATCGGAGAAACGAGGAGCAGGGAGGTCAGCACGGCGACCAGCAACACCCCGTCCGAAGAGAGAGCGAGCATTCCCTGCTGCCACAGCATGCCGAGCGAAGCGCAGAGAAGCGATCCGGCGGGCGTCGGAAGTCCGCAGAATTCGACCGTCTGCGTTTCGTCGATGTTGAACTTGGCCAGACGCAGCGCAGAAAACGCCGCCAGGACGAACACGCCATACCCGAGCTTCCAGCCCTCCGGCAGCCAGCAAGGTTCGGTCTGCAGGCAAACCTGCCAGAGCACTGCGGCAGGAGCCAGTCCCGAAGTAATGACATCCGCCAACGAATCGAGCTGCACCCCGATCGCCGAAGACGAATGCAACAGACGGGCCACGAAACCATCGAAAAAATCGAACACGATTCCCGCGACTATCAGCCAGAAAGCGAGCGTCAAATCATTGTACATCAGTGCTGCCACGACGGCAAACGACCCGCAGAGCAGATTCATGAGGGTCAATAAATTCGGTATCGTGAAAAGTCGTATCCGCATTTGTAAAAGAATTAGTCCACCTATTAGTAGGCAAATATAGGAAAAATCTATCGGTTACACGCACACGACCGTCGTAAAATGCACATCGAAAAAATTGCCGGAAGCTATTTTCACCCTCAACATCCATATTTTTCAGAAAAAAGTTAACTTTGGAATCCTGTTTGTTGCTTTTTCGGCAAACAGCTTCTAAACACACACGACCGATGAAAGTTGGACTTTTCATTCCCTGTTACATCAACGCGCTCTATCCCGAGGTGGGCGAAGCCTCTTACAAGCTACTCACACAGTTGGGCGTAGAGGTGGATTATCCCCTCGATCAGACCTGTTGCGGCCAGCCGATGGCCAACGCAGGCTACGAGCGCGACGCCAAGGCCCTGGCCGAGCGGATGGAAGCGCTGTTCGCCAAATACGACTACGTGGTGGGGCCTTCGGCCAGTTGCGTGGTCTTCGTCAAGGAGGGATACCCCCGCCTGCTGAACGACTACCGCGAACACGCCTGCATCGATTCCCGCATCTGGGAGATCTGCGAATTCGTACACGACGTCGTAAAACCGACCTCGCTCCCGGCCCGTTTTCCGCACAAGGTGAGCATCCACAACTCCTGCCACGGATTACGCAAGCTCGGGCTCGGTTCGCCGAGCGAGCTAAACCTGCCCTATCATTCGAAACTGCGCGACCTACTCACGATGGTCGAAGGCATCGAAATCGCCGAACCCTCGCGCATCGACGAGTGCTGCGGCTTCGGCGGTATGTTTTCCGTCGAGGAGAACGCCGTTTCGACCTGCATGGGACGCGACAAAGTACGCGACCACCTCTCCACGGGTGCCGAATACATCACCGGCGCCGACAGTTCGTGCCTGATGCACATGCAGGGCATCATCGACCACGACAAACTCCCGATCCGCACCCTGCACATCGTACAAATCCTCACCTCGACACTATGAGCAGCCATTCCAAAGCCGCGGCGAAATTCATCGCCGACGCACCGCGCACCGCCTGGCACGACAAAGCCCTGTTCGCCGTACGCGCCAAGCGCGACAGAATGATGCACGAAGTTCCCGAATGGGAGGCGTTGCGGGAAGCTTCGTCACAGATCAAACGCCACACACTGAGCCACCTGGCCCATTACCTCGAAGAGTTCGAACGCAACGCCACCGCCAACGGCATCGTCGTCCACTGGGCTGCGGATGCCGACGAAATGAACCGCACGGTCTGGGAGCTCGTCTCGGCTCACGGCGGCAAGAATCTCATCAAGAGCAAGTCGATGCTGTCGGAGGAGTGCGGACTGACGCCCTATCTGCTCCAGCGCGGCGTCGATGCCGTCGAAAGCGACCTGGGAGAGCGCATCATGCAGATGCTGCACGAGCCGCCCAGCCACATCGTGCTGCCCGCGATCGCCGTCCGCCGCGAAGAGGTCGGCGCCCTCTTCGAAAAAGTGTGGCATACCGAACCCGGCAACAGCGACCCGACCTATCTCACGCACCAGGCCCGGATTCACCTGCGCTCCAAGTTCCTCGGCGCCGACATCGCCATGACGGGCGTCAATTTCGCCGTGGCGGAAGCCGGGGCGTTCGCCGTCTGCACCAACGAGGGCAACGCGGACCTCGGCACTTCGTTCCCCGACCTGCACATCGCCATCATGGGGCTCGAAAAGGTGATCCCCGACTACCGGGCGCTCGCCGTCTTCACCCGCCTGCTGGCCCGCTCGGCCACCGGACAGCCCGTAACGGCCTACACCTCGCTCTACCGACGTCCCGCACCGGGCAAACAGATCCACGTCATCATCGTCGATAACGGCCGTACGGAATCCCTGGCTAACGCGGCGCACCGCAACATGCTCAAATGCCTGCGCTGCGGCGCCTGCATGAACACCTGTCCCGTTTACCGGCGATCGGGCGGTTACTCCTACTCGTATTTCATCCCGGGACCGCTGGGTATCAACCTGGGTATGCTCCGTTCGCCCGAACGGTACGGCGGCAATGTTTCGGGCTGCTCGCTCTGTTACTCCTGCTCGGACGTATGCCCGGCCAAGATCGACCTCGGAGAACAGATCTACGCGTGGCGGCAGGAGATGGGCGAAAAGAACCTGATCGACTGGCACAAAAAGTTCATGGTCAAAGGTATGGACTTCGCCATGGGCGGTCCGGGCCGTTTTTACGCGGCTGTCGGAGCGGCCCGCATCGCGGAATACCTGCCCCGCTTCGTACTCAACAACAAGTTGAACCCCTGGTATGCTTACGGGCGCGACATACCCCACTTCGCCCGAAGCACCTTCAACGCCCGGTGGAAAGCGGGCAAAGTCAAATCCGAAAAACCGACCGAACGATGAACAGCAAAGAAATAATACTGAACCGCATCGCCGGAGCCGCCATGCCTCCGGTCGATTACCCCGCTTTCGACTTCACTCCGCTGCGGTTCGAAGATCGCACGGCCGCCTTCGCCGAAGCCGTGAAAGCGGCCGGCGGGCAGGTCGTCGCGGCAGACGGGAACCCCCTTACAGAGTTGATCCGCCGATACTATCCCGACGCCAAAACCATCGCCTCCGTCCTGCCCGAAGCACACGCCACGATCGACCCCGACACGGTGGACGACGCCCGGAAGCTGATCGATATCGACCTGGGCGTAATCGACGGTTGTTTCGGCGTGGCGGAAAACGGCGCGGTATGGATCCGGCAGGATATCCGCCACAAAGCCCTCTATTTCGGTGCCACGGCCCTGATGATCCTCATCCCGCGCGATGCGCTGGTCGATACGATGCACGAGGCTCTCGCCCGACCGGAATTGGACGACTTCGAATACGGATGCTTCATGTCCGGACCGTCGAAAACCGCAGATATCGAACAGGCCCTGGTCTTCGGGGCGCACGGTCCGATGTCGATCACCGTCGTACTGCGGTAAACCGCATCTCTCGACTCCACGTCCACTATCCGGCACTTTTTCCCAAGTGCCGGATAGTTCGTTGTACGATTCGTCCGTATCATCCGTAAAAATTTCCCTGGCCGACAAATATCCGCATTTCAAAAACATACCGAACAATATTTAATTTTCATCCGAGAATAAATTTTTAGCTATACTTTGTCTAATGGATCGATCCGGCGATGCCGGCCGTAAATTCTGAAATCATTCAAAAACAAACCGCAGCGACAACTCATCATGGACAAACATACCTATTGCGTCATCATGGCCGGGCGGATCGGCAGCCGCTTCTGGCCCAAAAAGCCGCCAATCCAAGCCCAAGCAATTTCCTCGATATCCTCGGCACCGGCAAGTCGTTTATACGCATGACGTACGAGCGTTTCGAAAAAACTGGCTCCGGCTGAAAATTTCCTGGTCGTGACCAACGCCCGCTACAAAGACCTCGTGCTGGAACAAATCCCGGAACTCGGGCCGGAACAGGTACTCTGCGAACCCGTCGGACGCAACACGGCTCCCTGCATCTGTTATGCAGCCTACGGACTGCAGAAGCGCGATCCGGGAGCGAAGATGATCGTCACCCCGGCGGATCACCTGATCCTCAACGAGGAGGATTTCCGCGCCATCATCGGCGAATGCCTCGACTTCATCGACGACCGGGCGGCTCTGATGACCGTCGGCATCAAGCCCACCCGTCCGGAAACGGGCTACGGCTATATCCAGGTATCGGACGACCGGACCATCAGCAAGGTCAAGTGTTTCACCGAAAAACCCAACCTGGAGCTGGCGCAGACGTTCCTGCAATGCGGCGAATTTCTCTGGAACTCCGGCATCTTCGTCTGGAAAGTCGGCGACATCATCGAAGCGGTGCGCACCTACCTGCCCGAGCACCACGCCCTCTTCTCGGACATCCAGCCGGTATTGGGCACTTCGGAAGAAGCGGAAGCCATCGCCCGGGTATTCTCCGAATGCCGCTCCATCTCGATCGACTACGGCGTGATGGAGAAGGCGAACAACGTCTATGTACGCCGCGGAGAGTTCGGCTGGAGCGACGTGGGTACCTGGGGCTCGCTCTACCAGCACGCCCGCAAGGACCGTTACGCCAACGCCAAACCCGAGAGGGATGCTATACGGACGAAAACACCCGCAGCTGCATCGTCTCCCTCCCGGAAGGCAAAGTAGCCGTCATCAACGGCCTGAAGGAGTACATCGTGGTGGATACGGAGGACGTGCTGCTGATCTGTCCGCGCAGCGAGGAACAGAATATCAAGAAGTTCATCGACGAAGTGAAATACAACGAAGGCGACAAACATATTTAAGAGCCACAGCACTTCCGCTCCGACGCGGGATTCCGGAGCCGCCGGGATTTCCGAAAAGGCAAATGCCCCTCGCCGGGCTTTCCATCGGCAAGCGTTCCGCTCTTCTTTTGGACAAGGAAAACATGACCAAATATTCGATTTCCCCGATGTCATCCCTGTATGAACTGTATCTGCGCCACCCGCGCATTTCGACGGACTCCCGCCGCATCGAGCCCGACTCCGTATTCTTCGCGCTCCGGGGGGCGTCGTTCGACGGCAACCGCTTCGCAGCCGACGCCCTCGAAAAGGGGGCGGCATACGCCGTCGTGGACGATCCCTCGCTCCCGAACACCCGCCCCGACAAGGCAGACCGTCTGATCGTCGTGGACGACGCGCTGCAAACCTTGCAAGCCCTCGCCCGGGAACACCGCCGGGAGTTGGGGCTGCCGATCCTCGCCATCACGGGCAGCAACGGCAAAACCACCACGAAGGAGCTGGTCAGCCGCGTACTGGCCGAGAAGTACGAAGTCTATGCCACCCGGGGCAACCTGAACAACCACATCGGCGTACCGCTGACCCTGTTGGCGATGACCCGCGACGTGGAGTTCGGCATCGTGGAGATGGGTGCGAGCGCGTGCGGGGAGATCGCCCTGCTCTGCTCGATCGCGGAACCCAACTACGGCATCGTCACCAACATCGGACGAGCCCACCTGGAAGGTTTCGGCGGCCCGGAGGGTGTCCGGCGCGGGAAAGGCGAGCTGTACGACTGGCTCGCCCGGACCGGAGGGCGCGTTTTCGTTCCTGCCAACGACCCGGTCCTGATGTCCATGGCGGCCGAACACGAAACGCTGGCTGCGGAGTGTTACCCGACCACGCTGGCCGACGGCGTGGAGCACCACCTCGAAGGGGACTACAACCGCTTCAACGTCGCCGCAGCGGTCGCCGTCGGACGTTATTTCGGCGTGGACGACGAACGCATCCGCTATGCCGTAGGCTCCTATCGGCCCGACAACCACCGCTCGCAAAAAATACGCACCGGGCAGAATACCCTGATTCTCGACTGTTACAACGCCAACCCCTCGAGCATGCAAGCATCGCTCGTCAACTTCCGGCAGGAACCGCTCGAAGGCTGCACCCGGAAGATACTGATCCTCGGCGATATGCTGGAACTGGGCGACTGGTCGGATGCGGAACACCGCCATATCATCTCCCTCGCCGCCGAAATTCCCGATGCCCGTATCTTGCTGGTCGGACCGCATTTCGCGAAGGCTTACCGCAGTCTGGAATCCCGACCCGCCGACACGACTCTCTACCCGTCGCAGGAAGTACTGGCCGCAGAGCTCCGGAAACATCCCGTATCGCAGGCCCTGATCCTGGTCAAAGGATCGCACAGCATCGGACTGGAGAGGCTCGCCGATCTCCTATAACGATTCGATTGACAAACACAGCGACCATGAAAACATTCAGATACCTCATCGCCGGACTGCTGTTGCTTGCGGCGCTTCCCTCCCAGTCCAAAGAGGAGGAAATCTCGGTTTCCCGTTCCTGGGGCAAACTCTCCGGAACGCTGACCGTACCCGACGAAGGAAGCGACGCAGCGGTGCTGATCATCGCCGGTTCGGGATCGACCGACCGCAACGGCAACAGCGGTTCGGGCCTGATGACCAATACCTACTACATGCTCGCCCGTGCGCTCGAAAAAGAGGGAATCGCCTCGCTCCGCTACGACAAACAGGGCATCGGAGGCAGCCGTTACCGGGATCCGGAACTTTACAAACAGGAAGACCGGCTGCGCCTGGCCGACTACATCGCCGACGCCGAAGCCCTGACGGATTACCTCAAGGAGCGCGGCTTCCGAAAAAATCATCCTTGCCGGGCACAGCGAAGGTTCGCTCGTCGCATTGGTCGCAGCGACCGAATCGCCCGACGTCGCGGCCGTCATCTCGCTGGCGGGAGCCGGCTACCCGATCGACGAAATCCTGCAATTCCAGCTCACCCGCGAACTGATCTCCTACAATCCCGGACTCATCCTCAACGTACAGTCCATCCTCTCCCGGCTCAAACAAGGGAAAACGACCGAAGATATTCCCGCAATTTTACAAGGTATCTTCCGACCTTCCGTACAGCCTTACCTGATCTCGTGGATGCAATACGATCCGCGCGAAGTGATCCGGCAGGTAAAACAGCCGGTCCTGATCGTCAATGGCGACAACGACATCCAGATATCCGCCGACAATGCCGAAGCTCTGGCCCAAGCCCGGCCCGACGCCGACAAAGTCATCATCGAAGGGATGACCCACCTGCTGAAACAGAGCGAAGTGACCGATCCTCAACGGCAAAAAAACGACTATTTATATGGATGCTGCCGCGCCTGTTTCCGAAAAGTTAGTGTCGGTCATGGCGGATTTCATCCGCCGGATATGACCTTCTGCCGGCGCAGCGAAACGTCGACCCCGACCCAGGGATTCCGCGCCATCGCATGCCGCCGGGCGATAATCATCTTTTCGACGACCGGAACCGAAAAATGCCCCGGCAATACGAATTGCCGCATTTTTAGGAGCCATTGCGTTTGATTTTCTGAAAGAAAAACCTACTTTTGTAAGTTGCCTCGAAATTTTAACGAAAACCTACATACGCAATGGAACAAACCCAACCCTCTCAATCTCTGCCCGACAACGCGTACCGCGAACTCAAACCGGGCGAAGAGTACGTCCCGATGATGCCGGCCGACGCCAAGCCGAAGGAGGTCACTCCCTATTCGGTTACGATGGGCCTGCTGATGGCCGTTCTCTTCTCCGCCGCCGCCGCCTATCTGGGCCTGCGCATCGGCCAGGTGTTCGAAGCAGCCATACCGATCGCCATTATCGCCGTAGGCGTCGGCAACATGCTGGGCAAAAAAAACATGCTGGGACAGAACGTCATCATACAGTCGATCGGCGCCTCGTCGGGCATCATCGTCGCCGGAGCGATCTTCACCCTGCCGGCGCTCTACATCCTCGGTTTGGAAACCGCATTCTACAAAGTATTCCTCTCGTCGGTACTGGGCGGTATCCTGGGCATCGTGCTGCTCATCCCCTTCCGCAAATATTTCGTCAAGGAGATGCACGGCAAGTACCCCTTCCCGGAGGCGACGGCCACGACCGAAGTGCTCGTACGGGCGAAAAGGCGGCAATCAGGCCAAGCTGCTGGCCGAGCCGGACTGGTGGGCGGTCTGTACGACTTCGCAGCGAGCACCTTCGGCCTCTGGACGGAAGAGATCTCGACCCGCATGACGGCTTGGGGCACCCTCTGCGCCGATAAGTTCAAACCCTGCTCAAAGTCAATACGAGTGCTGCGGTGCTCGGCCTGGGTTACATCATCGGACTGAAATATTCGGCCATCATCGCCGCCGGTTCGTTCCTGATCTGGCTGCTCGTCGTTCCGGTGGTCGGTTCGACCGCCACGGGCGCAGGCATGTCCCCCGAAGAGCTGTACCAGACCTTCGGTCGTCCGCTGGGTATCGGCGGAATCGCCATGGCCGGGCTTATCGGCATCATCCGTCAGAGCGGCATCATCAAACAGGCGATGGGGCTCGCCGTCAGCGAGTTTTCGGGCAAGAAAAAAGCCGAAACGAACGTACCGCGCACCCAGCGCGACCTGACCATGCGCACGATTCTCACTACGTTGATCGCGGCGCTCGCCACCACCTTCTTCTTTTTCCAGTTCGGCATTCTGGGCAACTGGGGGCAGACGGCCGTGGCGCTCTGATCGTCTTCGTCATCTCGTTCCTTTTCACGACGGTCGCAGCCAACGCCATCGCCATCGTCGGCAGCAACCCCGTTTCGGGTATGACCCTCATGACGCTGATCCTCGCGTCGCTGGTACTCGTAAGCATCGGCCTGAACGGTACGGCCGGCATGACCGCCGCACTGATCATCGGCGGCGTGGTCTGCACGGCCCTCTCGACCGCCGGCGGCTTCATCACCGACCTGAAGATCGGCTACTGGATCGGCACCACGCCGAAAAAACAGGAGAGCTGGAAATTCCTCGGCGTCTTCGTTTCGGCCGCTACCGTCGCAGGCGTGATGATTATTCTGAACAAAACCTACGGCTTCGGCCCCGGCAGCCCGCTGGAAGCTCCGCAGGCCAATGCCATGGCCGCCGTGATCCAACCCCTGATGCAGGGCGGAACGGCTCCCTGGGTACTCTATTTCTGCGGCGCAGTCCTCGCGCTGGTACTCACCGGCATCGGTATTCCGGCCCTTCCGTTCGCACTGGGCATGTTCCTGCCCCTGCAGCTCAATCTTCCGCTGCTGATCGGCGGTCTGATCGCCTGGTTCGTATCGACCCGATCGAAAGATCAGGCGCTCAACAAGGCACGTATGAGCCAGGGTACGCTCATCGCGTCGGGCTTCATCGCAGGCGGCGCCCTGATGGGCGTAGTGGGAGCGATCCTGAAATTCGCCGACGTGGACTGGAAACTCACGCAGTGGAAC